>Ga0209480_10000380_pt1 | contig 37750 bp, 30 predicted proteins | sample JI61114C2DNA_FD_187501 | JGI IMG/M metagenome (GOLD analysis project Ga0209480, IMG submission 187501) | Wastewater effluent complex algal communities from Wisconsin, to seasonally profile nutrient transformation and Carbon sequestration -... | ecosystem: Engineered > WWTP > Effluent > Algae... | reverse complement strand
ACTTATTGAAAAAATGAGAGCTTTTTACAGCGAAAAATTCAGCATTCCTTATCAAGAAATTACGCAAAAATTACATGATTATAGAGCTGAACGAATTACTAATTACCTAAACTTAGTTGATAAAATTGTAAAAGATAAGTTTGAGAATTTTAAAAATGAATTGATTGAAAGCAAATCTTCTTTAGAGAACTATATTGCTATGTTGCCAAACAAAACAGACTTAAAAAACAGTTTACAACATTTTATTGATGAAGGTTATACGCTAAAGGACACTATAAAAAATTATCTTGAAGAACATTTATCGCCTGGTGAAATTGATGTAAACATTATGACGAAAGTTGATAAAGATAATTTTGATAGAAATGAACAATTAGCCGTTGAATTTAATGATGCACACGCAGCACTTCGTGGCTTTGCAAACAGTAATTTGAGTTCGTCTGTGGTGCTTTCTGCAGGAATGAATCCGAGGTTATATAGTTATTTTGAAAATTTTAAAGATTTTTTTCCAAATTCTGAAACAATCATAAAGAAAAAAATCATTTTAAAAGTTAGCGATTTTCGTTCGGCACTAATTCAAGGAAGTTTTTTAGCTAAAAAAGGATTATGGGTTTCTGAATATCGTATAGAATCGGGATTAAATTGTGGTGGTCATGCGTTTGCAACCGATGGTTATTTATTAGGACCCATTTTACAAGAATTTAAAGAAAAGAAAGAACAATTAATTCAAACCGCTCACGATTTATTAGTAAAAGCATTAGGTCAAAAAGAAATGCCTATTCCTCAAAAACCGCTAGAATTAAAAATTACAGCTCAAGGTGGTGTTGGAACTGCAGAAGAACACGACTTTTTATTAGAAAATTATAATTTAGATTCGATAGGTTGGGGTTCACCATTTTTATTAGTTCCGGAAGCAACTTCTTTAGATAATGAAACACGAAAATTATTAACAAACGCAAAAGAAAAGGATTTCTATTTGAGCAATATTTCTCCGCTTGGCGTTCCATTTAATTCAGTAAAAGGAACAACAAATGAATTTTGGAAGCAAAAAAGAATTGATGAAAATAACGCTGGAAGTTCATGCCCAAAGCGACTTTTAGCTTTAAGCAAAGAACATGACGAAAAAGGAATGTGTACCGCTTCTAAAAAATATCAAGACATAAAACTAGAAGAATTGAACAACAAAAAAGACACTATTTCTATATCGGATTTTGAAAAAATGAAAACAAAAATTACCGATAAATCATGTTTATGTGTTGGTTTGGTAAACGCTGCATATTTAGAAAATGACATCAAAATAAAAGGACAACAACAAGGAATTGTAATTTGTCCGGGACCAAATTTAGCGTATTTTGATAAAGAAATTTCGTTGGCAAATATGGTGAAACATATTTATGGAAATGCGAATGTTATGACAGATGAAAATCGACCAAATGTTTTTGTAAAAGAATTAAAAATGTATGTTGACTATTTGAGAAACGAGATTTCAGAATACACAAATGAACTTTCGGCTGGTCAAATTAAAAAATGGAATTTATTTAAAACAAATTTATTAGCAGGAATTGAATATTATGAGGATTTGTTTTCTTCTACAAATTTCTTTAAAGAAGAAAGTAGTAAAATTAAAAATCAAATTGAAAAATATAAATCAGAATTGATAACAATTGAAATTCCGAGTTTAGTTTTAACCTAATCATTTCAATAAAAAACCCTAACATTTATTTGTTAGGGTTTCTTTTTAATATTATTTTTGGATACCTCTTTTTAATATTTGTCCAAATTCATACATATCTTCAAACGAGCAGTAGAATGGTGCTGATGCTAAACGAATAACATTTGGTTCTCTCCAATCGGTGATTACACCGTTTTTCATTAAATATTCAAACAATTCTCTTCCTTGTCCGTGAAGATAAACTGACAATTGACACCCGCGTTCTTCTTGATTTGAAGGTGTTAAAATTTCAAAATCGGCGCCTTCTAATTCTTTGTCGATTTCATGTAAAACAAATTCTAAATAAGAAGTAATTAGATTTCGTTTTGCAATTAATTTATCCATTCCTACTTCTGCAAACATTTCAACAGATGCTAAATAAGGTGCTAAAGATAAAATAGGTAAATTACTGATTTGCCATCCATCGGCTCCATGAACAGGGTCAAAATCAGGCTCCATTTTAAAACGACGCTCTTTATTGTGTCCATACCAACCCGCGAAACGATTTAACTCTTTATCGTTATGATGTTTTTCGTGAACAAAAAATCCCGAAGCATTTCCGGGTCCAGAATTCATATATTTGTAACTACACCAAGCGGCGAAGTCTACATTCCAATCGTGTAATTCTAATTTGATATTTCCAGCAGCGTGAGCTAAATCCCAACCCACATATGCTCCGTATTTTTGACCAGCAGCTGTAATGGTTTTCATATCAAACACTTGTCCGGTATAATAATTAACTCCACCGATTAAGACTAAAGCTAATTCGCTACCTACTTCCTCAATTTTAGCTAAAACATCTTCTAAACGAATATTAGCTTCTCCTTCTCTGCGCTTGATTTCAACAATAGCATCTTTTGGATCAAAACCATGAAACTTTACTTGACTTTGAAACATGTATTGATCACTTGGGAACGCTTTTTCTTCACAAATGATTTTATATTTATGTGGTGTTGGATTGTAAAATGACACCATTAATAAATGTAAATTCACTGTTAAGGTGTTCATTACACCCACTTCGGCAGGCTTTGCTCCAACTATATCGCTCAAAGGAACCGCAAAACGCTCTTGATAATCCCACCAAGGTTTATCAGAATAAAAATGTCCTTCTACAGCTAAATTTGCCCAATCTGCCATTACTTCATCTACATAAGATTTTGTTCTTTTTGGTTGTAACCCTAAAGAATTTCCTGTAAAATAGATTACTTGTTTTCCGTTTACATGCGGAAAATGAAATTCATCTCTGTATTTTCTTAATTCGTCTTGAGCGTCTAAACTTTTCGCAAATTCGCGTGTATTTTCAAAAATCATTAGTCTATTGGTTGTTTAATTTGTAAAAGTATGGAAAAGTTATAAAGTGTCAAAACGGTTGTTTTAGAGTTGTCATAAAAAAAGCCTAACTAATTATGTTAAGCTCTTTTATCGTCTATGTTTTCTACAAATTATATTTCAAACTTAAAATTAAAAATCTAGGCTGCACTCGGTAACTTGAAAAATTACTAGTTCCGCCTAATTGACTAAAACTATTAGTATCTAACGATTTTGTATCTAATAAATTTGTTCCTGATAATTTCCATTCCCATTTACTGTCTTTTTTCTGATAAATTAAACTTGCTGTTAAGAAATCATACTCACTATCAATTGTTTTTGATTTGTTATAATTATGATAAAAATTATATTCAGAAGTAAAAGAAAAAGCGTCTAAGAAATAATATTCTAAGGTTAACGAAGGGCTATCGGTATAAATTACATCAGAAAAGTTGTCACTAATCGAATAATTATAAGATAAACCAAGATTAGGAATTGTTTTATAATTCGTAGAGAAACCAATGGTATAACTTTGGTTAAATGATTCTGTAGTTTGAATTTCTGTTGGATTATTATTTGGATCTGTATCAGAATCAGGATAAACACGAATGTTATTAAACTTATTCCAATTGAAACTTGCTCTTAAATTTGCTTTATAATATTTTGCAAATGATCGACCATAATTTCCACTTGCTGATAACGATTCATCAGCAAAAGCAGAATTAATATTAACCGCAGAAGAAACTTGATTAACACCTGTTAACAAAGATTTATTCTTAATTGCATCAACTTGTTTTGAATAAGAAACAGCAGCAAAAATATTCTCAAAATTAAACATGTTATATTTAAAATAGCGTAAAGAATGTACTTGCGAAGTAGAATTTTCTAAATATCTATTTCCACTGAACAAACTATTGTAATTTGAAAAAACATAACCTTGCGCTAATTTATTAATATCGGTAAAATTGTTGGTTAACGAATAATTATACGTTAATGTTTCCGATTTTTTAATTTGCCATAATGCGTAAACATCTGGCAAAATTCTATTAAACGATTGCTTGTTTGATGTTCCCAATTGCTCATCGTTCATATTGTATTGATGTACACTAAATCCAGGATTAAAAGTGAATTTTCCTAACAAAAACTTATAATGAACACCAAGAAAAACATCATTAAACGAATAATTTACATTATTAGAATTTTCTGTTGATGACAAATTATTTTGAGAACCATCATCTAACATTTGTAAAATAGAAGAATCAAAATTTTGATATGAATATGTATTTCCTAAAGTCAAATTAATATTACTTTTTGGCGTAACCATATAATAATAATCAAATTTCGAATCTAATTTATTGGTTTTTACAAAACGGTTTTGGTTCACATCATCTCGCAATTGTGTTCCATTATAACCTGACAAAATAAAAGGTTGCGTTTCTAAATTTGCATTATAAAACGGATCCTCTTCTTGATATAGATGTTGAAATTCTGCAGCAAAAACGTGTTTTTCATTTAATGTATAATAGTAATTTAAATTTTGATTAATTGAAAACGGATTTTGTTTTTTATTGGTATAAATATCAGAAAGCAAATTAGAAAACAAGCTTGAATTTTCTTTTTGGTCAGAGAATTTAATCAAAGCATCATAATCAAAATGCACTTTTTCTGAAGGTACATAACTCGAACTTAATTTCAACAAAGCTTGTTTACTATCTTGACGGGTAAATTCTTCACGTGTTTCGGTAATCGTTTGCGATGATCCATCGGGTAAATTATCGGTTCGGTTTGAAATATTTGTAGTTTCGATTTCAGTTTTATTTCCTAAAAGAATTCCAAAACCACTCAAAGTCCATGCTTTTGAAGGATTAAAGCTAAAATTTGCTGCTCCAAAAGTGGATTCAATATTTGCTGCTTGATTGTTACGAAGCCCTAAAATTCCTAAATCGTTTGAAGTTACATTAAAAGAAGAACCGCCTTTTCTCATCATATTTTTAAATCCGCCCGTGAACTTAAAATAATCTTGTGCTGTTAATGGTAACTCACCAATATTGTTTTTATTTCCGATAATGTTTAAACTGTATTTTGGATTGTAATAAAACAATTTTGGATTAATGATATAACGTTCTTCTTCATGTCCAACTCCAATTCCCACAGTCATATCTCCAAACCAAAAATTCTTTTTACCTTCTTTTAATTTAATATTTAAGGCAATACTTTCTTCGTTGTTCTCCAAGCCTTTTAAATTAGAAACTTCGTTATAATTTCGTAAAACTTGAATTTTATCTAATGCATCAGCAGGAATGTTCTTAGTAGCCAATTTGGTGTCTCCATCAAAAAAATCTTTTCCTTCCACCATTACTTTCTGAACTTTTTTACCTTCAACTTCAATTTCTCCGTCTTTGTTTACTTCTACACCTGGTAATTTTTTTAGTACGTCTTCTAATTTTCGTTCGGTTCCATTGGTAAATGAATCTGAATTATAAATAATAGTATCGCCCGAAATGGTTACAGGCATCTCATACACCACTTCAACATCTTTTAATACCGTTCCTTCTCTTAAAGTAATTGGGAAATTCATATTAGAAGTTGTTGTAGTAACCGTTTTCTCAAACGACTGAAAACCAATATAACTTGCTTTAATTGTATATGCAGTATTTGCTTTTAAACTCAATATAAATTTTCCTGCTTCGTTAGTAATAGCATATGCATCCATTGCTTTTGTTTGCTGATTTATCGCCATAATATTAGCCATATCTAAACCAACACCTGTAGAGTCTTTAACTGTACCTTCGAAACGAATATTTTGAGAAAAGGCACTTGAAGAAAGTGCCATGATAAGTAATAATATTATTTTTTTCATATTGTATCGTAAAAATTATCTACTCATTCTAAATCCTCCTCGTTGTTGACCACCTGGACCAGAATTCATCTCTTGCATTTCCTCCATTTTTTTCTTTACGATATCGTTATATTCTGTTTGAGTAACTTGTTTCCCTTTAGTTGCAGGCTTAATTTCAACTTTATCTTTAGCATTCATAACAATTTTTGTACACAACATTACTGTTTTTCCATCATTAACTTCTAAAATTAACCCTGGCAAACCCCAATAATTTTCTGGACCTTGATTTACAGGAATTTCAGGACAATACCATGCTGTGATTGTATTTTCTTTTGGCATTTCCCAATCTTCTGTAAAGTTGGTTTTTTTTGCTTTTGCAGTATCTTTTACTGTTTCTGTTTTAGTTTCAGTTTCTTTTTTATCGCGATTTTTAAATCTAAAATTTCTAAAATCAGATTCATTTACTTTTACAACTGCAGTAGCTTTAAAACAAGTATAATTTCCAATTTGTTTTGATTCACCTTCCATTTTCCAATCATATTTTGGCAACGAATCTTTAATTAAAAATTCTTTTCCAAAAAATTCTTTATCTACAATAAATTGTTTGTCTTTTACATTTTTATAATGTGTTCCGCCTCCACCCATCATTGAAGCCATCATTCTTCTTCCACCTTGTTCTCCTGGTGCATCTAATTTTTCTTCTTCTTTATAAATTGAAGCCGATTTGTCAAAATTTAAAATGAATGTTTTTTCAAACATTTTTTTCATTCTTTCCTCAATTTGCTTTTGCATTTCTGGTGTAATATCTTTATTTCCACTTAAGCCTTTTGCAAATTCGGCAGTACTTGTTTTAGATTCATAAACCGCCATTCCTTGAAAATTCTGAGCTTGTATTATCCCAGAAATCATTAAAATTGAAGCAATAATTATTTTTTTCATTGTTTTTGAATAGATTAGATAATGTTTAGACTTTCAAAAGTGCAATTTGTTACACAATTTATCTACTAATTTTCTGTTAAAGTAGTATATTAGACCTTTGAATTTTAAATTAGTTTAAACAATGTTTCAAAAAAATATATTTTTGATTTTTATGACTTTTTTGATTGTCGAAATAACCTTTTCGCAAAATGCTATTTATACTGAAAACATTGACAAAACTTTATTGTTAACCGATACTTTTTTAGGATTTGACAACCAACAAAATCAGTATTCAATTAAAGACAATGTTTTATCTAAAAACAGCAAACTAATTAATTATCAATATAAAAATGTGAGTTTAGGAAAAATTACGCGCGTTGATTTTCAAAACCCGTTGCAAATTGTAGTTTTTTATAACGATTTCAACACAGCAATTTTACTAGACAATCAATTAAACGAGACCAAAAAAATCGATTTTAATTTGCTTTCAGAAGCTGTAAATATTGATGCTATAGCTTTATCTTCGCAAAACCAGTTGTGGTTTTTTGATGCTATTTCGTCAAAAATTGGATTGTATAATTTAACTAACGATAGCTTCAAATGGATTTCAACTACATTAGAACATTCAATAAAACATTATAATTCTAATTACACACATTTTTACTGGTTGAATGATAAAAACAAATTTCATTCCATATCTATATATGGCACTATTGAAACATTTGATCATTTTCCAGAATTTGATACCATTCAATTAATTAACAGTGAAATTGCTTTGTATACAAATGACAATCAATTGTTATATTATGAAATTGCCAATAACAGAAGTACAAAAATTAAAATTGCTGAAAATTTCGTTACTAATTTTTTCTTTGCGGATGGAATTTTAGCTATTTTTACCCAAAATGAAATTACTAATTATAAAATAATTTTACCATAATGCACATAGCAGTCGCAGGAAACATCGGAGCAGGAAAAACAACATTAACGAAACTATTAGCCAAACATTTTAAATGGGAACCGCACTTTGAAGATGTAGTTGACAATCCATATTTAGATGATTTTTACCACCAAATGGAACGTTGGAGTTTTAATCTTCAAATTTACTTTTTGAACAGTCGTTTTCGTCAAGTGTTACAAATTCGCGAAAGTGGTAAAAACATTATTCAAGACCGTACAATTTATGAAGATGCACATATTTTCGCTCCCAATCTTCATGCAATGGGATTAATGGCAAATAGAGATTACAATAATTATACTTCGCTTTTTGAACTTATGGAAGGCTTAGTAGGCGCACCAGATTTGTTGATTTATTTAAGAAGTTCAATTCCGAATTTAGTAAGTCAAATTCACAAAAGAGGAAGAGATTATGAAAACTCGATTTCAATTGATTATTTAAGTCGTTTGAACGAAAGATACGAAGCATGGATTCAAACTTACGACAAAGGAAAATTAGTAATTATTGATGTAGACAATATTGATTTTGTTAACAATCCAGAAGATTTAGGAAACATCATCAACCGAATTGATGCCGAATTAAACGGATTATTTTAGAAATATCAAACGCCTCAATTGAGGTGTTTTTTTATTAGAGATTTGTCATTCTGAACTTGTTTCAGAATCTCAAAACACAACTTTAGAAGCTGAAACAAGTTCAGCTTGACAGAACTAACTTTTTATTTCATTGTATCAAACAACGATTTCACTTTTATATTTTGAACTGGCTTCGACAATTTGATAATTCGCTTTTCATTTGGCAATAAATCAAAATAATTCTCTTCAAAAAAAGTGTCATTTTCCGAAGACAGAAAAACATCTTTTGCTAAAACATCTGAAAAAATTTCAATAGTTACTCCATCAATTGCCTTGATCTGAATGTTTGGTTTTGATAATTTTAAATCTTTTGGTTTTTCAAAAAAGAAATTAGATTCCCAATGATTATCGTCTGAAATAAATTCTAATTTTATATATGAATTTTGTGTATCAATTTCCTTTAATGAAGGAAAAGGTAATAATATAGCTGCCACATTTGAACTAGCATCTGATTTACAATACGCCTTTTTCTCCCATAAAAGTTGACCTTTAAAATTTCTGATTTCAGCTTTTAATTCTCCAGCGTAATTTTGCATTCCATCATTGATAACAAAAAACTTATAAACTCCACTATCCGTTACCTCAGCAGACAAAAGTACGTTCTCAAAACTTCTCTTCGCTTGATAATGAAACGCTTTCCAATTTCCATAATAATCCAACGAACTCCAAGACGTAACTGGCCAACAATCATTGAATTGCCAATATAGTGTTCCCATACAATATGATTTGGCTCTTCGGTGGGCTTCAATTGCGGTTTTCATTCCACGAGCTTGCAACAATTGGGAAACATATAGATAATCTTCAAAATCTTTTGGAACCACATAATCGCGTTCCATGTACTCGTTTATGGTTTCGTAACCTGTTGGGTGTTTTTGGTGATTTTTAAAAGCTTCGGAAGTGAAATTCAAATCCTCTTTATTCATGACTTTTTGTAAGGTTTCCAAATTTGGCATGCCTTGAAAACCGTATTCGCTCATAAAACGTCCTACTTTCTTTTCATAAATCTCAAACGGTTCTTTTCCCCACCAAACGCCCCAATAATGTGAATCGCCTTGTGTTAAACTTTCCTTTCTTCCCCAACCAATCGAAGGTGACGAAGACCAATAAATGTTTTTTTCTTTCGGAAGTAAACTATCTAATGTCTGCGGAATCATTTCGTGAAATACTTTTTTGTAATCGTTCCAAATTTGGGTGGAATCTGCTTTGGAATAGTTGAATTGTTTTTGCCAACCCCAATTGTGCCAACCTTCGTCGTTTTCGTTATTACCACACCAAATGGCAATACTTGAATGATTTTGCAAGCGATTTACGTTATCAATTACTTCTTGTTTTACATTTTCAACAAATTTTTCATCGCCCGGATACATCGAACAAGCAAACATAAAATCTTGCCAAACTAAAATTCCGTTAGCATCACAAGCTTCATAAAACGCATCATCAAAATAAACGCCACCGCCCCAAACACGAAGCATGTTTATATTCGCTTTTTTAGCATTTTCGACTAAAGAAAAATAAGTGGAATCAGAAACTCGTGGTAAAAAACTATCTGGCGGAACCACATTAGCACCTTTCATGAAAACCGATTTCCCATTTAATTTGAAATAAAAACTTTTTCCTGCTTGGTCTTTTTCCTGAATTAATTCGATAGTTTTCAAGCCAATATTTAACTTTTTTGAATCCAAAAACTGCTTTTTCTGTTGGACTTCGATAGTAAAAGGATATAAATTTGCTTCACCTAAACCATTACACCACCACAATTTTGGATTCGCAATTTCATAGGACATTATGATTTTGTTCTTTCCTTTTTTAAGATTGAATGTTTCCGATTTTTCATTGATTTTTAGCTGAATCGCTTTTACTTTGGAAACGTAAATTTCGGTTGTGAATTCTAAAATCGCTTTTTTGTCATTCAATTCGACTTGACTGTATTTTATGTTTTCGATTTTAGCCGAATTCCAAAATTTTAATTGCACTTTTTTCCAAATTCCTGCCGTTACGAATCGTGGTCCCCAATCCCAACCGAATTGATATTGCGCTTTTCGAACAAAGACACGCTCTTTTTCAGGTAAAGTATAGGATAATTTTTTCGCTTCTTCTTTTCCTTTTTGAACTGCCGAATGAAAAACTACTTTTAAATGATTGGTTCCAATTTTCAAATGTGATTTGGCAGAAATTGTCCATTTTCGGAACATATTATTGGCTTCTAAAACTGCTTTTCCGTTCAAAAAAACAGTTGCATACGTATCTAAACCTTCGAATTCCAAATCGATATTTTGATTTTTAAGTTCGGATTCTGATAAAGTAAAATATGTTTCGTACTCCCAATTCTCATTTTCAATCCACTGTAATTTCTTTTCATTGTCTCCATAAAATGGATCAGGAATTATTTTGTTTTGAAACAAGTCCGTGTGAACGGTTCCCGGAATAGTTGCTTTATATTTTTTTGCTTCGTTTTGCTTGTTGAATGTCCAGTTTTCTGATGATAAATTTCGATAAGAAGTTTGTCCAAAATTGAAAAAACAATTTAGACATAATATAAAAACGAAGATTTTTTTAAACATATAAGGCATGTAAGTTCATTTAAGATTGCAACTTTTTCTTCAATTGAACAATTTCCTCTGGACTAGCAATTTCACTTCCATCGGTAATGGCGGATGAATGGTACCAATTAGCATCAACCATTTCGTTTAATGCTGAAATATTAATTGAACGCAATCCGCCACCAGGCATTATTTCGATGCGATTATTGGCTTGAATGACTAATTGCTTCAAAACTTCTTTTCCTTCCATCACATTTGAAAAAGTTCCAGAAGTTAAAATTGTTGAAAATCCGCATGAAATAACATCTTCTAATGCATTTTCGTAATCTAAAACTTCATCAAAAGCACGATGAAACGTACAAGGAAAAGGTTTTGCTAAATCAACTAAAGCTTTATTCACTTCTATATCGATTTTACCATCGTTTGTCAAAATTCCAAAAACAAAGCCGTCAACACCAATATCTTTGAATTCAAGTATATCTAAATACATATACATTATTTCATGCATTGAATAAACAAAGTCACCTCCTCTTGGGCGAATCATTACATATAAATCGATGGTCAAATGTTCGCGAGCTTGTTGGATTATTTCGATTGTTGGAGTTGTACCACCAACCGACATATCAGCGCACAATTCTACTCTATCGGCTCCTACTTTTTGTGCGATGAGAGCGGATTCAAGATTAAAACAAGCGATTTCGATTTTTTTCATTATTTCAAAAAGTAATTCGCATCAATTAATTTATTTCCTGTTGCATCATGAACGGCATAATTGAAACCACCTTGCACACAATACGAACCATATTCTCCTTTTTTATTCAGAGCGATGAATCCAACTTGAATATCTTTTAGATTTTTTCCTCGATTTTTTGTCAGTTTTACAATTCGCATCACCGCTTCTTCACAAGCTTTTTGTGGCGATTTCCCTTGTCGCATTAATTCTACTACCAAATGACAACCCGTAATTCGGATTACTTCTTCGCCGTGACCTGTTGCGGTTGCGGCACCAATTTCGTTATCCACATACAAACCTGCACCGATAATTGGGGAATCGCCTACTCTTCCGTGCATTTTAAACGCCATACCACTTGTAGTACACGCACCCGATAAATTGCCATGCGCATCTAACGCAATCATTCCGATAGTGTCGTGGTTTTCGATGTTGGCTTTTGGTAAATATTCACTGGTTTTTAGCCATTCTTTCCATTCTTTTTCGGAGGCTTCAACTAACAAATTTTCTTTTTTGAATCCTTGAGCAATGGCAAACTGCAAAGCGCCTTCACCAACCAACATCACATGAGGCGTTTTCTCCATCACCATTCTTGCTACGGAAATGGGATGTTTGATGTGTTCCAAACAAGCTACCGAACCAATATTCGAAAATTCGTCCATGATACAAGCATCTAAGGTTACGCGACCATCTCTATCTGGGCGACCGCCATAACCAACACTTCTTTCATTTGGATCGCCTTCTGGAATTTTCACACCAGCTTCTACAGCATCTAAAGCGCGACCTTTATTTTTAAGTACTTCCCAAGCGGCTTCATTAGCTTGCAAACCGAAATTCCATGTTGAAAGTACGATAGGTTTATTCACTTTTCCTGAACTAACATCGATTTCAGCTTCTTCAGATTTTCCATTGAAAGCCTGAAACGCTACACCAGCAGTTGCTAATGCGGTTGTTTTTAAAAAATTTCTTCTATTTGCCATTATTCTGCACTTATTTCGTCTACAAATAACCAACTGTTGGAACCTGCACCTGGCTTTCCATCTGAAATGATTCCGTTGTTTTCTGCTATGACTTTTATAAATTGAACATTTTGTTTATCGAATTCAACTACAATTCTTCCTTTATTTTCATAAATTTCTTTAGAAGTAACTATTGTAATTGGAATGTAATTTTTACCCTCTTTTGAAACTAAAATTTCGATGCTTTTTGGATAATAAATCCAACTTCCTTCTGATGAAAGTGTGTTGATACTGATTTTTGAAATCGTTTCTGTTTTTCCTAAATCGATAGTGGCATTCATGTCTTTTCCCCAAAAGCCTAACCAATCTCTTCCAAATTTAGAAGTATTTCCTTTCATGCCATCAACCAAAGTAAAAGAACCTCCAATTCCATAATTTTCGTGTGGTTGATGTATCAATTCTATCTTTTTTCCAGTTGACTTTGTGATGAAAAATGGTTGTTCGATGGTGGCACTTTTAGCTTTACCGTTTTCAAAATAAGTCGCTTTTATAGTTTGATTTGAAGTTACTAGAATTGGTTTTTCATAAGAAATTGAATTTGCGTTTGGCTCTGAACCATCGATTGTGTATTTAATACCGTTTGGATTTACTGATTTTAATTCGAAAGCCACACCGTTTTCAGCAGGTTGTACTTTGGAAGTTACTTCAAAAATGGCTTTGCTGTAGTTGATTCCTTTTTTATCATATATTTCAAAATGTTGAATCAATCTTTTTTCAAATTCTTTGTAATTATTTGGATCAGAAGTTCCCCATAGCACTTCAGAAAGTGCTGCTATTCTTGGAAAAATCATATATTCAACTTGTTCTGGCGTATTGATATATTCTGTCCAAAGATTGGCTTGAGCACCAAGAATATATTTCGATTCTTCTGCTGAAAGTTCTTTTGGAATTGGATTAAAAGAATACACTTTTTCAACATTGGTATAACCGCCAAAAGCAATCGGTTCGTTTTTGGGCTCACCTTGGTAATGATCGAAATAACAATGAGAACCTGGCGACATGACTACAAAATGTTTTTGTTTGGCTGCTGCGATTCCACCTTCAGTGCCGCGCCAACTCATTACGGCTGCGTTTGGTGCTAATCCACCTTCTAAAATTTCGTCCCAACCTATGATTTTTCGTCCTTTACTATTTACAAATTTTTCGATTCGTTGAATGAAATAACTTTGCAATTCGTGTTCGTCTTTTAGATGTTCCTCTTTGATTCTCTTTTGACAATGCGGACAACTTTTCCAACGTACTTTTGGAGATTCATCACCGCCGATGTGAATGTATTCAGATGGAAATAAATCAATTACTTCTGACAAAACATTTTCTAAAAACGTAAACGTTTCGTCTTTTGGACAAAAAACATCTTCTAACACGCCCCAAGTTTTTCCCACTTCAAAAGGTCCGCCCGTACAAGAAAATTCAGGATACGAAGCTAAGGCTGCTAAAGCGTGCCCAGGCATTTCAATTTCTGGAACAATGGTGATGTGGCGTTCTTTAGCATAAGCTACAATTTCTTTGATTTCTTCTTGGGTATAAAATCCGCCATAGCGAATATCGTCGAAAGTTTGATCGGTGTAATGTCCAATCATGGAGCCGTTTCGCCAGGCACCAACTTCGGTTAATTTTGGATATTTTTTAATTTCGATGCGCCAACCTTGGTCATCGGTTAAATGCCAATGAAAGGTATTCATTTTATACATCGCTAAATAATCAATGTATTTTTTGATAAAATCTTTTGGAAAGAAATGACGAGAAACGTCTAAATGCATACCGCGCCATTGGAATTTGGACTCGTCTTGAATCGATAAACAAGGTATACTGATTTTATCTTTTTTTTCTAACGGAAGTAACTGCAAAAAAGTTTGAATACCGTTAAAAAAGCCTTCAGGAGTTTTAGCATAAATAGCAGCAAATTTCTTATTAGAAATAAGTAATTCATATCCATCACTACTTTTCCTTTTAATTTCAGAATGAGCCAAAACTATTCTATTCGGTTTATTTACCGCAGATTGAATTTTTAAATCTAATCCTGTAAGTTCTTTTATAGATTTTTGAAGATATTGAGCTTCAACTAAGTTATAATTTGGTTGTATTACCGTTTCCTTATTCAAAGTAAAACTGCTTTTATGCATTTCAATTGACTCAGGTTTCGGGATTATATTTAGATTTTGTTGCGCCATACCGCAGTGCATAGAAAAAAGCAACAACAAAGTCAGTATTATATATTTCATTGGAGTTATGTTTGTTTGGCTAAAATTAAATAAAAAAACCGCACATTACTGTGCGGTTTTCATTATTTCTGTTGAAAAAAGATTATTTTCCTAGTTCAGCAATTTTTGCATCCACTTCTAAATCGTCTCCTTCAAAAACTTTTTCTTCGGTAGTTTCTTTACCATCAACCATTGTAGTTAAAATAACCGTTGCTTTTACTTTTCCGTTCGCATCTTTTACTTTAGTAACTTTAATGTCTTTGATTTCTGCTTTGTCATGATTGCAATTTGGTCCGTGAACGTGTGCTGCATCTCCGATGTATTTTCCATTTTCATCATATTGAGACATGCATTTTTCTTTACATTCATCTGAACATCCGTTTGCTTCACACATTTTTGCACATTCATCTTTTGTCATTGTAGCACATTTAGATAAATCGCATTTTCCTTCCGTACAAACCATTTCTTTTTTGTCTCCAGAACAACAAGCCCCTTTTTCAGTTGTAGCACCGTGACCTCCTAAGATTGGAGCGATTACTAAACCAATTAAACACGTTAATTTGATTAAGATGTTCATTGATGGACCTGAAGTATCTTTAAATGGATCTCCAACAGTATCTCCAGTTACCGCTGCTTTGTGTGCATCAGAACCTTTGTATGTCATTTCACCATTAATCATAACTCCAGCTTCGAAAGATTTTTTAGCATTATCCCAAGCACCACCAGCATTGTTTTGGAACACAGCCCAAAGCACACCTGAAACGGTAACTCCAGCCATATAACCACCTAACATTTCTGCGATTAATTGGTTGTTATCTGCGTAAACTAATTTACCTAATAATACAATTGCAATTGGGAAACCGATTGTTAAAATTCCTGGCAACATCATTTCGCGTAAAGCTGCTTTTGTAGAAATTTCAACACATTTTCCGTATTCTGGTTTTCCAGTTCCTTCCATAATTCCTGGAATTTCTTTGAACTGACGACGCACTTCGTACACCATGTCCATTGCAGCTTTTCCTACTGAATTCATTGCTAATGCAGAGAAAACTACAGGAATCATACCTCCAATGAATAACATTGCTAATACAGGAGCTTTGAAGATGTTAATACCATCAATTCCTGTAAATGTTACATAAGCAGCAAATAATGCTAACGAAGTTAAAGCAGCAGAAGCGATTGCGAATCCTTTTCCTGTTGCAGCTGTTGTGTTACCAACTGAATCTAAAATATCTGTTCTTGTACGAACTTCTTTTGGTAATTCACTCATTTCAGCGATTCCACCAGCGTTGTCAGAAATTGGTCCGAAAGCATCAATTGCTAACTGCATAGCTGTTGTTGCCATCATTGCAGAAGCTGCTAAAGCTACTCCGTAAAATCCTGCTAAAGCATAAGTTGACCAGATTGCAGCAGCAAATAAAATTACTGTAGGGAAAGTTGAAATCATACCCGTTGCTAAACCTGCAATTACGTTAGTTCCTGCTCCAGTTGAAGATTTTTGTACGATTGCTAAAACTGGTTTCGTACCTAATCCTGTATAATATTCAGTTACTGATGAAATTGCTCCACCAACAAATAATCCAATTAAAGATGCATAGAAAACTCTCATTGAAGAAATCTCTTGAATTCCTTCACCAAAGAATGACATTTGCATCGTTTCTGGCAACATCATATCTATTAAGAAAAAACAAGCAACAGCAGTTAAAGCAATAGAAACCCAGTTTCCAATGTTTAATGCTTTTTGAACTTGTGCTTCTTTAGCATCGTCGCTTGAAATTTTAACTAACATTGTTCCAATGATAGAAAATAAAATTCCGAAACCAGCGATTGCCATTGGTAATAAAATTGGTCCAATTCCGCCGAAAGCGTCATCGATTTTACCACCCATATCTTTAATTACATAATTTCCTAAAACCATTGCCGCTAAAACGGTTGCTACATACGAACCGAATAAATCGGCACCCATACCAGCAACGTCTCCTACGTTATCCCCAACGTTATCTGCAATTGTAGCAGGATTACGTGGATCGTCTTCTGGAATACCTGCTTCTACTTTTCCTACTAAGTCAGCTCCTACATCGGCAGCTTTTGTATAAATTCCTCCACCAACTCTAGCAAACAATGCGATAGATTCTGCTCCAAGAGAGAAACCAGCTAAAGTTTCTAAAACGATAGTCATGTCTTCAGTTGAAGTCCATACTCCGTTCATAAAAAATCTAAAGAATATGATAAAGAATCCTGTTAATCCTAAAACAGCTAAACCAGCAACACCTAATCCCATTACAGTTCCACCACCAAAAGACACTTTTAGTGCTTGTGGTAAACTTGTACGAGCGGCTTGCGTAGTTCTAACATTAGTTTTAGTTGCGATTTTCATTCCAATATTACCTGCGTAAGCTGAAAAAATAGCTCCAAAAATAAAAGCTATAACAATCAGCCAGTGAGTTGTAGGCACGATAAATGAAATTCCCGCAAGAACCACACTCGCTCCAAGAACGAAAAACGTTAATAATTTGTATTCTGCTTTTAAAAATGCTAAGGCTCCTTCGTAGATGTAATCTGAAATTTCTTTCATTTTACCATCTCCGGCGTCTTGTTTTAATACCCATGCTCTTTTGGCCATCATAAATAGAAGGCCGATAACTGCCATAACTATTGGCACATAAATCATCATTGATTCCATAAAATATAATTTAGTTTTGGTGTTTGTTAATTTTATGGTAATATTAAGAAAATAAAACAAAAAAGGCAATATTTTATTAAAAATACTGCCTTTTATTTATTTCAAAAAGAAATTATTTAATGCTAAACAATCCTTCTGGTTTATTTTCGATTTCGTTGAAACGATTAGTACATTTTGTTAGAATCTCTTTTGCTTCATTAACATCTCCCCAACCTTCAACGTCAACTTTTTTGTTTTCTAAATCTTTGTACACTTGGAAGAAGTGTTCGATTTCTTTAATTAAGTGCGGATTTACATCACTTAAATCGTTTAGTTTGTTCCAAATTGGGTCAGAAACTGGTACGCAAATTACTTTTTCATCTGGACCTTTATCGTCTGCCATGTGGAAAACACCGATTGGTTTTACTTCCATTACACAACCTGGAAAAGTTGGTTCGTTTACTAAAACTAAAACATCTAATGGATCTCCATCTAATGCTAATGTTTCTGGAATAAATCCGTAATCTGCTGGATACATCATTGAAGAAAATAACATTCTGTCAAAACGCATTCTTTTTAATTCAAAATCGTACTCGTATTTGTTTCTACTTCCTCTTGGAATCTCAATCAATACATCAAATGTAGTAATTTTATCTGCTGTCATTTTTTTATATTTTAAAGCGGGTGCAAAGTTACCACTATAAAACATTAGAAACAAAAGAGTTTTGCAAAAAAAGTATAGATTTTACAAAGATTTAATATGTGATTTTTCTTCCTCTTTTTTCAAGGTAATAATGCCAAAGAAAATAAGTTGCTACTGAGCGATAAGGCTTCCATTTTTGAGCATAGATTTCCATTTCTTCTTTAGTATGAATATCTAAAAGTTCTTTCATGGTATTTACCACAGCAATATCTCCGAGTGGAATAATATCAAGTGATTCTAAGCAAAACATTAAGTAAATATCGATGGTCCAATTACCAATGCCTTTGATTTTAATTAATTCTTGTCGCACAACTTCAACATCTTTAAAAGCCAAACTCTCTAAATCCAATTCTTTTGACAAAATGGCTTCAGCAAGTGCTTTTATGTATTTTGTTTTTTGTCGACTTACACCACAAGTTCGGAAATTTTCCTCAGAAAAAGCAAATACATTTTCAACGGAAAAATCAGGAATTGCTGTTTTTAATTTGATAAAAGTAGCCTTTGCGGAATCTATAGAAACTTGTTGCTCTAAAATTAGAAGCACTAATGTTTCAAAACCTTGTGGTCTTTTTGGCTGAATAGGAATTCCAAATTGCTGACTTATTTGTTTAAAAATATCGTCTTTTTTATATAAATATTCAATTGCCTCTTCCATTAGAAATAGAATCCAAATGAAGCTCTTATAGCAAATTTTCTAGCATCTGGCATTTCTAAGTAACTTCCTCTCCAAGCAAAATCGACACGCAATACTTTGAAGATGTTTCCAACTCCTGCGTGGTATTCCCAGTAAATATCTTCTGGAGCAACATAAGTTAACCCTGAAGCATTTAACATTACATTTTCATCAGAAACTCTACCGTAAACACCTTTGATACCTATAATTTCGCGAAGGTTTAGTTTTCTTAAAAGCGGCACTCTCGAAAACAATCTTCCGTTAAAATGATGTTCTAAATGTAACGAAGCATATTCATCTGCCACAAAATCGTAGTAATCTAACAAATTGTATGTATTTTCGATTACAAACCAAGATTGATTTCCAGGGATTACCCCCATTAAACCTAATGGTACTTCGCCAAAAATTTTTCCAGTTTCAAAAGTAGTAAACAATCTTCCGAAACCACCAATTAAAGTAGGTTGACGATAATACAGTTGTAGTTTTTGATAATTAAAATCACTATTTAAAACCCCTTTTAAGCCGTTACTATAACTTACAAAAAAACGAGCATAATTGAAATCTACATCCATACGATCCACACCATAACCAACAGTTTTTCGTTTTGGGGTGTATTCAGCTACAAAATTTATTTCCGATTGTTTTACTTGGCTCTTAATTTCGGTTTGAGATAAATCTGTGTAATAATCCAAACTAAATTCGCTTGATGCTGATTTTAATGTTCTGTACGTTAAATTCGTTTGAAAAGTAAAATTCTTTGCCGGCTCTATTTCAAATCCTAAAGTTGTAAGATTTACAGAAGTTAATTGATTATTTACACCACTTGCAAAAAGTGCTGACGAAGCAAAGCTTCTTCCTAAAACATCGTTTGAAGTAGTTAAACTTACACCCATTTGCTCAACATCGCGACGATTTCCTAGCGATAAAATAAGTCGATTGTTTGGATTTACCATCCATCTACCAGAAATTCCGTATTTGAATTGATTATCTCTAAATCCATAGGCTGTGTAACCTTGAATTCTCCATTTGTCATTAGGTCCAAAATAGGTTCTACCTCCAACTCTTATTCGTTGTCCTTCTACATCGTTGTAACCAAAAGTTGAGAAAATTGGTCCATAATCTAATTTGAGTTTTGGAATTTCTACATAACCGCTTCCTAGTATAGATGCAAGGCTATAAATTCGTTTAAAACGCGGTACTTCTTTTAAAGTGTCGAGCATCTTGTATATACCCGCCTCATTTTTATTTAAAGCTTCAAATCTATTTTCTTCCCAATATTCATCGGGTTTGTTGTAAATTGCATTATCGTAAAAATTGACTTCTTTTTTATAGAATTTATCATCTTTTTTAATATCAAACTTATGATTTTTAGCTAGAGTAGTACGTTTCCCATAAACTCCTTTTGATTCTTCTTTTTTAGAAAAGCTAAAATCGGACATCATGTAATCTCTTTTCAACAAGAAAACAGAATCGTTCATTACTTCGTATTCTTGCTCAATATAAATTTCTTTAACCCAGTTGATATTCGCACTTTTACTTGCTTCCAAATTGATTTTCTTGATTGCAAAAGTGGTATCGTTTACCCAAAAATCACCTTTAAAAGTTAATTCGTTTTTACGTCTTGGATAATACACAATATTGTAGCACCACTTATTATCGATAAACATACTATCGTTTAACACATAATTGTATACATTAATACCTGTTCTTGACAATGGGCTTACGAAATCTTTATCAAAAAACTTTAAATAATTGTCATAGATATCAAAATCAGCATATAAATCTTTGATGAATGTATTAACTCCATCACCTGAACCAAATCCTGAATTTTTATTGGCTTTTGTAATTTCTTTAGTTTTTTTAGCTTCATTGTCACCATAAACTTCACTTAGTGTTTCATTGATGAAAATAGGCAAATAGGTTTTTCCGGAAATACTTGAAGTGTCAATTTGGTCAAAAACAAATTCCATTCCTTTAAACACTTTACTATTCATGAAAGCGGAATCGATTGTATTTAAGTCAAATTCTACCTTTTCATATTTTTCATATTCATATTGCTTAAACATTTTAAGACCGTTCTTTCTACGACGTTCCCAAATTTTTCTCAAAATATCTAAAGCTGGGTTATTTTTTTTGGAAGTTTTACCTGTGTATACAACCACTTCTTTAAGTTCGGTACCATAAACCAACTCTATTTTTAGACCTGTATTCAAACCTGGTTTTAACTTTATTTCTTTGGTTTGATACCCCACAAATGAAACCACAAGTGTTGAATAATTCTCTTTAGACTCAAAATAGAAATTTCCATTTTCGTCAGTAATAACGCCTTCTTTTGAGTTTTTAAAAATCACGTTTGCAAATGCAACTGGGTCGCCAAAGTCATCAACAACCTTTCCGCCCACTTTAGTTTGTCCTAAAAGTGCAGCAGAAAAAAATAAAAAGAGTAGAATAATTTTTGCCTTCATAGTAGAAAAAAAAACTTCATCAGAATAGTACTGATGAAGCTTCAAATATAATAAGTTATTTCTTATTTGTATAAAACTTTTTTAACTGCCTTAATTACATCCTGCGCATTAGGCAACCATTCTTTTAAAAGAGTTGGTGAATAAGGCGCTGGAGTATCAGCTGTTGTAATTCTTTGAACTGGAGCATCTAAGTAATCAAATGCTTTTTCTTGTACCATATAAGTTATCTCAGAAGCAACTGAAGCAAATGGCCAAGCTTCTTCTAAAACTACTAATCTGTTTGTTTTTTTAACCGAATTCAAAATCGTATCATAATCCATAGGACGAACCGTTCTTAAATCGATAATTTCACATGAAATACTTTCTTTTGCTAATTCATCAGCTGCAGCGTAAGCTTCTTTAATGATTTTACCAAATGAAACAATTGTAACATCTGTACCTTCTCTTTTGATATCAGCAACACCTAATGGAATCGTATATTCTCCTTCTGGCACTTCACCTTTATCACCATACATTTGTTCTGACTCCATGAAAATAACTGGATCGTTATCACGAATAGCTGATTTTAATAAACCTTTAGCATCGTATACTGAAGAAGGAACTACTACTTTTAATCCTGGAGTATTTGCAAACCAGTTTTCAAAAGCTTGTGAGTGCGTTGCACCTAACTGACCTGCAGAAGCTGTTGGACCTCTAAATACCATTGGCATTGGAAATTGTCCAGCAGACATTTGACGCATTTTTGCAGCGTTGTTGATAATTTGATCAATTCCTACTAATGAGAAGTTGAATGTCATGAATTCTACAATAGGACGATTCCCATTCATAGCCGAACCTACAGCAATTCCAGCAAATCCTAACTCTGCGATAGGAGTATCAATTACACGTTTTGGTCCAAATTCATCTAGCATTCCTTTTGAAGCTTTGTAAGCTCCATTATATTCTGCTACTTCTTCACCCATTAAATATATTGACTCATCGCGACGCATTTCTTCGCTCATCGCTTCACAAATAGCTTCTCTAAATTGTATCGTTCTCATGAAATTAATTTCTTTTGAATTATGATTGGCAAAAATAGGAAAAATAAAATTATTCATTAGTGTAATCCAAAAAAAACCTATTTTATTCTACTAAAACCTTTTAGTAAGATAAATGTTTAAAAAAAATACAATTTTAAATACTCAAATTGCATTTAATCCATTAAAAACTGATTTTTTATACGAAATTCATATTTATTATGCGTGCATAGTTTTTTATTCCATTTTATTTTGTATTTTCGTAGCTTAAAAATACAACATTAAATATTTACAAAATGAAAATATTAGTTTGCATCAGTCACGTACCTGATACTACTTCAAAGATTAATTTTACTAACGGTGACAGTGAATTTGACACCAATGGAGTACAATTTGTAATTAATCCAAATGATGAATTTGGTTTAACTAGAGCAATATGGTTTAAAGAGCAACAAGGAGCAAATGTTACTGTTGTAAATGTTGGTGGAGCTGACGCTGAAGCAACTTTAAGAAAAGCATTAGCAATTGGAGCAGACGAAGCAATTCGTATTAATGCAAACCCAACAGACGGAATGTTTGTTGCAAAACAATTAGCTGAAGTTGTTTAAAACGGAGGTTATGATTTAGTAATTGCTGGAAAAGAATCGTTAGACTATAATGGCGGAATGGTTCCAGGAATGGTTGCTGGATTATTAGGTTTCAATTTCGTAAACGCTTGTGTAGGTATCGACGTAAATGGAAACGAAGCAAAAGTAACTAGAGAAATTGACGGTGGAAAAGAAACTATTTCTGCAGGTTTACCATTAATTATTGGTGGTCAAAAAGGTTTAGTAGAAGAAAAAGATTTACGTATTCCAAACATGAGAGGTATCATGATGGCTAGAACTAAAGCCTTAACTTTAGTAGAACCAACAGGAGATGCAACTTCAACTAAAGCTGTTAAATTTGAAAAACCAGCTGCTAAATCAGCAGTTAAATTAGTAAATGCTGACAACTTAGATGAGTTAATTAACTTATTACATAACGAAGCGAAAGTTATCTAATTTCAAACCTAAAAATTAAAGAATCATGTCGATATTAATATATGCTGAATCAGCAGAAGGAAAAATTAAAAAAGTAGCATTTGAATTAGCTTCTTACGCAAAAAAAGTAGCTGCTTCAATGGGAACAACAGTTACTGCTGTAACTATTAACAACTCTGACAATAGCGCTTTAGCTGCTTACGGAGTAGACAAAGTTTTAAACGTTTCTAATGATAAATTAAACAACTTTAGCGCAAAAGCGTATGCTGATGTAATTGCTCAAGCAGCTAAAAAAGAAGGAACTCAAATTGTATTAGTTTCTTCAACTACAGATAGTTTATATTTAGCTCCTCTTGTAGCGGTAGCTTTAGAAGCAGGTTATGCTTCAAATGTTGTAGCGTTACCAGAAAGCACTTCGCCTTTCCAAGTAAAAAGAACAGCTTTTTCAAACAAAGCTTTCAATATTACTGAAATTTCAACTCCAGTAAAAGTATTAGGAATTGCTAAAAACTCTTTCGGATTAGTAGAAAATGCTGCTGCTATGACAGAAGAAAGTTTCGCTCCATCTTTAAACGATGCTGATTTCGGAATCAAAGTTGAAAATGTAGAAAAAGTAACTGGAAAAGTAACTATCGCTGATGCTGAAATCGTAGTTTCTGCAGGTCGTGGAATGAAAGGTCCAGAAAACTGGGGAATGATTGAAGAATTAGCTTCTGTTTTAGGTGCGGCAACTGCATGTTCTAAACCAGTTTCTGACATCGGATGGAGACCTCACAGTGAGCACGTTGGACAAACTGGAAAACCAGTAGCTTCTAACTTGTACATTGCAGTTGGAATCTCTGGAGCAATCCAACACATTGCGGGTATTAACTCTTCAAAAGTAAAAGTAGTTATCAACACAGATCCAGAAGCTCCTTTCTTCAAAGTAGCTGATTATGGAGTTGTGGGTGATGCTTTCACTGTAGTACCTCAATTAATTGAAAAATTAAAAGCATTTAAAGCAAACAACTCGTAACAAAATAGTTGTTTAAAAAATATATTAAATTAAAATTAGAGTTATCTTTGTTTAGATAGCTCTTTTTTTTATTTTTGGAGCGAATGGCTAACCGTTTTTCTGTTAGCCATTTTCTGACTTTGTGATGGTGTTTAAAAATCCAAATCAGACATCAAAGAAATGATAATTAACAATTTGAAATGAGTTTAGTAAAATTAACTATAAAAGGTATTTCCTATAGCCAAACGCAAAATGGAGCTTATGCCTTAATCTTAAATGAAGTGGATGGTGATCGAAAACTACCTATTGTTATCGGTGCTTTTGAAGCTCAATCTATTGCTATTGCTTTAGAAAAAGAAATTAAACCACCTCGCCCACTTACACACGATTTATTTAAAAGTTTTGCCGACCGATTTGACATCGTGGTAAAACAAGTGATTATTCATAAGTTAGTTGATGGTGTTTTCTATTCGAGTATTATTTGCGAAAGAGACAAAATCGAGGAAATTATCGATGCCAGAACTTCTGATGCTATTGCATTGGCTTTACGCTTTAATGCTCCTATTTTTACTTACAAAAATATTTTAGACAAAGCCGGAATTTACCTAAGCATCAATCCTTCTGAAAATGCCGAAAATCAGGAAAACGATGACATTCTTTCAACTCCTGAAACTTTTGGACAAGAAGATGTAGTTGTTCCTGCCGATAGTTATTCAGGATATTCACTAAAAGAATTATACGAAAAACTAGACGAAGCTGTGCAAAACGAAGACTACGAAAAAGCAGCAAAAATTAGAGATGAAATCTCAAAAAAAGAATCTTAATACTTTAACTATAACAGTATGAATGTAAAATTCAGATTAACGATAATGAACTTTTTCCAGTTCTTCGTTTGGGGAGCTTGGCTTATCACAGTAGCAAATTATTGGTTTGGAACTAAAAATTGGGATGGAGCACAATTTGGAGCCATTTTCTCTACTATGGGAATTGCTTCGATTTTTATGCCAACCCTTTGCGGAATTGTTGCCGACCGATGGATAAACGCTGAAAAACTATACGGAGCTCTTCATATTTTAGGAGGTTTAACACTTTTATATGTTCCACAAGTAAGCAATCCATCTGATTTCTTTTGGGTAATTTTAGTGGCGATGATTTTTTATATGCCAACTATTGCTCTTTCAAATTCAGTTGCTTACAACGCTTTGAAAAAAGGCGGTTTAGATGTGGTGAAAGATTTTCCACCTATTCGCGTTTGGGGAACTATTGGTTTCATTGTAGCCATGTGGATTACCAACTTAACCGGAAACAAAGCTTCTGAAAATCAGTTTTACATTGCTGCGATTGCTGCTATTTTCTTAGGATTGTACTCATTTACGTTACCAAAATGCGAACCAGAGGGTAATACTACAGAAAACAAGTCTTTCATGGAACTTATGGGATTAAGTTCGTTTAAATTATTTGCCGATTATAAATTAGCCTTATTCTTTGTATTCAGCATGTTCCTTGGAGCTGCTTTACAGTTAACCAACGCTTACGGTGATGTATTTTTAGATGACTTTAAACACGATCCAGTTTACGCTGATTCATTAGTAGTAAAATATTCGACTTTAATTATGTCGATTTCTCAAATTTCAGAAACCTTATTCATCTTAGCGATTCCGTTTTTCTTAAGACGTTTTGGAATCAAACAAGTAATGTTGTTTAGTATGATTGCATGGGTTTTACGTTTCGGATTATTCGCTTACGGAAATCCTGGTGATGGATTATGGATGATTATTTTATCATGTGTGGTTTACGGAATGGCATTTGATTTCTTCAATATTTCAGGTTCATTATTCGTAGAAACCTCAACCGATTCTAAGATTCGTTCTTCAGCACAAGGTTTATTCATGATGATGACTAACGGATTTGGTGCGGTTTTAGGAAGTGTTGTAAGTGGACAAATCATTAGTATGTATTTTACCGATGCTGCAACAGGAGAAAAAGATTGGCACAACATATGGTTAACTTTTGCTGCTTACGCTTTAGTAATTGCAATTGCTTTTGCTGTTCTATTCAAGCACAAGCATAACCCAAAGGATGTAGCTAATATTACACATTAATTTTATTATTGAAATAAGTTGTTGAAGATTTCAAAAACTTCTGACTTCTAACTTCTAACTTCTGACTTAAAAATGCAACAATATCACGATTTAGTAAAACACGTATTAGCAAACGGCAACCAAAAAGGCGACCGTACAGGAACTGGAACACTAAGTGTTTTTGGTTACCAAATGCGTTTTGATTTAAGCGAAGGTTTCCCAATGGTAACCACTAAGAAACTCCATTTAAAATCGATTATTTACGAATTGTTGTGGTTTTTAAAAGGCGATACCAATATCAAATATTTACAAGAAAACGGAGTAAAAATTTGGGACGAATGGGCAGATGAAAATGGCGATTTAGGTCCGGTTTATGGCCACCAATGGCGCAATTGGAACAGCGAAGAAATTGACCAAATTACCGAATTAATCGAAACCCTAAAAACCAATCCAAACAGCAGAAGAATGTTGGTTTCCGCTTGGAATCCTAGTGTTTTACCGGATACTTCAGTTTCGTTTGCGGAAAATGTTGCCAATGGAAAAGCCGCTTTGCCTCCTTGTCATGCGTTTTTTCAGTTTTATGTGGCGGATGGAAAATTAAGTTGCCAATTGTACCAACGCAGTGCTGATATTTTCTTAGGCGTTCCGTTTAATATTGCGTCTTATGCTTTGTTTACAATGATGATTGCACAAGTTTGTGATTTACAAGTAGGCGAATTCATCCACACTTTTGGTGATGCGCACATTTACAACAACCACATGGAACAATTAGAATTACAATTGTCTCGTGAGTGCCGACCTTTACCAACGATGAAATTAAACCCAACAATCAGAAACATTTTCGATTTCAAGTTTGAAGATTTTACCTTAGAAGGTTATGATCCACATCCACATATTAAGGGTGTTGTGGCGGTTTAAAAATTAAAAGTCATGAAAAAAATAGCCACAATTTTATTTATTCTTTTTCAGCTTGTAACTTATGCTCAAGAAGTAGTTTACACAAAAATTGAAGACAAAGATATAACTGAAATACCTCCAGTTTTTCCAGGTTGTGAAGAAATAGCACATAGCCAAAAAATGAATTGTTTTCAAAAAAAAATAAACGAACATATCGTTCAAAATTTCAATTACCCAAAAGAAGCTCTAAAAAAAAATATACAAGGAAGAGTAAACGTAACTTTCCTAATTAATAAAGAAGGTATTATATCTGACGTATCCGCAAAAGGTGGCCATCCTTTACTTCAAAAAGAAGCAATTAGAATCATTTCTTTACTACCAAAAATGACTCCAGGCAAACAAAAAGAAACCTCAGTAATTTCTAGCCATACTGTTCCAATTTCTTTCAAACTTCAATAACATGCTAACCATAATCGCAGCCGCATCAGAAAACAACGCTTTAGGAAAAGACAATCAATTGGTTTGGCATTTGCCAGATGATTTCAAGCGTTTTAAAAGTTTGACTTCAGGACATTACATTGTGATGGGAAGAAAAACCTTTGAAAGTTTTCCGAAACCGTTACCTAATCGTACACATATTATAATTACTAGACAAAAGGACTACGAAGCTCCAGAAGGTTGTTTGGTAGCGAGTAGTTTGCAAAAAGCTATTGATTTATGTCCAAAAGAGGAAGAAGTTTTCATCATTGGCGGAGGTGAAATCTATAAGCAATCCATCGAAATTGCCGATAAAATCGACTTAACGCGTGTGCATACAACTATTGAAGCGGATACTTTTTTCCCAGAAATTGATACTGATAAATGGGAATTAGTTTTTGAAGAATTCCACACTAAAGACGAAAAACACAATTACGATTTTACTTTTTTAACTTATGTTAAAAGGTAATTTTTTTAAGTTCTTGATTATTAATCGTACTTTTGTTGTCCAAAATTAATAAAATGTCAAAAAATATAACGCCATACAAAGATTCAGAATTAGGTAAAAAAGAACAAGTTGCTCAAATGTTTGACAACATTTCTGGCAACTATGATGGTCTTAATAAAGTAATTTCTTTTGGCACCGACGCAAAATGGAAGCAAAAAATCTTGAAAATGGTAAAGGCAAGTCAGCCAAAATCAATTTTAGATATTGCAACTGGCACAGGTGATTTGGCTATTTTATTTGCTAGTACTTCTGCTACTGAAATTATAGGATTAGACATCTCACAAGGAATGTTAGACATTGGAAAGAAAAAAATTGCTGCACAACATTTGGATTCAAAAATTCAAATGGTTTTAGGTGATGGCGAAAACATTCCGTATCCTGATAATCATTTTGATGTAATTACCGTTGCTTATGGTGTTCGTAATTTTGAAAATCTTGAAAAAGGCTTAACAGAAATCTTAAGAACACTCAAATCTGGTGGACAATTTATCATTTTAGAAACTTCTGTACCAACAAAATTTCCGTTTAAACAAGGGTATGCTTTTCATTCAAAAGTAATTCTTCCGTTAGTAGGAAAATTGTTTTCAAAAGATAAAGCAGCATATTCTTATTTATCAGATTCTGCTAACGAATTTCCTTTTGGCGAAGTATTGAACAATATTTTGAGAAAAATTGGGTTTATAGAAGTAAATCATTTGCCACAAACTTTTGGAGTGGCAACTATTTATCACGCATCTAAAAAATAACATGAAGAAAATATTTGCTCTCTTACTTTTTACCCAAATCGTATTTGCTCAAGGTGGCATGTTTGGCAAAGATCCAATTATCAATCAAGAAAACTGGAACAAACAGCGCGTTCATTGGGGTTATTTCCTTGGTTTTAATAGTTTAGATTTCAAATTTGATTATTTATCTGTAACCAATGACATCCAAGTTGGAACTACAACGGGGTTTAATGTGGGTTTAATTGGAAATTTAAGACTTACTGAATATTTTGATTTACGTTTTGAACCTGGATTGTACATTACACAACGAAATTTAACCTATCCAAACATTCTTGATTCAGGTGATCGATTAAGAGAAGTTAAGTCAACGTACATCTTTTTTCCTTTATTGTTAAAATATTCTGCTTTGCGAACTGGTAATGTTAGACCTTTTCTTGTTGGAGGTGTTTCAACTGCACTAAATTTAGGAAGTAATTCAGATGCTCCAGATGATAATTACAACGATCGTTTTAGAATGACCAAATGGACAAACTTTTATGAAGTAGGTTTTGGAATTGACATTTACACCGAATATTTTATTTTTTCTCCATCAATTCGTGGTGTTTTCAGCATGGAAGACGAACTAATTCGCGATAATACACCAGGAAGTCCTTGGACAGGAGATATTCAAGCAATGAAAACAAGAGGATTTTTTGTGAACTTTTCTTTTCATTAAAATCACCGCTTAAACTCGCTCAAAATTATGGCTGTGGCTGTGGCTACATTTAAACTTTCGGTGGCTTGCAAATCGCCAAATCTTGGTATGGTAATACGTTTTGAAACTAAGTTTTCAATAGGTTTCGAAATTCCATTAGCTTCGTTGCCCATAACAATAATTCCTTCTGTTGGAAGTTTTTCTTTATAAATAATTGATCCATCCATAAAAGTACCAAAAATAGGCAACTTCGCAGCAGTTAAAAATTGCTCTAAATTTCCATACACCACATTTACCCTACTTATTGAACCCATAGTGGCTTGCACAACTTTTGGATTATATACATCAACCGATTCTTCTGAACAAAATAAAGTTTTAATTCCAAACCAATCACATAAACGTATAATTGTTCCTAAATTTCCAGGATCGCGAACATCATCTAAAGCAAGAATTAATCCATTTTGTTCACACGCAACTGCTTTAGGAATTTTAAAAACCGCTAAACAAGTATTTGGAGTAGTCAAAGCACTAATTTTTTTTAATTCGGCTTCAGTTATGGTATGAACTTTGCGTGTATCAATTGATACAAAATCTGATTTTGTGGTAAATAATTCGTGCAATTCAAAATTAGAATCAAGCAATTCTTGAACACCTTTTACACCTTCAACAAAAAAAAGTTGTTCTTGTTTTCTATATTTTTTTTGCTGTAAACTCGTTATTAGTTTAATTTGGTTTTTACTAACCATAAAAATTGTATTTTTGACTAACTTTTTAAAAAGGACTTTGAAAAATATTTTACCAAAAATAACATTATTATTTGTAATCGGAACAATAATTTATTCGTGTTCGTTAGTTAAACGCGTGCCTGAAAATAAACAGCTACTCGTAAAAAATGAAATTTATACCAACGAAAAACTAATAAAAGAGGAACGAGTTAATAATATATTAACACAACAGCCCAACAATAAGTTTTTCAAATATCCTTTGCGTTTGAGTTTATATAACTTGGCAAAAAAAAATCCAGATTCATCCTACAATGCTTGGTTAGACAAAAAACCGAACCGCAGAAAAAATTTAAAAAAACTTATTTCAGACAAACAAATAGGCCGTTTAGGAAAATCGTTTTTAGTTGCTGGATTTAGTAATTTCTTAAAAAAAACAGGTGAACCACCAGTAATTCTTGATAAAAAGAAAGCCGAAAAGTCAAAAGAACGTTTATCTGGATTTTATTACGATAATGGTTATTTAAAAAATACTGTTTCGTTTAAAATTGATTCTGTTGGAAACAAAAGAGGTAAAGTTACTTATACTGTAACAACAGGAAATCCATATAAAATCGACTCTTTATCTCGAGAAATTGAAACCCCTGAAATTGACAGCTTGTATCAAACGGAAGCCAAAAAATCATTAATAAAACCTGGGGAACAGTATTTGTATTATAATTTTGATAACGAAAGAAAACGTATTACTAAGCATTTTAGAAATAATGGTGTATACCATTTTCAAGAAAACCATGTAAAATATGAAGCTATTCAAAACGATTCGGCTCAAAAATTAGGAATTATTCTTAAAATAGAAGACAGAAGTGTAAAAATGGGCGACACTTTAGTCAAAAAACCTTTTACAATTTATAAAATTAGCCAAGTCAATATTTTTACCAATAATACTTCTAAAAAAGAAAACAATCAAGTTAAAGATAGTGTGGTTTACAAAGATTATAATTTTTTTAGTACGGGAAAATTACAATACAAACCAAAGGCAATATTGAATTCGGTTTTTATTGAAAAAGGCAAATTATTTAGCGATATTGATAGATCATTAACTTCAAAATCACTTAATAATCTGAATGTTTTTAATTATCCAAACATTGAATACATTGAAGATCCTAATGATTCCACTAAAACCTCCTTAATCACAAACATCTATTTAGTAAACAAGAAGAAATATGCTTGGCGACCTTCAATTGATGTTACCACATCTGATATTCAACAATTTGGAATTAGCGGACGAATGTCATTTACTTGGCGAAATGTGTTTAGAAGAGCAGAAAATTTAGAAATTTCCACACGTGGTAATATAGGTTCATCTAAAGATTTTGCCAATCCAAATAATGTTTTCTTTAATATTTTTGAATACGGTATTGATGCCAAATTGAACATTCCAAGGATCTTCTTCCCTTTAAATACTAAGAAAATCATCAAGAAGGAAATGTTTCCTTCTACCCAAATTAGTGTTGGTTTAACTAATCAAAAAAACATTGGATTAGACAAACAAAGTTTATCTGGTGGTATTAACTACAATTGGTCAACAACTAATGGTAGGAACAACTTTAAGTTTGATTTATTAAACATCAACTATGTAAGAAATCTAAATGCAGGAAATTATTTTAATGTATATAGAACTTCATACAATAGACTTAATGAATTGGCTTTAATTTACAATGTAACACCAAGGTATATTCAAGGAGGACAATTAACAGATGAGGGAACATTAGGTTTCATGTTAGATGTTTTTAGTGGGGCTACTTCATTAACCGCAAATGATCAAGATTATAAAACTATTTTAAGTATTTCAGAAAGATATATTCGTTTAGTAGAAGACAACCTAATAGTTTCATCAAGTTTTGCTTTTAATAGAAGTACAAAAAGTAATATTAGCGATAAAAGTTATTACAATTTTAAAGCAAGAATTGAATCGGCTGGAAACTTTTTATCACTTTTAGGCAACGGGTTAAATTTAACCAAAGAAGAAAGCGCTGCGGGAAATACAAAACTTTTCGGAATTGAATATGCACAATACATTAAAACCGAAGTAGATTTTGTAAAGCAATGGGATTTTGGAAAGAAAAATTCCTTAGCCATGCGCACCTTTGCTGGAATTGCAATTCCTTATGGAAACGCTAAGTCAATTCCTTTTTCACGAAGTTATTTTGCTGGTGGTTCAAACGACAACAGAGGATGGCAAGCTTATAGTTTAGGGCCAGGACGAAGTGGAGGTGTGAATGATTTTAATGAAGCCAATTTAAAATTAACGTTCAGTACAGAATATCGTTTTAGAGTAGGTGGCAATTTTTATAGTGCCGTATTTGTTGATGTGGGTAATATTTGGAACTTTTTAGATAATGTAGAAGACGAACGCTATACTTTCACTGGAATAAAATCTTTAGAAGATTTAGCAGTTGGCTCTGGATTAGGATTACGCTATGATTTTGACTTTTTTGTTTTTCGAATTGATTTAGGTTACAAAACTTATGATCCTGGAAGAGAAATAGGTGATAGATGGTTTAGAGGAATCAACTTCGGAAAAACAGTGCTAAATTTTGGAATTAATTATCCATTCTAATTTTATAAATTCTTATTTTTGCTTTCTTATTATAAAAACATACAACTATGAGTCATAATATTAAACCTGGTGTTGCAACTGGAGATCAAGTACAAGAAATCTTCAACTATGCAAAACAAAAAGGCTTTGCATTACCAGCAGTAAACGTAGTAGGATCGAGCACTATCAATGGTGTTTTAGAAACTGCTGCAAAATTAAATGCACCCGTAATCATTCAGTTCTCTAATGGTGGAGCACAATTTAATGCTGGAAAAGGACTTTCTAATACTGGTGAAAAATCGGCTATTCTTGGGGCAATTGCTGGAGCAAAACATATTCATACACTTGCAGAAGCTTATGGAGCGACTGTTATTCTTCATACTGACCATTGTGCTAAAAAATTACTACCTTGGATTGATGGTTTGTTAGATGCTTCTGAAAAACATTTTGCAGAAACAGGTAAACCTCTTTATAGTTCACACATGATTGACCTATCAGAAGAACCAATTGAAGAAAACATAGAAATATGTAAAGGTTATTTAGCTAGAATGAGCAAAATGGGCATGACATTAGAAATCGAATTAGGAATTACAGGTGGTGAAGAAGACGGTGTAGATAATTCTGATGTTGATAGTTCAAAATTATACACACAACCTGATGAAGTAGCATACGCTTACGAAGAATTAATGAAAGTAAGTCCACGATTTACTATCGCAGCTTCTTTTGGAAATGTACATGGTGTTTACAAACCAGGAAATGTAAAATTAACACCAAAAATCCTCAAAAATTCGCAAGAATACGTTCAAAATAAATTCAACACAGGTCACAATCCAGTTGATTTTGTTTTCCACGGAGGTTCAGGTTCAACTTTAGAAGAAATTAGAGAAGCTATTTCTTACGGAGTAATTAAAATGAATATTGATACCGATTTACAATTTGCTTTCACAGAAGGAATTCGCGATTATATGACGTCTAAAATTGATTATTTAAGAACACAAATCGGAAGTCCAGATGGAGCAGATAGCCCAAATAAAAAACACTACGATCCAAGAAAATGGGTTCGTGAAGGAGAAGTTACGTTCAACACAAGATTAGAACAAGCTTTTGCCGATTTAAATAACGTGAATACTTTATAAGTACGAAGTACGAGGTACAAAGTACGAAGTTTAAAATTTATTATTAATTGAAATTAGATGAAGATAAGGTTAGCCTTCCAACTTCTAACTTCTAACTTCTAACTTAATTATGGCTTGGTTTAAAAGAAAAGAAAAAGGAATCACAACCGCAACTGAGGACAAAAAAGATGTTCCAAAAGGTTTATGGTATAAATCACCAACGGGAAAAATCATTGACCAAGATGAATTGGCAAGAAACTTATGGGTAAGCCCTGAAGACGATTATCATGTACGAATTGGTAGTAAAGAATATTTCGAAATTTTATTCGACAATAACGAATTCACTGAACTTGATGCAAAACTAACATCAAAAGATCCATTAAAATTTGAAGACACTAAAAAATATAGTGATCGTTTAAAAGATGTAATGGACAAAACAAAATTAAAAGATGCTATTAGAACCGGCGTTGGAAAATCAAAAGGAAAAGACTTAGTAGTTTCTTGTATGGATTTTGCTTTTATTGGAGGTTCTATGGGAGCGGTTGTTGGAGAAAAAATTTCAAGAGCCATTGACTATTCTATCAAACACAAAATTCCGTTTGTATTGATTTCAAAATCAGGAGGAGCACGTATGATGGAAGCTGCTTATTCATTAATGCAATTGGCAAAAACCTCAGCAAAACTAGCACAATTAGCTGAAGAACAAATTCCATACATTTCATTATGTACTGATCCTACAACAGGAGGAACTACCGCTTCATACGCAATGTTAGGAGACATCAATATTGGAGAACCTGGTGCTTTAATTGGCTTCGCAGGACCTCGTATTGTAAGAGACACCACAGGTAAAGACTTACCAGAAGGTTTTCAAACTTCTGAATTTTTATTAGAGCATGGGTTTTTAGATTTCATCGCTCATAGAAAAGAATTAAAAAACAAGATAAATTTATACTTAGATTTGATACAAAATCAACCAATTAGGTAATAAATTTTGCTGTTAAAGATTTTTTCTTTATAGCTTACATATAAAAAAATCTCATCATTTCTGATGAGATTTTTTTATATAATATAATAATTGATTAAATAATCAACATTGCATCTCCATAAGAATAGAAACGGTATTTTTCTTGAATTGCTTCTTTGTAAGCTTTCATCATTAAATCATGCCCGCAAAAAGCAGAAATCATCATTAACAAGGTAGATTTTGGTGTATGAAAATTAGTTACCATTGCATCTGCTAAGCTAAAATCGTATGGAGGATAAATAAACTTATTTGTCCAACCTGTATATGGATTTAGAGTTCTTTGTGATGAAACTGAACTTTCCATTGCTCTCATTGCAGTTGTTCCAATACAACAAACTCTTCTTTTTTTTGCTTTTGCGTTGTTGATAATGTCGCAAGCTTGTTGAGAAATAATCATTTCTTCAGAATCCATTTTGTGTTTTGATAAATCTTCTACCTCAACTGGATTGAAAGTACCTAAACCAACGTGTAATGTTACTTCAGCAAAATCAATGCCTTTAATTTCTAAACGCTTTAATAAATGTTTAGAAAAATGTAAACCAGCTGTTGGAGCAGCAACAGCTCCTTCTTCTTTAGCATAAATAGTTTGGTAACGCTCAGCATCTTCTGGAGTTACTTCTCGATTGATATATTTTGGAATTGGCGTTTCACCAAGCTCAACTAATTTTTCTCTGAATTCTTCATACGAACCATCATATAAGAAACGTAATGTTCTACCACGAGAAGTTGTATTATCAATTACTTCAGCCACTAACGAATCATCATCGCCAAAATACAATTTATTACCAATACGAATTTTACGTGCTGGATCTACTAAAACATCCCACAAACGCTGCTCTGCATTTAATTCTCTTAACAAGAAAACTTCGATACGTGCTCCAGTTTTTTCTTTATTACCGTATAAACGTGCTGGAAAAACTTTTGTATTATTTAATACCATTACATCACCATCGTCAAAATAGTCTATAATATCTTTAAATAATTTGTGCTCGATTGTACCTGTTTTTCTGTTAACTACCATTAATCGAGATTCGTCACGATTTTCTGTAGGAAACTCAGCTAATAATTCTTCAGGAAGATTGAATTGAAAATGAGATAATTTCATTTAAAAATGTTTAAGTGTTTAAAAGTTTAAGCGTTTACTTTCGTAATACCCTTAAATTCAGTTTGCAAATATACGATTATGAAATAGGCGTTGTCAAGTAAAAAGCGGTTTATTTTATAAATCCCTCTGTTTACTTGACAACGCCAAAATAAAAACTAAAAAAACTACTTATTTTAACTTACTCAACAACTGCACTTTATTGTGCATGTCTTTTGAAGCGGTTAAGATTAATGCTCCTTTTTTTCCTTTATTGTAATAATGAAGTTTGTCTCCTTCTTCCATTTTTATTGTTGTTGTAGCATTTTTTGTAAGTGAATAACTTCCGCCACTTCCAGCATTGATCACCTTTACATCTTCATCAGTATCATTTTTGATTTTAATATCAAATTTTTCGGTAATTATTTCTGTTTTTATAATTGCATTTGTTTGTCTTAGAGAAACTATATTCATCAATAATAATCCAAAAGACAAGATTGCAGTAAATATTACATTTTTCATTTGCTTACAATATTATTTAATTACAATTTTCTTAGTTGAGATGTTATTTTCTGCATCTTGAATTCTTACCACATACATTCCTGTAGCTAAACCAGAAACATTGATTTGATTTTGATTAGAAGTCAATACTTTTTGTCCTTGAATGTTGTAGATTTCTATAGATTGAATATCATTTTCAATTTCAATATTTAAGATATCTCGGACTGGGTTTGGATATAATACAACTTCTAAATTGTTTGGATTAAAATCTGAAGTTGACAAGGTATTGTTAGTGTATAAGTTTGAAATTTCTGTGGTTGACAGTGCATAATTGTAAATTTTTAAATCGTCGATTGCTCCGTTAAAAGACCCAGCAGAGCCGTCAGCATATAAACCAAGAGTAAAAATATCAGAATTATTAACCGTATTCAAAACTCCAGCACCACTAGTAGAGACTAAAGTACCATTTTTATATATTTTTAATACTGAGCCATCATAAGTACAAACATAATGATACCAAGTTGAATTTACACTTGTAGTATATGCTATTGTATTTATTATATTACTAAATAATGAAGTTTGACTGTTTGTATAATAAAAAGTAAGTCCTTGATTTTCATTACCATAATGAAAAATCATACTAGCATATGGTTGAAATAAATTATTCTTTACCCAAAGAGAAATAGATCTGTTATTTGCGCCATATGGCAATCCAGTTATTGTTGCAGTAGATCCTGTGTCATTGATATTAATAGCTCCATTAGTATTGCCATGTCTATCAGTTGTAAAAGATGTTCCTGTATTTGATGAAAATGGACTATTCCCATTAATATTATTATAAGTATTATCAAAATTATATACCGAGATTGCTTGAGGAACTATTGGCTCTTGTTGAACAGCAGAAAAATCATCAAAATACACATAATTATTATTTG
>Ga0209480_10000379_pt1 | contig 37761 bp, 31 predicted proteins | sample JI61114C2DNA_FD_187501 | JGI IMG/M metagenome (GOLD analysis project Ga0209480, IMG submission 187501) | Wastewater effluent complex algal communities from Wisconsin, to seasonally profile nutrient transformation and Carbon sequestration -... | ecosystem: Engineered > WWTP > Effluent > Algae... | reverse complement strand
GAAAAAGACATCATGACCATACCGGAAAAAGAATTGTTTGGCGTAAAAGTGTTATCCACTTATATAGGTGGAGATGTGGTGTATACGGCTAAATAAGTTATTAATTGATGTAGTTGAATGATGTAGAACGTTTAATTGCACCATTGTCTAAAACTATAAAATAAACCCCATTCGGAATACCGTTGAGGTCAACTGAAAAACCTTCTTCAATGGTGATGTCATTTTGATAAATAACTTCACCTAAATTATTGACTATTTGTAAATGATAATATTCTCCATCCATTAATTCAGGTGTAACAGCAATAATGTTGGTACCACTTTGAATTACCTGGAGCGAATAATTTAATTGGTTGGTTTGCCCTGCTTTGATAGGCCCTCTTGGAACTTGATTGATGGCGTAACTATCAATGGTATATGAACCCTCCATTGTATTTGTTTTTAATCGGATCCATCCATAATGAAAGGCGTAGTCGATAAAGGTTTTTATACCTATATATTCGAACTCATTTGGAGTCAGGTTCCCGTCCAAAAATTGTATGGAATTGCCGGATCTGCGTATGGCAAACAATACTTGATCATTATCCGATAACCAATTCAGGTCTGCTGATAACATCTGCCCGTAAGGAACAGGAACAGGGTCAAGTTCAGTGGGGTAATATAAATCATAATCGCAAAATACTTTCCCACCACCGGCAACAATAATATCAAATTCATCTATGTAAAATGCATAGCCGTTGCCATATCCATCACTTCCGACAATATGCGATAAATCGTCCAGAATAGTTATGTCAATTCCTCCGTCTTGATTTAAATCAAGTTCAATTGTATCTCCTATACCACCTTCAATATCCGGGAAAGGGTCAGTATAGATAATCTGACCATTTGCAAAAAAAGGGCTTAAACACAGTGGAATGGTAAGTGCATATTGGTCCAAACTAATTTTTCGTAAAGCTTTCATAAGTAGAAAAAGTATTGTAAATTTAATCAAATTTTGTCATTATAAAACCTATGGTTAAAATGGATATTATGAGACTGCGGTTAAGTTTAATTTGTATCCTCTTTTCAATTTCAGTTTCAGCCCAGGAACTAATAGTTAATGATTGGACAAAATATTTCTATGAATCTTCAGCCATATCATTATTAAAACCGTTCAGCCTTGTATTGGATAGTGAAGGGAACTGTTATGTAGGCATCTCAGCTAATCAAGATATCGTTGTAGATTCGACTATAATCTCTGGTATTGAGTCCGATGATTTTGGTGTTATTTTAAAATTCAACAACGAGGGAGAATTGTTATGGGACATAAAATACTATGACATTCTTTCAATTGGCTATGGTGGTGTTACTTTGTATGAGCTTCAAATTGATAATGACGATAACCTAATTGTTGCAGGAGTGGCACGTGGTGCGATGATAAGTCAGGGGCATTATTATGTAAACGCAACTGAACCAGGTTATAAAGGTTTTATACATAAAATTAATCCTGCAGGAGAAAATATTGTTTTTGAGGATTTTGACAGTATTTATGTTTATGATTTGGCAATTGGTCCGAATAATGAAATTTCAGGACTTGCAAAACATACAGGAACATCCGACAACTTCTTTGGGGAATTAATTACCTCTAAACAAATTGTTTTTAATTGTGATGATAGCCTGCAAATAAATTTTTTACTGCAACAAAATATTCCTGATAATGGTACCTACGTTTATAGTAGTTCCAAGCCGGTATTATCAAAAATTGTTGCAAACCAAGAAGGCGAAATTTTTGTGAGTTATAACTTCACCGGCACGCTTGAACTGAATGGGAATACCTATTCATCTTATGAATACTATACCGTTTCTATCGATTCATATATGGTTGATGAAGATTCTTTTGAAGTAATTATAGATACCAGTTGGGTGAGGGTTCCGGATGCAATAGTTGTTAAATATGACGCTAACGGAAATGAAATGTGGCATTATACTTTTGCCGGATTCAATACGCAGGTATTTTCAGCTCTAACTTTAAATGATGATGGAAACGCGTTTTTAATTGGCATGGCATTCGAGGGAGATACTGTTTATCTACAAGATAATCAGGATACTATTATAATGCCATCCTATCCGCAATTTTACTGGAACCCATATCTTATTTTGGAATTAGATACTGATGGTGGCTTGGTTAATTATACATTTCTAACTGATACCATTTATTATGACAATGAGTTGTTAGTAACCGGCGATGATTTGTATGTTCCCGGAAAACTAAACCATATTGGTTGGGATGTTAATGGTGCTGCGTTAGGGAGGTACGACGCTGACTTTAATTTGAAACAATTTGGTCAGGCTACTTGTGCATATAGTTCGCCATGTGATGTAAATTCCCACCTTGCTCTTATAGCGGTTCACGATAGTAGTATTTTTGTTGTAGGTTCTATATACGAAAATGCTGTTTGGGGTGATGATACACTTACACATTCCAATAATATATTTTTTCTTTCAAAATTACCGTACGATTTTAGTGAAACGTTGATTGAACCGGTAAAAGAAATTGTCGAATACACAGATACCCATATTTTTCCGATTCCGGCTTCAAATGAACTGCATATCAATTTACCTGAAGTAGATTTGGAACTCCCATTTTGTATGATAACAAACAGCCTTGGGCAGCAATGGACGTTTATTCCGGAGAAACTAAATGTAAATAATTGGGTTGTAGATATACATCAATTGCGACGTGGCGTCTATTTCATTACCTACATCACTAATGACAAAATTAATACACATACATTTGTAAAAATGTAAGGAATCAGATGCTCAATAGATTGCTCTAATTTTATCCTTACAAGAATTATTTAGCATACTTATTCCCGAAGGATTTAACCTAATGGTTTAATTGGTACTTAATCGTAATGTTGAATCTCAATCATGATAAATCAACATCGGAACATCTTCGTGAAACACAAGTTTTTTGGTTACACTACTTTCAAATATGTCTAACCAATATGTTTTTTGTTTGAGCACAACCAGTAAATCGATATCATGTTGGTTTACATAATAATCAATACCATCGGTAATATTGATGTTATCAACTAACTCGAAAGTAATAGTTCGATTATTGGCTTCGGTTTTATAACGTTCAATAAAATCGCTGATGATAGCATTTTCAACTTCCAGATTGCTGTCGTGTACGTGGAAACATTTGATAATTGAACCGAATTTCAGCGCCAATTCTATCAAACGGGAAATCACATCATTATCGTTAAATGTTAAATCGGTGGCATAAGCAATTTTATCAATCGACCTGAAATGATAATTTTCAGGTACAGTGAAAATGGGCACATGACTTTTTTTAATTATGGCTCCAACATCACTTCCCCCCAAAAACTTTTTCAAACCGGTTGGTTTTTTAGCTCCAATTACAATGTAACTGGCCTTTACTTCATCGGCAGCCCTCGCAACCTCTTCGCCAACAAAACCCATTCGTAAAATCCCGTTTACACGAACCAATTCGGGGTGACTGCTGCCATACCTGTCCTGTAAATCGGTCTTAAACTGTCGTAACCTGTCCTCCATGGCACTTTCCGTTACATTGATGAGTTCCTCGGAAACATCTCCAAGTCTCGTTTCATCAATACTCGGGTAGTTCATAGGAACAGGATAAACGTGCACCAAAGTGATGGTTTCGTTCAGTTTTTTAGCCAAATCCAACGCAAATCCAAAGGTTTTTGCGGAGTGTTCACTAAAGTCGGTGGGAAAGAGTATGCTCATAGCCTTTATTTTGAAGTAAATTTACGGCGGAAAAGGCTGTAAAACAGTGATTTTAACTTCCAATTACAATTTTTTTTAAACTAACTGTAACTTTTTACCCACCCAATTCGCCATATAGTCGGATGACACCAAAAGAATATAACGAGACCGTAGATACGTGGGCTGATGGTGTTTACCGATTCATCCACAAGAGTTTAAAAAGCGACGACGATGCCCGGGATATCGTTCAAAATGCTTTCGAGATTTTGTGGAAGAATCATGAAAATGTTCAGTTTGACAAGGCGAAAAGTTATTTATTCAGCACTGCTTATCACAATATGATCGACCATATCCGTAAACACAAACGGATGGATTACGTGGAAGAAATTGATGAAGCAGCCAAAGGGGGAACAGCTGAAGTGCAGGTGGACGTGAAAGAAGCTATCGAAAAAGCACTTCAAAAATTACCCGATGTGCAAAAAAACTGTGTGTTGCTGAGAGATTATGAGGGATACAGTTACGAAGAAATAGGAGAGATGCTCCATTTGAGCGAAAGCCAGGTTAAAGTTTACATTTTCAGAGCGCGTCAAAGCCTCAAAGAATATTTAATAAGTATACATCATTTAATATGAAAATAAATATCAATAATTACGAAGAATGGATGATAGATTACATTGAAGGTAATTTATCTGATGCTCAGGTAAAAGAGATGCAAGAGTTTTTGACTTTTCATCCTGAACTGAAAGCAGAATTGGATCTGTTCAACGAAACTAAATTACAACCCGACACTACCGTGGTGTTTGAAAATAAAGAAAGCCTTAAAAAAGCTGTTGGTGGTCGTGTTGTAACCATGTATAGCTGGGTTAAATATGCCGCTTCAGTTGCAGCAGTGGTGATGGTTTTTGCAGGTGTTAGATGGTTCAACAGCAATAACACAACCGAAGATAATGTGGCTATTAAACAATATCAATATCAGCAAACTGACAACAATTTTGCTTTCGACAGAACAACTGATAGCATAGAACAATTACCGGTAGATAATACTACTCCAAAAGAAGAAAAAAATTATTTTGCCGATAACAATAAGAAAAATGTTATCGAAGCCATTCCGCAGGAAGAAATTAAAGAAAAAATAAAACGCGAATTAAATCCAATTCAAAGTATTGATTTCGCTAAAGCAAATAAAATTAAAACGGAAAATAAAATCGAAATTAATTCGAATCCAATTGAACTGATAGAAGAAAATACATTTGCCAACAATACCATTGCAACACCTAAAACAAATAATAGTCAATTAACCAATATCTCGTTAAACGATAATAAAAATGTGATTGACTGGTGGCAGGATGCAGTAGCCATAGGCGGTGAGGTTGGTGAAGTAATTGAAGGTGTGAAAGATTATGATTTGAATCCGATTGAACCTTTTTTAAAACACGACGACACACAAAATGATGTGGTGAAAACCAAAAACATCAACATATTAGGTTTTAATTATTACAGCAGAAAAAAATAAATTATTTATACAATTAAATACAACGCTATGAAAAAAATTATGTTAATGGCCGCAATTTTGATGGGAGTAATGATTGCCAAAGCACAAGTGCCGCCACCGCCACCTCCACCACCTCCGGCTGGACCAGTTATTAAAATTGAAGAAAATAAAATCACCATAGTTTCTCCATCAGGCGATGAATATATTATCAATGAAGATAATATTATGAAAAATGGAGTTGTTTTAGATACCGACTCAGAAGCATTTCGCTTAGAAATGGATGCTATTGGTAAACAATTAGAAGCACTTAAACTCGAAGATTTAAATCTGACTATCAACAACGAAGATTATGCTGAATTAATGGCTGATCTGGATGAGTTAGATGCAGAGATGGAAGCTTTGGATAATTCCGGTATTCAGATTGATACCTTGCCCGGCGACTCAACTGCAATTACTATCGGTAACTGGCGCTTAATTGTTGCTGAAGATGGCGAAGATGCAGAAGATGTAGATGTTTCTTTCGGTAAAGTACCTGAAGTAGAAGAAATTGATGACCGTGATGTAGATGTGTTTGACACTGAATGGTGGTTGTTCGATATGGGATATAATACATTCCTGAACAGTGATTATAAAGCACAAATTGATGAGCCATACACTGCAATGGAAGATTTACACGGATGGGGAAGTTTTGATGTGAATTTACACATGTTTCGCTCAAGAGTAAACATTGCTAAAGGGTACCTTAATTTTAATTATGGATTGAGTTTTGAATGGCACCATTACCGCTTCGACAATAACTTTTCTATCATGCCCGATGTGGATACTTTCACCATCAACACTGAAACTATCGAATACGAGAAAAATAAATTTAATACCACCCATTTAACTTTACCTGTGTTAATCGGATTTGAAACTAAACCATGGGATACTGAACACAGCTTCCGTATGCAGTTTGGATACAGCCCTGGCTTAATGTTAAGAGGTAAAACTAAACTGAAATACGATGGTCAGAAAGACATTGAAAAAGATGATTTCAACCTCGCTCAGTTCCGTCATGAAGTAAATTATATCATCGGTTACGGCGATTTTAACCTATACGCTTCTTATGATGTAAATAGCATGTTTGCGGAAGGTGAAGGACCGGATTTACATCCATTCTCAGTAGGTTTAGTAATAAGAAAAGGGTTCTAAAAATTTTCTATAGGTTTGGTCAATTTAAAGACAGGGTAGCAGTATCCTGTCTTTTTTTATGGTGCTAATTGCCTTCATTAATCAATGAGCTCACTGCTGATTTGATTTATAATATACCCTTTATATTAAGGCGTATCATCAAATGTTTCGGGAATTATTTCAGGTTGTTTGCTTTTATCTCTGGCCATTAAAATATTCCAAACAGCAGCAATAAAAAAACTGGCTGTTACCAACCAAAAACCAAACTTCATTTTAAAATCGATATTCAAATCAATATTAAGTGTGCTGTCCTGTTTATTTTGAGCATCCGCTATTTTGGTTTTTAAATCCACCATCATGGCAATTAAACAAACAAATCCTATCAGCGCAATAACTGCGACTAATTTGTAGTTGGTTCGTAACTTTTTGACAGCCATTAAAACTAACCCGATTATAGCGGCAATAAAAGCATTTAATGCGAATATATTAGGGTCGTATTTTTCCACCTTTTTTTCTTCGGCGCTGTTATCATCTCCTAAATTAAAATCAAGCTCCTGCTCATATCCGGTAACCAGTTCAATACCTTTAATGGTATCGAGTTGTTGTCCGTTGCAATTAATTTCAGTAAAAGTTAAAAAGAAACCCGCCAAAGCAATAATGAATGTTACCGGCGATAAAAATGTAAATTGTTTGTATGCCATAAATTAAAATAAATATTATTCAAAAGTAGGTCCTATCATTACGAAGTTTTTCACTTGATTGATTTCTCCGTTATTGGTAATAAATAATTGACCTTTTTCTCCGGTTTTTTTATTTTCCCAAATTTCAATGCCTTCAAATTGTTCACCACAACGGTTGGTTAATTTACCACCGTCTAAAATTAATTTTGCACCTGGTTTTATAATCACCTTTGCCTGTTCAGGTAAAGCCACTTCGCAACGAATGGTCAATTCTGAACCTTCGCGCAATTCAATATCTCCCCATAAATCTTTTCCACCTTCCCAAACTAATTGTTCATGTTTGAAAATGGTTACTTTTTCGAATGGATGATATTCGCACCAAAGCGGAATAGTAAACTGGCGTGCACCATCTTTTTCTTTATAAAAAGTGTATTCCATGCGACCAATCTGACAAGGAGTTATAGCCATTTGAATGGCATTGTAATCCATCATATTATTACTCACAATACCATCGCAAGGCGCCTTGCCGGTATTACTCCAACAGCCCGGATTGCGAGGTGTATCTTCGCATCCATCGTCCCAATTCCAGGTGTGGTTTAATCCGAAACTATGTCCCAACTCATGATTGAGTAATTTGGATAAAAATAAAACATCATGTGTAAACGCAGAACCATCATCGCGATATTTTACGGTAGTAAACTGATTATACATACTGAATAATTTCAGGCTGCCTACAAATGAAATCCCCGATAGGGTAGCACCACCATAAGTAGGACTATTAATACTATCCGGAACATGTTCAATTAAAAAGATATTAATAATGGAATCTTCACCTGTTTTATAAGTATCAATTACTGTTCTGTCGCCCAAAGAATTTACCCCTTTTTTTGCACTTCTATTCCAAAAAGCAAGTGTATCATTTTTGTGAAAATAAATGGCATCTTCACCTGTAATCGGGTCTTTTTGTAAAACAATTCTGACCGGAATAGGAATAACATCAGTAGTATTTCCTTCCGGTAAATTCATTTGCTGATTATTCGTCCAACGATAATTACTTTGTTTAACTAATTCACGAATAAAATCTTTTCCCTGTGCTTCGCTAAAATTGCCTTTTCCATCACCATCCTGCATGATATGAAAATTTACGCGAACAAATTTAACAGGAGATGCATTTAAATGCCGTAAATCAGGAATATAACTCAAGGATTTTTTGCACATCGGCTCATGAGGTGGCAAGGTTGTTTGCTGCACATCAGCTTCTCCTGCATATTTTATTATGATCTTGCTGCATGAGCTTAGTGCAAATGCGATGAAAATGACAAAAAAGTGTTTCACTGCCTGTTAATTTATGTAAATTTGTGGCTCTAAAATACAAGATATATTATGAAAAAATATTTAGGCGTGTTTTTAGCCGCTTTTGTGCTTGTAGCTGCAGGCTGCGACAAAAAAGCAAAGGAGATAGCTGAGATTGAAGAAATGGCTGTGGCAGTGGATAGTATCATAAAAATCAACCCCGTACTTAACGTTGGTCAAAAGGTGGAAGCAGAAAAACTCATCAATGAATACCTTGAGTTTGCCAATAATTACCCAGAAGACAGCCTTTCAGCCGAATATTTGATGAAAACAGCCATTTTATATCATTTAATGCCTGATTATGGCAAAGAACTGGCTATTTTGGAAAAAGTGATTGCACAATACCCAAATTCAGCTTATGCGCCTCAAGCGTTAGCAATTGGAGCAAGAGTGAGTGAAGATAACTTAAAGAACTACGAACAGGCTAAAACCTATCTCAAACAAATACAGGACAAGTATAGTGATAGTCCTTATGCCGTAAATATCGACTTACAAATTGAACATGTTGGTGATTCAGAAGGCCTATTGGAAGCAATTATGGAACGCACAGGTGTTACCCTGGATGAGGCCTTCAGTAAGGCTGATTCAATTGATGCTGTGAAATAATGAGCGCGCAATTAATTTTTGCAGCTCATCTTTTCTGATATTTTGGTATAACCGGCCTTCACGAGCATAACTAATTTCACCGTTTTCTTCAGAAACAATAATGCAGGTGGCATCGCTTTGTTCGGTAATGCCTACACCGCTTCTATGTCTTAGTCCCAGTTTTACGGGTAAATCCGGATTATCTGATAAGGGTAACACACATTTAGCTGCAGCAACCTTATGTTCTGCAATAATGAGCGCACCATCGTGTAAGGGACTGTTTTTGAAAAAGATACTTTCAATAATGTCCTTCGTAATTGCTGCATTTACGGTAATACCGGTATTTTGATAAAATCGTAGCTGACTGGTTTGTGGGATGACAATAAGTGCTCCGGTTTTGCTCAAACTTAGGGACATAATGCCTTCTGTCAGTTCATTCACTTCTTTTTGATTGTATTCGCCGGTTCTGATTTTTTTGAGACTTAATGCCCGCCAAAAATTCACTTTCCTGAAATCGGAACTGCGGCCTACATACAGCAGAAATCTGCGAATTTCCGGCTGGAACACAATGAGCACAGCAATTACGCCAACATTGATGAAGGCACCAAAAATTTCACTGATGAGCTGCAATTCCAATGCTTCAGCAATTAAACTCAGCACATAAATGACCAATAACCCAATAAAAATGGTAAAGGCAAGACTTCCCCGAACCAGACGATAGAGCTGGAATAAAATGAATGCGACCAACAAAATGTCAATCACATCAACAAAATTAAGCTCCAAAAACCCCAGGTCCATCAATAACTGCATGCGGTAAATTTATAACACGAACAGCAGAATTGGAAATTAGCCTGTAGAAATGCACTTCATATATAAAACAAAATGTTGGGCAGGTTATACATTTAACAACTTAAAAAAATACTTTAAATGTTTTTTTAATTCATGCATCAGCGACAAGTGAAGGTGCTTGGATTATACAGGGTAAGTCCCACTAACGAATATTTATTTCTTTGGTATACACGCTCTCTTGATTTAAAAGCCTTACAATATAAATTCCGACAGGAAATCCTTCTAAATCAATTGTCGTCAAATTTTCTTTCAAATCTTTTTGTAAAAGGTTTTGGCCTTGTAGGTTATTAAATAGCAGCGAACAACCTGCATAGGCCTCAGTTTTAACATACAGTATTTTATTAAACGTATATACGACAGCATCAAGGCTATTTATTTCATGTATAGGCACAGTAGTATCACCAATTGCATCCCCGGCTGCAATACCCACATCACATTTTGTTTCATAGGCATAGTCTTTTACCGTTAGTTTTGTGCCATTGTCTTCTACACTGCAACGTATCCATCCATAGTGCATACAATCTAATGAATCGGTGAATCGGATACCTACATATTTATCAATTGTTTCAGGTAACCAGGCCCCGCCTTCAAAGACATAATAAAATGACCAGTCTGGAATAACTCTGTAGGCCATTTTTGTATCATTATCCTGAAAATTTAAATCGGCATTAATAATAACACCTGGCTCTAACGCTGAAACTAAATATTGGTCACTAGTAAATTGATAATTCGTATAAACTACTTTACTTTCTGTGCCAACTAGGTTTACATTTTGTATAAATGGAAAGCACTCACACCAATCGGCATAGTAAGTTCCACTTCTTATTTCCATAATATAGTCTATAAGTCCACTATTATTTAATTCCAATACTATTCCGTCAGAAGGAGAAGTTAACACTGAGTCTGGATTTATGTCTACATATACTGCCTGAGCATAAGCTTCCTTACCCATAGTAAGGAAGCTACTAGCTAAAGCGGCATAACCTGCAAGGTTAAACTTTTTGAATTTAGTTTGATGCTTTTTCAATTTGCTTTTATTAATCTTTGAACAGATAATAATATATCGTTTTCAAATATTTTTACTAAGTAAATACCGGATGGAATATCAGATATATCGATTACAGCATTTTCCATTACCTTTTGAGTCAGTATTAAGTTACCAGTTAAGGAATATACTTCAACTTTAGCCGGACTTGTTTGATTTTCATTCAGCGTGGTATAAAATGAAAACTTCGTATTTGCCGGATTTGGATATAAAATTGTTTCGCTCTCTTCTGATACTTTTGGTGCTTCAATTTTATAATTTTTAAATATTGGTATTTTTACATAACCAACGGAATAAGGCGGTACGGTTATACAACCACCAATTGTAGAGGGTGTTGACGCACAATCTGGTGAATTTACAGAAAAGGTAGTATTTTGTATTTCAATTTGATATAAATACGCTGGAGTAACTTCTGGGTCATAGCATGTGCGATCCGTTGGTGTAGGATTTGTATACCCAGTATTGAATAAGGGATCGAAAAGTGTGCTACTTCCAGAGCAAGAATATAACTGCGTTCCTTTAACATAGCGCAACGTTGCCGTTCCAAATGAGATGATTGGTGTTGGGCTAAATAATCCTGCCAAATATTCACCATTAATTTCATAATCCTGTTCTGTTGATTTGACGTTGGAATAATACATATATAAATAATTATTACCCGGGTCAATAAACATTGTCGGCATTGGATTTAGATTACTGACTCCTGATATGTACCTTGTTTTTACATATTTTAAGTTCTGCGCAGATATTTCTCTAAGCATAGACATGACAAAGTAACTAGTTCGTCTCATGTAGTAGTCCCTTTGATTGGGGTTTAATCCACCCAGATTATATGGTGAATAATTTTTGCACAAATAATTATATAATTCTCTAGGTCTATCGGCTGGCGTTAATAAATCTTCACCAACTCCGGCATAATTTTGATACGTGGCATAGGTAAAAAAATTCTTCTTATAACCACTTGCATAATTCACTTTTAAATTTTTTAGAAACCATTCTTGTAAAACAAATCCATGGGTAAAACCGTTTGTGTAAACGCCTCGGCGTAGACCAATGTCTACCGATGTTTTAATATTATACTCTGTCATCCATAACTCCTTTCTCACATTATCTGCTAGTGTGGGAGTTGTAAAATTAAACACTGTTTTATAATCATCCCAAGCTACTTTGTGACCATATTTGATAAATCCCATGAAACTATCCGATGCAGTTAATGTTGGATTTGCTGGGTCAAAAAACAAAATTCCATTAAATGCCGATTGAAGCCTAGAATCGTAACTTGCAAAATTCCATAAGCCATCTGTAAAAGGTGTCACTACTGGTGGAATTGCATCATCTACGATACCACCCCAATTCTGCTTGTCATCAAGATATATGTGCAGGATAACTGCATCGAACTTTTTCTTTGAAAGCCCTGGTGGCATTGTTGCGATTTCATCTGCGTAATGAAAAACAATATCTGTATTCCATTCAGTTGCTGTACGCGGGCAAGATAATAAAAAAACTGGTTGAGGTGTAAGATTATCACCAGGGGTTCCTTCGCCTGGAATTCCGATTTTACAGTTTGTTGTAAAATTATACTTAAATGCTTTAATAAAATCTCGGTTGTAATAATGACCTGTTGCATCCTGCAATTGCATAGCTGGATTTAAAAAAGTATTTAACCTTGTTTGAGCCAAAGTCTCTGCATAGGGATCTCCATTAATAAAACTCCAATATGAACCATTAAAAGCCTTGTCACAGGCACCAGCATCATGTTCTGAAAAATGCGCAAAGCCCATCACTGTCCAATGGAAGTCCGAAGGACATTCATTACCAAGTTCCACACCAACTACAGTGCAATTATGAATCGGGTTAGAACGCAAAAAATTGACAATAGCGGCACATTCACTGGAAGATTCACTAATAATGTTTAAATCAACAATTATTTTTACCGTATGCCCTGGATTGTTAGTTTCAATTTGTCGAATTAATTTTATGAAATCCGTAAGGTAGTTTCTATGGTCTGTGGCAGTAACCACTAATTCCTGCTGGGTCCGCCATTTTTTTAGAAAATCTCCAAACTGTCCGGAAACTGAAGCATCCATCCAAGTGTTCCACGTAGGTAAATCTGCGTCTGTTTGAATAGCAATTGCTGCAATTGCCGCAGCTGTTGTTGCATAAAGTGTAGGTACTAAATTTGTCACATTATTATCTGATGCATCAAAATATCTGATTAATTCGGCTAAGTCATATCCATATCCAACAGCGGTATCAGTTGCAGCACCTCCAACCGTATGCAATAAATGCATGAACTTCCCATTTGCGCCATGCGGAAACCGCAGCACTTCTGGCCTTAAATCACTTAACCATTGCCACTGGTCTGCGGCGCTGCCATCGTTTGGACAGGTGGCATTATCAAACATACCGGACACATTGATTCCATATAGCCCTTTATTTGTATTTTCAGGCGCACTGCCATCCCATAATGGGTCACAAACAATTGGACCTGTACCAGCACCAACCTTAGCTGTCGCGTTAGCATTTGGGTTTCTCGTTATAGATAAAATAGGCAAACCAAAATTACCAATGCGCCCTTCAATATAAGTGGTATCAGTAGTTGTAGAGTCATTCAAAATTGAATCGGCTAAAAAATAAATTGAATCTCCACCGTCAGAATAGGCATAGGAGGTATCGTAAGGCTGATAAATATTAGTAGAATCTTCATAAGTTGAATCTGGAAGTGGGAGCGCATATTCATCATGCATTACAAAAAAATTATTGGGAAAACGGGTACTTGTAAAAGATGCAGCGATGACAGTCCCGGTGCAAAGAATGATGAAAAGTAAGGTAAATCTTCGCATGTATATATTTTGGTAAAGTGGATTTTTCATTAATTTATAAATTTAATTAGTAGGACAATAAAATAAATGGGTTAATGTATGAAATAGGATGCAACGTTACCGTCGTCTCCGTTTATTGAGCCTGTCAACCGTAAATATTTTGGTTGAATAACAAGAATTAATGCTAACTATGTTTGTCTGAAAAAGGGTGTTTTTCAAGTTTTTATAAATTTTCATATTCCTAAATTTTCAAGGTGAATATGTTATTTAATGGTCAAATAGAAGATCGCTTGGTTTTTATTTAAGCAAATATTTCAATACTATTTAAAATTAAATAAAAGTACATACATATTTTGGGACACTTGCATACAATACATGTCACGATATGTAATAGTTTTTATTTTAGGAAGCCAACTGGGATGATAGTGTGGTCGGCTTTATCGATTTGTGTTTCATTGCTGGAAAGTGGATATTCCCTGCGTTCAATTTATTTTAAAGGGTTAAATTAATAGGGGTTATTCTATAATAATATAGCAAGTCTACAGATTACTACTGAAAAAAACAAATGGTTTTAAAAATATTTTTGTCATTTTTTTATTTTTTTCTCTTTTTTGATGCTTCTTTTTAAAAATTACTGCCGGGAGAAATAGAAAAACGCGAGGGTTCAGAAAGCGAGGGTATATTATAGCGATGGGGTTATTAGCCGGGATTATTATTCCGGCACTTGCTGCAATAATTTCACCATGAGTTTAAATGAACTCCCCGGTTTATGAATTTGATTTACCGTTCCTGTGATATAACAATCTTTTTCGGGGCAATAAAATGCAAATGCTCCCGATAATCCTGAATGACCATACATGGGGGGAATATTTGCACCTAATGTAAAAATTGCAGGTAATTTAAAACGCATCAAACCAATTCCATATTCTAGTGGAAACATTACTTTGTTCCATTGATACATTTCGGTGAGATAACTTACCGGGAAAAAAGTACCGTTAAAAAACGCTTTTAAAAAAATAAGATTTTCTGCTGAGGTTGAAACAATACCACCATCAGGTCCAAAACTGGTCATAGCCATTGGAATAGGCAATTCATTTTTTTTATAATACATCACCGCCGGAGTTGTGTCCGATTTATTTACATATAAATAGGTGGCATGTAAACCTAGTGGTTGAAATATTTTTGTTGTTAAAATAACATCGATGTTTGCGGCGTAAATGATTTCCAATATTTTTCCCAATAATTGATAATTGGTATCTGAATACAATGCTTTACCGGATTTTCCGGGTATGAATTTTGGCTGCATCGTTTTGGACAATTCAATACTTTGTTCAAATGTCCAGTGTTGGTCTTCGCCATCTGTAAGTGAGTTCAGTAGGGACTTTCCATTGGTTTGTTTGCCTTGAAAATAATCGGGTAATCCGCTGGTATGCGCTAATAAATGTTGAATGGTGATTGAGTCGCTATAATTGCTGCCTTTGTACACGTGTAAATTTTCCATGATTGCAGCAGGTAAATAGCGATTGATTTTATCTGATAATTGTAATTTACCTTCACTACGCAATTGCATAATTAAGGCAGTGATGTACAATTTAGTTGTACTGGCAATAAAATAGGTATCGTTATTTTGTAAATTGCCAGCGCTGCCTGACCAGCTTTCATTTCCATATTGTATCGAAACAGTGGTGCCGAAAATTTGTTTTTGGTCGACACTTTGATTTAATATTTGCTGAAATTTTTCAGGCGGAGTTGTCTGCGCATGCAATAAAGAAAAGTTAAACATGCCCATCAGGAATAACAATTTTTTCATGTTAAAATATAGTAAATCCAATTAAGATATCAAAAGCTGCTTGTTCGGTTGAATTATTTTTGTCATAATATATTTGCCCCAACAAAACACGCGATTGAATATCTACAGCAAATTTATCTTTAAAGTGTAAAAACTCATAACCGGCAGCAAAGCCGAAGCCGGGACCAACATAAAAATCAGGAGGTCCAACACTAAAATCAACGTCATAAAATGGTGTTGTTTCCAAACTAAGACCGACCCCGGCACTTGCGTACCAATTTTTGGTCAGGTAATATTGAACAGATGGTAAAAATGCCTCAAAAGCGCGGTTTTGGCTATTGATGGTGCTTACACCGCCCGGCATATATAAACCGAAACCGAGTTTTTCATTTACCATATATCCAATTTTAATATTGGGTAAACTCATTCTTGATTGGTAATCATCATTACTTAAATGAATACCACCACCGGCACTAAAACCAAAAAATAACCCTTCGCGAGTAATATCATTTTGCGCTGTAAGCACAATGGATTGAACTATGAGTAGTAAACACAATAATTTCTTCATGCCACAAAGTTCTTCCGCTTTGTGTGCACAACAATTACCCTATGGTAACTTATTCCATAATATTTCTGCGAATTCTGCTGAAGCTTTGTGGTGTAATACCAAGATAGGAGGCTAAATGTTTTTGAGCTACACGGTGTACAATATCCGGATGCATTTGTAATAATTCCATATACCGCTGTTCAGCCGTTTTTGTCAATAAGTCAATTTGTTGCTGCTGCTTGGCAACATAAGAAGACTCTGCTGCAGCGCGCATAAGTATACTGCCTATTTCGGTTTGACCAAGTTGAAGATAATCGGTTTTTGTTAAACGCAACATTTCCGAATTTTCTAATGCTACGGTTTCTAAAGGATTGGGTTGGCCGGTAAGTATGGACATATAATCACCAAAAAAATGATTTTCAAAACCGAAGTCCAGACAAACGTAATTGTTTTCCTTCCATAAAAATACTCCTGCGCAACCTTTCACGATAAAATGAAAATAATGTTCAGCATCATGGGCAGGCTTTAATACTTCATCTTTAGCATAATGTTTAACGGTGCAAACATCTGCAAACTGCTGCCAGGCCTCAATGGGTGCAGGGAAAAATGGGTCGAATGCGTTTTTTAATATTTTCGCTATCACAGGTTGTATTTTAACCGAAGATAATGAAAACCAAGTAAACTATATTAATGGTCTGGGAGTGAAGTTAGTAGCCGAAATAAAAAAGGACATGTCAACTCATCACATTGACATGTCTTCAGACCTAAGCACAATTATTTCGTAGACATCTAAGCAGTTATTTTTTTTAAAACAATCTGCTGTTTTTAAAAATCGACTGTCATGATTTAATTCAACGTTACGAAATAATTCTACAAAGCTATACCCTAATTAATTTGAAAAGAATTACATATGTTAATTTGTGCGACCTTGCTGAATAAATTTTCGCAACCTACTCAAAGAAGCTGGCGCAATGCCAATAAAACTAGCAATATCTTTTAATGAAAAACGCTGAAATATCCATGGGTGATTTTGCATAATATGTTCATAACGTTGAGTAGCATCCATGTTTAATAAAAATAGCCGCAAGTCAAACTCGGTAAGTAATTGACGTTCTGCCATTATTCTGCCAATGCGTTCGAATAATGGTATTTTATCGTACAATTCTAATAATAATTTATATTCAATAACAACTACAGTAGTATCTTCTACAGCCTTAAAACCAATTAATGAGGGAGCTTCCATAATTACACTTCTGTAATCAATAAATAAACTGTTTTCGATAAAAAAATGCGTGTTACGCTCTTGCCCATGAATATTTTCATACACCTTAATGGCACCTTTTTCAATAAACCATAAATGTTTACACAGCATACCAATTTTATGGAGATGTTTACCCTTAGGGATTTTGACGGTTACTAAAAAATTACTTAAGAAATGCCATTCTTTTTCTGGAATAACTACGGCTGTTTCTAAATGTTTGCGCAATTGTGTGAATTGTTGTGAATCCTGAACCATAGAGGAGGAATTATTTTGGGGCGATATTAGAAATTTAAATTAACTTACATAGTGACAAATGTCAATTTTGATGCAAATCGATTGACCTATGTTAAGAAAATTAAAAAAAATCATCAATAATTATCACTTAAGAAAAGTAAGTGACCTCCAAAATGGTGCTGAATTAGTTAATTTAACACTCGAAAAAATGTTATTTGTGACAGGATAAAATCAGTGTACATAATAAAAATATTGAATAAATTAATTATTTGTTTAGACAAATACGGTGAATTATTTATCCTTGGTTTTATCTCTTTTCCATTGCCAATACACGTATGGATAAATAGGTAAACCAATTGCCTATATGCATGCATCAAAACAATAGGCAACATCTACAAAAGGGAATTATACGCTAAATAAATTAAATGGTTGATATAATGACCTATACGATGTTGAATTTCCAATTTGAGATGACGCAGGAAGACACCATCTTGAATATTCCAAAAGGTATAGGAAGTTAAGACCTAGTAAAATGACTGGTGGTTCCAGTTTATTCATTATTTGCTATTAGAATTTACAAAATTTTGGTTAAATTTGACAACGGAAACACTATAGTAAAACAACTTGTAAAACAGTAAGTGAAAAATAACAAATTTATATTAACACAGTATTCTGCTTTATCAGCTTGCTTTTTGGCTTTAAATTCTAGCTCGATAGGACAAGCTGTATATACAGATATTGATCCTGATATAGTTTTAGATAATAATTGGGAAACAGCAGGAGTTGACATGAATAATGATGGTATAGTTGACTTCGGATTTTTAAATCGGTCGTTTGATTTTTCTACTTACTATTCTTACTATAGTTCACACCTAAATGCACTTTATGCTGGGCCACAATCACCTAATAATGAAATTGCAGCTTTAACCCATGTAATTAGCCCTTCATATGGCGGATTTACTGTTTACTTTCCATTTGCATTAAATGTTGGAGATTTAGTTGAGGAAAATTTAATTTTTCATAATGAAGGGTATCAGACTTTAGCCTACAGATACATAGATAAAAGCGGTTTTTATTTTCCTAAGGGGGGAATTTGGTATCCCGAAGTGCTAGACCACTATCTTGGTGTCAGATTTTATGATTCATTGGATTGTTTACACTATGGTTGGATACGCTGCGATGTATTAGAAAATGGAGGAAAGTTAATTGTTAAGGACTACGCATTTGAAAATAAATGCAATACAGGAATTATGGCCGGTGACACAATAGGTGATACCAGCACTGTCGAAATTGCTGAGCTAGATTTGATTGCGCCAACAATTTATAGCTACTCCGGAACTATTTGTATAAATATTGATAAACAACTTTTGGGCGCCAACTTTTCTGTCGTTAGTTTTGAAGGGAAGGTAGTAAGTTCCAATTATTTAAATGAATTGAATAATAAATTTAATTCAATCGCAGTTAATGGAACTTACATTATAACTGTCAATAAAGGCTCCTTTAGTTACTCTAAACAAATTATTCTGATTCAATAAACGAATTTAAATAATAACAAAGGAGGCGTTGTTTGAATAACACCTCCTTTTTTTTTTATTTCCAATAATTTTTGAATACCTGCAGATTATAGTATGGAATAACATCAACCCCAGTCAACGTATAAAAAATAATAGGTTAATTTTGATTTAAAAAATAATACCATGTTGTTTCTGTGCCATTGATATTTTTTTGAAACGCTTGTTAAGTCACTTTATAGTGATTTGCTGTTACATAATTAAAACAATCAAGGTTATACTATTTACCAGACATTGCAAATTGAACAAATGATGAATACATTCAGCAAGAAAATGTTCTAGATATCTGGTCTCGAATGCTCTTTTCTTTCTGAATGTCTTTTTTGATACATGAATATGGTTTCCACAAAACACCTCGTATGCAGCTATGTGGTGCTCAATAACATAATTGAATAAATGGAAAAATATTTTTTTGGGGATAAAGTAAATTTATGTGTTTGTAAATATTAAGACAAAACCTAGATTAAATAATAATTGATGCGGTGGTGTTTTTACCTATAACATATTTATTTTTTTGTTTTATCTCTTTTCCATTGCCAATACACGTATGGATAAATTGGTAAACCTATTGCCTGCCAGGCATCAACATCTGCAAAATAGCCATTTATAGATACTAATTCGAAGCGCATGTTACGTAAGATGCCGTATTTATTTTTATAAAATGGTGCAAACCTGAATCCGTAGGTTAGCATAGTTTTGCGAGGAACATTTTCTAAATAGGTAAAAGTGGCACCATATTGATAAGCGAGATGGTAGCTAATCCAATTAGATGGTCTGTAATCTAATCCAATTGCATAATTTGGGTTCCAGGTATTGGTGAAATCTTTATAAGTATTGAGTGTGGTATCATTATTTAAAAGAATTAAACTTTTCATATAATCAACACCTGCTGATAGGTTGATATACCAGTCATTTTTTATCCGATAACCAATACTTGGTTTGAAATGAAAATAGGCGCCACTTTCCTGAACTGAAATAGATGGTGTTTCAAAACGTAACAAAGTATCCCATAAATAAATAAACATGGCTTCTGCGCCGATGGTAGGCAAAGCTCCATTTTGGTCGGTAAATTTATATCGGAAGTTAACACTGGGAATTGGTTTTTTTAATTCGGTAAACGCACCATATAACCATGGCAATAAATCAATTTGCATGGTTAAATTATTGGTAATACCATAAAATGCCCAACTCGGAAATGGAAGTGTTTGCCATGATTGTCCGTAAATCCATTCTCCTTTTTGCAAGGTATATGGAGTTATACAATCAATTGGGTGTAAGTAAATATCATCTTTAAGTGTATTCGTTTTCCTGAGGATGGTGTCTTGATTGTTTTGTGTTGTGCTATCAATACTATTTGACAAAACATTTATTGCATCTAATTTATGAGTTGTTTCATTAAAATAAACTGATGAATTGGCAAACATTGGTAAGGAGCAACAACTAAAAATTGCGCATATAGTAATACCAATGCTTGCCAATAATTTAACCATAATTACACGCCAAATTGCGTTAAGTGATGATTCAAGTGCTTAAACATCATATTATTCCATTCGGTAACATTGAGTTTGCCAAAAGAATTGGAAACTTTGCCGTCAAATGCAGCTGCGCCTGTTTCCTGTGTCTTGATAATATGATTAATGAGACGCTCTTTTTCGGTAGCAAATACTCTTTCATCTACAATTAAAAAAGCCGGAGCAGTGGGGGAGTTGTGTTTATAGGGTGCTTCGTTGGTAACAATTTTTTTGACAAACATTTTTAATACTAGTCCCATAAAAAAATTAGGTTTGGGATGTTTGTCTGTATAAATCATTTCGTAAGTCACATTGCAATGAGCTAACATTTGCGCCACATTCATTTTTCCCCAACCCGGTTGAGTTGCAGGAGTAAGATTGTTAATTCTTGCTATAACCTCATCGGCTACAGATTTTTCAAAGATGTTTGGTAATGCCATGTTTATTTTTTGTGTCAAATATAATAAAAAGAACTTGCTTTAAAGCACTTCCAATTAACTGCTGATTTTGTTAATGGATGTTACAATATTAGCTGTGGTTGTAGTTGGCAGTATCAATTTTATTACCTGATTTTATTGAATTACTATTGGTAATTGTAAAAAACATGGTTCGCTGTTCGAGGCACCAAAAGCGATTTGTTTTGCTTTTGCTCCAACCGGTAGTTGGGCATTTCGTGCAAAATGGCCAGTTAAATTGAGGGTGCCATTTTTTGCTTTTAGTGTAATTCGTTATTCTCAGACCTTTAGCGGTAGAATCTCTTAATAACCTATCAATTGTAGTATTAGAGAAATTGCTTCCATTCCGAATCCTATATCCCATGTTAGTTAATTCATGAGTAATTTTATTTTTCCACTTTCAATTAAAAAAAGATATAATTATTATTAATTGTGAATATCTTATTATAAATCATAAGGAACAGTTGTTTGTTGGTGATATAACTAAAATAACACCATCCCACGAGGACACTGCAAGCAATAAATAAAATTAAATTTATTTAAATTAAGTTTGTTAATTATTAATTTTTTATAAAAAATCCACCTCCAACATTTACACCATCATTGAGTTCAATAAAATAAACTCCAGGGGCCAACTTCGAAGCATCAAAAGTAAAATTTGAAAGTATGTTTTTCGTAATAAAAATCACTTCACCGGTTATTGAACGAATTGTTAACTGAGGCTGTTGTAAAACCTCAAATTGAATATTAATTTCCGACATGGTTGGGCTAGGAAAAATAAATAATGTAACTAATTGGATTTGATTGATACTTAATCCTTCATCTATTAGTTGGTCGCAGTCATCATCAACTCCATTCAGTAATTCTTCAGATCCCGGATAAATAGTGTTATCTGCGTCATTGCAATCAGTTGCATCAGTTACATATCCTGGAATTGTGCCACACCATAACGTGTCAATTTCAGCGTTGCCGAAATTATCCCCATCAGCATCAATGTAATAAGTAGCATAGATAATATCTTCGTCTATTAAATAATTACAATTATCATCCAACGTATTACATATTTCTGTTGTGCCCGGATAAATTAAATTATTACTATCATTACAATCAGTATTGTTTGTAACAAATCCTAATGGAATAAAACAAGCAATACTGTCTATAACCAAGTTGCCATATCCATCGTTATCATTATCCAAATAATACATGTTTTCACATTCATTTAACTCAACTACCCAATAATTGTTTCCAGTATAATCAGCAGTTACATCCATATCTGAGGAGGCTGAATACCCAGTGACAACAATTGTAGAATCGAATGTTGTTATAACATCATAGGATTCCTCATTGCTTGTTCCACCAATTGATTTTTGCCAAATTATATTACCTAGTGTGTCAATCGAAACTACCCAATAATCAACTCCTCCTTTGTTTTCAGTAACATCCCCATCCGTTGTTGACGACCTTCCGGAAAAAACAAATTCGTTATCTGTAAGTTTTGCAATACTATAGGCTTCATCACCACCAGAACCACCATAAGGTTTTTGCCATTGTAAATTACCTAAACTATCCAATGCAATTACCCACGCATCCAATAAACCATGAAAACCTTCAACATATATATTATCAGAATATGTTTGTCCAACACAAATAAGCCCATTGTTTTTTAGAATGACTTCCTTCGCAATTTCTGCATCAGAGCCCCCATAGGACTTTTGCCAAATTAAATCACCGGAAGCGTTAAGTTTTAAAATCCAATAATCATCAAATCCATAGCCAATTGTCACGTCACCATCTATACCATCTGTATTACCAACAACATAAATATCCCCCGTTGGAGATTCGATTATATCCTGCGAATTATCAGATTCGCTCGACCCATAAGATTTTTGCCACACAACGGACCCCGATTCATTTAATTTAAGCACCCAAATATCTGCACCCCCGTGATTAAAAGTAATGTCCCCATCTGTAGATAAGCTATAACCGGTTATTAAATAATTACCATCAATGGTTTGTAAACAAGCTTTTGCATTTTCGCTTAACGATCCACCATAATTATTTTGCCATTCAATATCTCCAGTTTCAGATATTTTAACAACCCAGATATCATAACCACCCTTATTTTCAGTTAGGTCACCATCATTTGAATTTGACTGGCCGACTAATAAATATCCTCCGTTTATGCCATAACATATTGCATGACAAAAATCAGCAGATGAACCACCATAAGATTTCTGCCATTGGAAGTTACCAATAGAATCTAATTTAGCAACCCAAAAATCTTCGTTACCATGTGGTGAAGTAATATCGCCATCAAGTGCATTAGAATAGCCAGCAACTACAAATCCACTATCTGCTGACTGAATAATAGCAGTGCCACGGTCATCTCCATTACCACCATAGGTCATTTGCCATTTAATGTCTATAATCTGGGCCATACTAGATGAATACTTATAGGGAAGCAAAGTATAAATCAAAAGTGCAATATAATAATGAGGTTTCAATTGAATTTTTTTAAATATCTAAGTTAATAGCTTTTACTGATATTTACAAATTAATTTACATTTAATTTTTTTGGTTTGCCAATGCAACCGATTGCAAAAGTAATTTGTCTTTTAAATAAAGTAATTCAAAAGTAAAATATTTTTCTCATCGCTTCTTAATTATTTGATGGGTTTGAGCATTTTTTAACCATTAAATTCGATTTATGAAAAATTCATTTTCTACCCAAAATCTGCACAAAAAGCTGTTTTTACTTCTGCTTCTAAATTTACATCTTATATTAATGTGGAAAGTATATGCAAGTATACCCAATCATACTTATCCTGAAACTATTCATATTAAAAATTACTTTGCACCAGATTCAAGTTTGGTGGATAGTATTTCTTTTGATGTTGGTGATACGATTGAAATATACACCTCTGGACTCGATACAATTTATATTACATATGCTGTGGCGATACCCGACTCGTTACTTGAAGATGCTTGGGCAATTCCTAACCCAAATCAGGAAATGATAATAACGTTCTCTGACAATAATGCTCCAGTTAATCAAGGTGTTATTGGTGTAGCCTTAACAGATTTTTTCGAGCCCTTGAAAGCTCAACTATCTAATAATGTAAATTATGTTGTTGAACCTACCCCCTGGCAGGCTCTTATAGATCTAGCTCCTAAAACCATAAGGGCTTTTAGTGGGGCAAGTGGAAAATTTATGCACCCTCTAGGGTCTTTATATAATGCTACTGAGAATTTATATTATGGCGGGTATGGATATAATTGGAGGGAAGTTGTACCTTATTATGATGCGATGAATGATGTAATATTGACAGATGCACCGAATGATGGTTTTGGTAATTATAAGTGGGAAGGTACAGGTAGCATAGAAGAACAAATTGAGGATGATTGTGAAGAATGTGGAACTTGGATGCCTGCAAGCGAGGTTAGTCGATTTATGGAATTTTATAGGAAGTGCACCTCTCAACCAACATTTGATGCAGATTTAATTACAAATCCCAATTTGCAGCCACTATATATAAATCAGCTAATAGCATTAATTAATATGATTGAATTAGTACACACTGGGTATGATGTGGAGGTAATTTATAATGTCAATATTGAGTCAATGTCAGCTAGTGAGATGATTGACGTAATTGACCATTTTTTTGAAAATGGAATTAATCTGATTGGAGTTGAGCTTGGTAATGAAGTATATTTAAAAAATGGCCAAAGCATGATGGGTTTTACTGACTTTGCCCATTATTATGATTATATTCAGGGTGAAAATTATTTACTTTATGAAGGACTTCCTGAAGATATTTTATTAACTGATATTTTACCCGATGAAATGGAAGACGATCATGACTTTATTAATGCAATTAAAGCTAATAACGATTACAGCTCAATTAAAATTGGATTACCTGCTCGAAATACGCCAAAATGTGGAGGTGATTATGATTTTCCATTAGCTGCACCAGGCGAAGATGATGAGGCGCCTATGACTTTTATGACACCAATAATTACTGACCCCGTAGTTGTTGATCCGTGTGAATGTGGTTATCCAGATTGGAATGCAAATATGGTTTCTGCATTCGATGATGTAACAACAATTACAACTTATCAACGATATAAATTTGATGCAATTATCTTCCATCCATATTATGGGACATCAAATGCTGATGGTGAGTGCGAGCTAAATACAAACTGGCAAAATATTATGTTAGCATTGCATGAAGACTTTGATGCAGATCATTTATCAGATTTACCGATTGACCCATTCACGTTTTCAACAACTCCATTCGATTATATAACAAATACATATCCTTTTTCATCATCACCTGATATTCGTATTAAGGATGCCTTTTATCATATATCTGGTATTCACTATCCTGATGTCGGTGACCCTTTGATTCCAGGAAATTTTAAAGAATTTACAAGAGACCGAATAGATAATTCATTTGAAGAGCACGCTGCACAAATGTTATTTACTCATGATGATGATGGGCCTGAAACAAAAGAAGTTTGGCTTACTGAATATAATCTTGACGCTGAAGTTATCTTACCACATGATGATCCAGCTGACATTTACTACGAAGCGAATGCGGCACGATTCTCGCCATTTGCTGCAAGTGTCACCAACACGTTTTCTAATGCGGTTTTGCTCCAAAATTGGTTTTTATGGAACTTAAAAGCTAACTATGACCCTGATTATAAAAGTGGTTTTCTTACTCGTGCAACAGTGCAAAATTTCTTAGGAGGAAGTCCAATAATGTTAATGAACCCTGCCGATGGCCTTGACCAATATCTTATTGGCGAAAACTCTGTAGAGTGTCCTAGTGAACCCGAAATGATAAGTCCTTACTTCTTGCGAAAAACTAACTATTTCGCGGTGCAACTTTGGCATACTATATCTGAATTGGACCTTGACTATTTAAAAACTGTGACAAGTATGGCTTCTTTAAATAACAATTTAGCGCCAACCACATTTATTGATCCAATAAATAAAAAATTATATATTTTTTATACAAACGTAACTGATGCTGAACAAAAATTCGCCTTAGACCCAGGGAACCTAAATGATGATTATGGCGGTGATGATTATGAGATTTTCTTTGATATTGAGGCGATGGAATCTTTGATACTTGATGCTGACCAATTATATTCTACTTCAGGTTCTTCGCCTATTCTTTCAATAAACACCTTTTATGAGGGCTGTAGTGAAGTTGAATCTGAGTCTGAAAATCGATATGAAATTAAGGGATTAACAGAAGACTTGGCTATTTCAGTATCTTGTCCAAGTGTAATTTCGGGAGCAATTCCAAATGTAGTTTGTTTCAAAGTGCCTGCAGTTTCACTAGGTTATGTTAAGGTGCCTTTTCACGAAGAGTTAATACCTAGGTTAGGAGATTTAGAAAATAACTTCACTATATTTCCAAATCCTGCAAGTAATTTTTTTTACATTAATTATTCAAATGGCAAAACCTATAATAATCTTGAAGTGGTAATTTACAATATATTTGGCAACATTGTTAGCACGCAATATGTAACGCAAACTAAGTCAATTAACATCACTGAACTACCAATAGGTGTCTACTTTTTAGAAATAAAAAATAATGGTTTTATTGAAGGGAAGGAGAAAATTGTTAAAATGAAATGAATTATTTTTTTAAAGCTTTACTATATTGCATTTATAAAAAGGTTCACTCTATTTTTTACATGGTTTCCTGTTTATACTCCTATCATTAATTTAAAATACAAACACTTTTAAATTTTAATTAATAAAATAACGACCGTCTATAAAGGCCATTGTTTAAAATAACTACAGGGGTTTAAAATAATCCTTTTAGATACTTCAAAAAAATTCAGCCCACAAAAGTGTTATACCCTGCACATTTTTTTCAGGAATTTCGGGCATAAACACAAAAGCCTGCGCTCAAAAATGGCCAGCGCTTTATTTGATTTAATGCCTTTAATTTGTGTGCAATCCAAAATTCAGATATTTTTTTATATAAAAAATAGTTTACTGAATTGTGGCTTGAAGGGGTAAATATAGTTACTCGTAATGCGAATTAATAGGAAAACAATTTACTTCGAAAAACATACAACAAAATAAATACCAGGTATGCACCTAAAATATACCATACAAAATAGGGCAATTGCAGCAGCCGCTGTTTAAACAATTCATAACCAGTGGAGGCATCATAAACAATACAAGGTCCGAATGTTAGTGCTAAATTTTCCGTTGGTCCGGACCTTGGGAAATCATATATATACATGTTGTAATTATAATAAGTAAACGCTAAGGTGTAATTTCGATCAAGAATATTTAATGATTCAATGAACCATTGATAGTTCGTTGTTGAATCAAAATGCAATTGAATGATTTTGGAAGTGTCGTTTTCTGTCAATGTTGTTACTAAGGTTTGTTCGAATTTTTGTAACACTTTTTTATTGATCTCTGTGCATTCGTTAAGAGTGAAGACTATCCGATTTCTGTTAATTGGAATATCACTCACCGAAAAGCTGATATCTGAATTGGTGGGGTTGGAGTCCGGTATAATTAACTCCATTACTCGAAGATTGTTTTTTTCTAAAGAAGGTACCAAATTGTAAATTAAAATTAACGGCGCAGCAAGCAAGGAAAAGAGTCCGGGAAAATAAATTAACTTCTTACGATGTGGGCGCATACATCAGGGGGTCTCATGTAGATGCTCAAAACCGATTTTTTCCATAAACAGCTTTTTGTAAAATGAACAGCCTTCTGAAGCAATAATGCTTTACATCTTCTTAATTACCTCATTCAATCTAACTGCGGCTAAACGCACCGTTTCATGATGGCGACGCACATTGCGGATGTAAAGTCCCAATGTTAAAAAAAGTAATCCGGCCATAATGGTGATTACCTTCATCACATTGGCTACTTTTTGCGCGGAGGCTGTAGTGATATCGTAAAAAATAATTTCACCATTAATGGTATCAGAACCACTAACTGAAAGGTTTAATTCAAATAGAGCGACATATAGCGCCAGCAAGCACAAGAAATAGCAGGTAAATTCAATGGTAAAACGCAAAATCCGTTTTGAATAGAAGGTAACCATATGTTGATTTACCATATTGTAAATGGCAGTCAGTTCGATTTTATTATTATTTGGAGTAGGGGTAATTGGTTCCATTGTTTTTTTGTTTAAAATTAATAAATAGATGGATTAAAATATCTCCATCATTTCAATTTCCTCATCCGCAGGAAACAACCCCGGGAACAATAGGGGAGCATACACCAATGGATAAGCTACATAATACATCATTAAAATGCCTTCTTTTTTTGCGACAAGTAATTGTTTTTCAATAAGGTCGTCGGTTATCAGTTTCAGGGTTTTGTCCGAAGTTCCTGTAATGCGCATAGCATCGGGTTTGCTGATTTTCCCTTTTAAAAACACATCTGTTAAAATGTATTTGGCTTCACTGCGCATGTTATTGCGCGACACCATCAGGTCCACAAAATTAGAAATACGTTTCACCATACCGTCTGTATCCAGCATACGCAGCATAAACTTCACCTGACCTAAAGCAGTGTTCAGGTAGAAAATACAAAATTCTATCAGGTGTTTATTGGACAAATTGCCGCGACCATCCATTGCATTAAGGCGCTTTAAACCGGCATTTTCCATTTTTTCTATAAACGTGGATTTATTCCTTGCTAAACCTCTGGAGAGGCTCCAAAGGCCATGCGGGTTTAGATGTTCAAAATGAAGGCAGGCTTCAGCATATAATCGCACTACCCGTTGATTTTCGTTTGCAAAGGGTTGTATCCATAACAATCGGTGGTGCGCAACCGCAATATTGATGATCCTCCTGATTTTTGATTTATTGGCTTTTGATGAAGGGTCGTAGGCGTTTTCAAATTCACTCATAAAAAAGGGGAGGCTGCCGAAATACGGCGACATCCCTTTGCCAAAACGCAGGTCTTCCAATCGGTAATTTCCTGCCTGTTGTTCGGAACCGGTCAGTGGAATTTCATGGGCAGTTGCCAATGATTGGAGGGAGGTAAAAAACTGTTCATGAACCGATTTTAAGAAGCCGGCTGCCGCAGGAATTTCCTCGTTGTCCGGATTTGCCAACAAAGTCTTAATCCTGTCTTCCACCATTTTTTCGGCCAGCAATTTTAGTTGAGCCATAGCTGTTTCCTTGTCCTTTTCAAACTGACCATTTTGGGCTTTAACTACCGACAACGGCCTGATATTATCATCTTCCAAAACGGCTGCGTAATACCCCGAAACAGGTGCTAAAAACTGAGCAATTGCAGCGCGTGTTATAGCATTGGTGGAAGCATTTAGCGCAGCTATTTTTTCAAGCAAATTAGTGGCAATAGCCTCAATTGTTCCCGAAGGATCTTCCGGAAATAAAGGCTCCATAGCCTCGGGAGCAATATACAAGTCGCTGGTTTTCTGCATGCCGCAAATATAGTATTCCGTTATTAGTTCCGATGCTAAAATTTGGCTATAAACCAAGGTTATCAACCATTTTGAGGTATATGTGGATTTCTTTTTCCGATACCCAATTCCGTGTATATTCCGGATATTAATTCGCTGCTTAATCCGCTCATATTTCCGAATATTATTCCGATAGCTATTCCGAAGGTAATTCCGCTCGTATTTCCGTTCGTTATTCCGATGATAAATGGCTGAAAATCAGTATGTTAAAAGGTATTATCCAAAAATTGAGGCAAGCAGATTCCGATGGTGATTTCGATTGATAGGATTGGGGCGTATTTTCTCACCAGAAAAGTCCCATTTTTCAATGGTTTGGGCCGATTAGTGCTATGTGAACCGCTTATATTTTTCAGCGTACAAACGTTTATTTCACCCATCAGGAAGGTAAATGGAAATGGCCTGTATAAAATTGGCTGAAACCCTTTATTGTCAACAATTTTGAAGCAACTGCGAGGGTTTACATCGCGTTTTTAAGCGCCTGAACCACCTTGCGCACGGCCACAGCCTCTTTTACATCATGTACACGCAAAATATCAGCACCTTTTAAAAGAAGGATACTATGCAAAGCGGTACTTCCGGTTAGTGCATGTTCAGGGTTAACCTGCAGCAATTTGCATATCATACTTTTTCGGGAAATACCTACTAAAACAGGTTTGCCAATCATGGCTATTTGGTCGAGGTGAGCGGCGAGCTGATAATTATGTTCAAGCGTTTTCCCGAAACCAAACCCGGGGTCAATCACAACATCATAATGACCCCTTGCTTCGAGTGAGCGGGTGGTAGTCAGTAAAAACTGAAACACTTCCTGCACAACATTACCATAAACAGGAGCTGTCTGCATGTCCTGAGGTTTTCCTTGCATATGCATCAAGATATAAGGCACCTTTTTATCTATAGCTACCTGAATAATGTTGGCATCTAAAGCAGCTGCTGAAATATCGTTAATAATTCCTGCACCTGCATCTATTGCTGCTGCTGCTGTCTGGGAATAGATGGTATCAATACTTAAAATGACATCCGCGAAGCGTTGATGTATGGCATCAATAACCGGCAAAACCCTGGTCATTTCATCATCAGCACTAATAATGCTTGCACCCGGTCTGCTGCTCATTCCGCCAATATCGATAATGTCGGCACCTTCTTCGAGCATCGTCTCGGTTTGAGCCAAAGCCGCATCTACTCCCTCAAATTTTCCTCCATCAAAAAAGGAGTCCGGGGTCACATTTAATATGCCCATAATGGCAGGTGTGGATAAATCGAGCAAACCATTACCCGTTCTCAAGGTTTTGTTCGGGTAGAAATAAGTAGTTTTGTCCATCATTATTGCACGAAAATAATACAAACTAAGGTGTCAAAAACGAATTTTCAATACGATGAAGCAGTAGCAGGCTGCAGGAACATTTTTGTCAAAAAGGTGAAAGACTACGGAACTTCATGGCGGATTTTGCGTTTGGAGTCACTGACTGACCAGATTTTCATTAAGGCGCAACGTATTCGCACCATTGAACAAAATGGCAGCAGCAAGGTTAACGAAGGGGTAGAGGATGAATTCAGAGGGATTATTAATTATGCGGTAATTGCCCTCATTCAAATAGACAGAACAGAAAGCGACCCGATTAATGTGAGCGAAGAAATTGCACTTAAATGGTACAACGAAAAAATTGGTGACGTTAAAAAACTGATGCTGGATAAAAATCACGATTACGGCGAAGCATGGCGCGATATGCGTGTGGGTTCATTTACCGATTTAATTTTGATGAAACTATTGCGTGTAAAACAGATAGAAGAAAACGATGGTAAAACACTTATTTCAGAAGGTGTGGCATCGCATTATATGGATATGATTAACTACTCAATATTCGCACTCATAAAACTTAGTGAAAATGAAAAATAGTATTTTGTGGTTCTGCCGTTTATTTACGGGAGCGTTATTTATTTTTTCAGGATTGGTAAAGGCAAACGATCCTGTTGGTTTTGGCATTAAGCTCGAAGAATATTACGATGTTTTTGCAGAAAGATGGAGCTGGACAAGTTTTTTATTTAAAGCTGACTGGTTAATCGAATCAGTGAATTTACAAGCTGCATTTCTCACTTCACTTGAAGTAGCATTGGGTATTCTGCTAATTTTAGGTATCTGGAAAAACCTGACCACGTGGTTGTTACTCTTATTAATTTTATTTTTCACCTGGCTTACCGGTTATTCTGCAATTACAGGTTCTGTTACTGACTGTGGTTGTTTTGGTGATTTTATTCCGCTTACACCATTACAATCTTTTTATAAAGACCTGGTTTTGTTAGTGCTCATTTTAATCATATTTATTTTACGAAAAAATATTAAACCGATAGTATCGCCAATAGGCGGAATTGCAATAGCCGCAATAGTTACAGGGTTTGCGGTTTATGTGAATGCACACGTGCTAAAACATGATGTGTTTTTAGACTGGCGTCCTTATGCTGTTGGAGATAGCATTGTAGAAAATATGCAATTGCCACCTAACCCCAAAAAGGACGTGGTGGAACTCAATTATGTTTACACCAATAAAAAAACAGGTGAAACTGTTGAGCTCGCATTTTTGAATACAGAACTGGAAGATAAAGCGAAACTCGCGGAGTTAACCAAATATTCTGCCGATAAAGAAAATTGGAATTTGGATACATCATTTACGAAAGTAAAAGTGAAAGGCGACAGAGCTAAAATCAGTGATTTTGCAGTTTCTGATGAGCAGGGTGATTTTATTACAGACCAAATTTTAAGTAATCCCGATTATACCTTAATGGTAGTAAGTGCAAGTTTTGAGCACACCAGTAAATTAGGATGGGAAAAAATAAATGCCATGCAAAAGGCAGCAGAAAAAGAAGGCGTATTTACCTACGCTTTAGTTGGTGAAGGTCGTGATGAAATTGAAAAATTCCGTCACAATAACCAAACAGCATTTCCATTTTATACCGGCGATTATAAGGTATGTTTGACCATTGCCAGAACTAATCCGAACGTTGTATTATTAAAAGAAGGTGTGGTAATTGATAAATGGGCATGGCGCGATTTACCTTCATTTGAAGCGATTAAAAAGGAACATTTTGCGGACCGAAAACCAACTGAATTAATCCCAATTTCCAACGAAATGTTTGGCATTGGTGTTCCGGTTGCGGAAAAAATTGCCGCCAGCACTGAACCTTATAACGAGTTTTTCCTGCAAGACAGCACAGGAAATGATGTTACAGCAATGGTAATAAACGACACGGCAAATATCTGTATGGTAATTCTGAATGAATTAACTGCAGATAAACTTACGGCAGATAAATGGAAAGCTATTTTGCCGGTAATGAAAGGTATTGACTCAACAGGCAATAAATTATTTGTTGTAAGTAGTGGCTCGTTCAATATTCTGAAATTAATGAAAAAAGCTTCGGGACTTGAATTTGATTTGTATACATCAGATAAAGATGTGTTATATAAAATAATGGAACAAAACACAGGCGTAATTTATATCAAACAAGGTAAGGTAGTTGCCAAGTTTCCTGATGATAAATTACCTGCTGACTTTTCATTCTTAAATAAATAATTTTTCATTTTGATAAAATACATATTACAACGTCTCGTTTACGGTTTCTTCGTTTTACTAGGCGTTGTAATTATTGTATTTTTTTTATTTCAATTAACTCGCATCAACCCTGAACGACAAATTGCAGGAGAAAAAGCGGACAAGGCTACTATTGAAAATATTAAAAAGGAACTGGGTTTAGATTTACCGGTATGGCAGCAATTGGGCTTATACCTCAACGATATTTCTCCACTGAGCTGGCATAATAATTCCGACACAACTTCACGGTTTTATCTAAGCAGCGAAAAATATCAATATTTCCGTGTGCTCAATATCGGTCATACGTCGATGGTTATTAAAAAGCCGTATTTAAGTCGTTCGTATGTAAGCAAACGCAGTGTAAGTGAAATATTATCGGAACGTATTCCCAATACGTTAGTATTAGCATTAACGGCAATGATTTTTGCGACTATAGTGGGTATTACATTAGGTGTTATTGCGGCTACCCGCCCTAATTCCATGTTGGACAGAGCTTGCACAACAGGTTCTGTATTAGGCATTTCATTTCCATCATTTTTTGTTGGTATTATTTTGCAATTAGTATTTGCCTATTTGTTGGCTTCAGTTACCGGATTAAATATGACGGGCGATTTGTATGTAACCGATGGTTATACCGGAGAACAATATCTGGAATTGCGCAACTTAATTTTACCGGCAATTGCATTAGGTGTCAGGCCCGTGGCAGTAATTACACAATTAACGCGTAGTGCAATGATTGATGTAATGCACAACGATTATATCCGCACGGCGAGAGCAAAAGGTTTAAATGAACGGGTGATATTATTTCGCCACGCGCTTAAAAATGCATTAAACCCTGTGGTTACTTCAGTATCAGGATGGTTGGCGAGTTTGTTAACAGGCGCTTTTTTTATAGAAGCCATTTTTAATTATAATGGCATTGGTTATGAAACTGTGAATGCACTAAAAATGTTTGATTATCCGGTGGCAATGGGTGCCATTTTATATACTGCTGTTATATTTGTAGTGATTAGTATTGCAGTAGATATTGTTTATTCAATTATAGATCCACGAATTAGAATTAGTTAATATGCGCATTTATTTAATTGGCTTTATGGGTTGTGGTAAATCCACCTGGGGTAAAAAACTTGCCGAAAAGCTGGATTGTGCATTTATTGACATCGATAAACGTATTGAAGCCATTGAAGGTGGAACTGTAGCTGAAGTTTTTAAAATAAAAGGTGAGGAGTACTTTCGCAAATTAGAAGCGGATGTATTGAGGTCAACTGTTTTAGAAAAAAATGCAGTCATCAGTTGCGGTGGAGGCACACCTTGTTATTTCGATAATATGGAGTGGATGAAACAACGCGGCAAAACAGTGTATTTAAATCTTTCCCCAGAAAATTTATTTGGTCGCCTGCGCACACGCAAAGAAAAACGTCCCCTTATTGCTAATTTGGACGATGATCAACTCAGGGATTTTATTTTTCAAAAATTATCTGAGCGCGAGGCTTTTTATTTACAGGCGGATATTAAAATAGACCCGGCTGTTTCCAAACCTAAAGATATTATCGAAAGTATTAAAGGGAAAAAATGATGTAATTACATCAAATAAATACCTTCATTGCCCGGCTCACTTAAAATTACTTTGATATGCTCGTGTATGGTTGTAGAAAGCGAGAGGCCAACATAATCGGGGCTTACCGGAAACAATTTGTGTTTGCGTTCTACTAAAACGGCATTGCGTATTTTTTTCGGAGAATAACTTAATAAGGGTTTTATGGCATATAAAATGGTGCGGCCGGTATTGGCAACATCATCTACCACAATAATAATTTTATTGTCTATTTCTTCTTCTGTTAAATTAAGTTCCACTACACTATTTCCCGGATCGTTTTTATCGAGTTCGATATGGGTTAATAAAATATGTGCTTTAGAAATTTTGGACAATTCTTTATATAACAACTCGGCAAATACATAACCTTCAGTTGCTTTGCAAATACCTGCCAATACTATTTCTGTCTCGTCGTAATTATCTTCTGCTATTTCAAATGCAATGCGTTTTATTTTTTGATATACCTTTTCTGCATCTGCAATTTTGGTTAATGTTGACTCCATAATTAATGAACTATCATTATTTTTTGTGTTGAAATACTTCCTTTATCTTCTAAAATTAATTGGTAAATACCATTGTGTAATGTTGTTGTATTTATTCTCATTGCTCCATCTGTAACTATAGTGGAATAAACAATTTCGCCTAAAGCATTCACCATTGTGATATAACCACCTTCACTCACACCTTCAACAGTAAAGGTATTGGCAGCAGGATTTGGGAAAATTTGAATTAATTGATGTTCCTCTGCTGCAGATTTAAATGGTGCTGTTGTAACGGTGATTGTTTCGCTCCAATTACTAAATCCCTGACCCTCGCAAAAAGCTCTCACTTTAATGGAATAGGTGGTATTGGGTGTTAAACCACTTAATGTTTTGGTATTGGACAAAGCTTTTGCTTTTTGAGCAGGACCTGCAACCGGTTTATAATAAATTTGATAACCTGCTGCATTTGGAATTAAATCCCAACTCAACATAATTTTTGTTGCAGTAAATGCATCAGCAGTTAAGTTTTCCGGAGCATCCAAATAATCATCTGGTCCACATCCCCAGCTTCCGGTTAATGTTCTAAAGGCATCTGCTTTTCCGTATCCCCATAAATTGTTTGGTAATGAGGCTCCGGTAAAGGCATCGCTTTTGGCCTGACTGGTTATGGCATCACGCACTTCGGCAGCGGTAGCGTTCGGATATTTTTGTAAATATAAAGCGGCGATACCAGCAACAGCCGGAGATGAAAATGATGTGCCATTGTATAAATAATGTTGTCCGTCTTGTGACATATAATTAGCTGCTCCCTCTTCAATTAACCAATTGGTTAAAATGGATGAACCAGTTGATAAAACCCTTGCACCGGGGGCACAGATATCCGGTTTTATGCGGTTATCGCGAGTAGGACCATGGCTGCTGGAAATGTATAAAGCACCAACAATATCCAGAATTGGAGGAATTACATTGTAATAGTTAGTCATGGTATCCCGGTTCACGTAACTACCAACAGTAATAACATTATCTAAACACTGCCAGCTGCTGACAATTGATTGGTCGGTGTCAGGCCCACGATAATTCACGATTTCGGGTAAAACCCCTGCAGTTGGCAATCCTGTTGTTACATAATTAGAAAATCCTGTAGTTGCCTCAGCATTCCACATGTCGAAACGGCCACTACCACTGGTTGAAAACCGCCAGTAGTCTGTGCCCACAACAGGAGTAATCAAAAATTCAAGAAAATATTGACCATCTAACAATTGCGCATAAACAGCAACTTCGCCTGCTCCGGGAATAGTATAAATGACAGAATCAATGATATCAGTATCAAAATTAAAATCGGTTATCATGTTATAAACCGGAGTGCTACCCTTTGAAATCCATGTGCCCGGTTCATCACAGCTAATTCTGAAATTAACCGTGTTAAAAGCGGCTTCGTCCGCGTATAGCTGGAAATAGGCTACACCGGCATAACTCAATTTCTTGAACCAGGTGAACTGTTCGGTTGCAGTTACATCATATCCCAAATGGAACGGGAAACTCCCTGCGTTTCCGGCTGCAGCCACCAAGGCACGGCCGTTTTGTTCGGTTATTAAAGCATCAATCAGCTGTGCTGTTAGGTCTGTCCCGTCGTGTGAGCCATCGTATAAACCTACTGAAGTATTAATCACACAAGGTTTACCAAGCGTATTGGCTCGTTCATATATATAGGCGATTGCATCTGTAATAGTGGTATTGAATTCAGTCTCAAAATTCATAGAAACTAAAATCAAATCAGCATTTGGTGCTACGCCACGATAGCGGTTAGCAGCTAATCCTGAAGATGCGGCAATACCGGCAACTCCGGTGCCGTGACTGTAGTTTAGTTCATAATCGTCGGTGCTGGGGCATAAACCATCGGCAATCATAGTGCTATCGCATTCAATGCCGTAGGTATAAGGGGAAGGAGCCGTTCCGTCGGTTAGGTTTTGGTCCCAAACGTATTTAATTCTGGAATCTCCGTTAGCATCAGTAAAATCCCCATGTGCTATGTCGAAAGGTGCATCAATAACACCCACAACAACACCTGTGCCATCGTAACCCTGCTCAAGCGGCCACATGCCCATATAGGCAGAGTCTACATTATTATGAATAACCATCACATCATTCAATTTTTGGATATTTCCGGTAGGAATATCAATTTGTGTGGTGATGCCAAGTTTGTTGAGTGCAAGAATATCCGAAACACGCATTTCTGCAGAAACAATATTGCCCGCGCTGAACTTATACTGTCCGTTGCTGTTACCAATAAAATTGCGGATTTCAGCCACATTACCCTGAATAAGTACCGGTAATGCCGTAACAGCATCGGTTTTGTCCATGGCATGTTTTGCCGATAGCGTTATGGTACTTTGAGGTGTGCGGTTTTGTGCGTGTAGGGTAATACTACCAAACAACGTCAATAATAATAGAAGCCTGAATTGCATGATGTTGATTGTTCATTTTTACAGTCCTAAAATTACACTTAATTTAGCAACCATCTAAAC
>Ga0209480_10000378_pt1 | contig 37888 bp, 53 predicted proteins | sample JI61114C2DNA_FD_187501 | JGI IMG/M metagenome (GOLD analysis project Ga0209480, IMG submission 187501) | Wastewater effluent complex algal communities from Wisconsin, to seasonally profile nutrient transformation and Carbon sequestration -... | ecosystem: Engineered > WWTP > Effluent > Algae... | reverse complement strand
AGTGACACTATCAGCCCTTTTAACAAGAGGGCTTTATGATATCACATTTTAATCAGCGAGATTGGGATAAGATCGAGCTTTACATGAAGGCCGGGGCCACGCAAATCAGCATAGCTAGGGCTATGGGCTGCACGGTTGGTGCCCTTAGAAAGCAAATTGAAGAGCGGTATGACGCGCCACACGCTGAGGTATTTGACAAGTTCAACGAGACCGGCGCCATTTTAATCCGCGTAAAACAATTTCAACAGGCCATGGAAGGCAACACGCAGATGCTTTTGTGGTTAGGTAAAGTCAGGTTGGCTCAACGCGAGCCCGAGCCATCAGTCTATTTAGCCCCTGCTCAGGAGGAAATCAACAAAGATCATCTTATCATGGAATTGAAGCATGAGGTTAAGCTTTTGAAAGATAAGTTGAAGGAACCTGATGCCAACAAGTGATAAGCAAGATCAGAGCTTCTGTGAGGCAACGCACCGCTTTAACATATGGGTGGGCGCGGTCAGCTCAGGTAAAACGCACGCTAGCATTGAACGTTTCGTAAGAGACCTTGAGAATGGGCCCAGAGGCGATGCGATGATTATTGGCGTCAATCGCACGTCTATTCAAAGAAATATTTTAAAACCTCTTTACAGACGTCTAGGCTTCCCTTGCCCTACTGAGAAGGCTCAAAGCGCGCAATTATATGGTCGCGATGTGTGGTTTGTCGGCGCTCCTGACGTGTCGGCTGTTAGCACCATCCAGGGCTCGACACTAGCCCTAGCTTATGTTGACGAGGCTACAAACCTTCCAGAGCCCTTCTGGCGTATGCTAGAGAGCCGCCTAAGGGTGCCGGGGGCTAAATTGCTTGCAACTTGCAACCCTGAGGGGCCCGCACATTGGCTTAAGAAGGATTATATCGATAAGAAGGAGTTGGACTTAGTCCACTGGAATTTCTGCCTTGAGGATAATCCGACGCTTGATGAGGCTTATAAGCAACAGTTGAAAGCCTCTTACAGCGGGATGTGGTACAAGCGCTATATCCTGGGTGAGTGGGCATTGGCTCATGGAGCTATTTACGACTGTTACGACAACGACAACGAGTTCGTGAATGACTTCCCAACGCCCTCATATTATATTGTGGGCGTGGACTATGGCACAACTAACGCAACCGCAGCCGTACTATGTGCTGTTACCCCTAATAAGTGGCCTCAGATAAGGGTTGAGGATGAGTACTATTACGACTCAGCAAAGAAGGGGCGCTCAAAGACGGATCAGGAGCTTGTAAGAGACCTCAAGGCTTTTGTGAGTTATAAGAACGTATCTGCCATCTATATCGACCCGGCAGCCGCCTCATTAAAGATTGCGATGAGGCAAGAAAATTTACCCGTACTCGATGCCAACAACGATGTCATCCTAGGCATAAAGATATGCTCAAAGTTCATCGCAGGAAAGAATATTGTCATCCACAAACGCTGTAAGACCCTTCGCGAGTGCATTCAGTCTTATTCTTGGGACCCTAAAGCGGCTGATCGAGGGGAAGATAAGCCCGTGAAAAAGGATGATCACATCTGCGACGCCCTGCGCTATGCCGTTTGCACGGGCTTCCCGACGGGAGAATTCAGCCATCCAGATGAGAACATCTCATATGATATGCTCAGGAAACGTGTATTTGGCCATGATGACTATCCCCTAATGAATGAATATCAATTTTGATTTATTATCAAAATAATTTTATGCATTAGGAGAGATATGCCTTCATACGAGTCAGGCCAATATTCGCTAGGGTATGTCGACCCTACCGACAGCGGTTCAAAAGATATCAAGCAGATGATGGATTCATTCTATCAGGCCAACTACACCACCAATTCAACCTACTGGATGCAAGGGGCTATAGATAAACGTTTTAAGGTCGGTGATCAGCAGCTTTATAATCAAGTTTACGGTCAGGGATCACAGAATGCTCAAAGGTTTTTCTTTAACCTGATTCGCCGTCACGTCAACATGATTGTCGGGTTTCAAAGAAAAAATCGTAAATCAACTATCACCCTTCCAGTTCATGAAAATGATGACGATTTGGCTGATGACTATAATAAGGTTTTGAGGTGGTGTGACGACCGTGATGGATTCCAAGAATACTTCTCACAGGCTTTTGAAGGGGCTTGTGACACAGGAGAAACTTTACTTCATTTGTACCCAGACTATACCTACGACCCGATTTCGGGAGATCTATTCACAGATTTAGTGGCATATAATAATTATTTGATAGATCAATACACCCGCAAGCAAGACTTTAGCGATTGCAACGGGATCTGGAGACGCCGGTGGACATCCAAGATCATGGCTAAGGCGCTTTTGCCTGGCTACGAGAAAGAGTTGGACAAGATGAAGTCGGGGGGGATGAAGGATGGGAGATTTCCATTACAGGCTGAATTACAGAATGTTGCGATCAATAACCTCTTTACTTATGACGAATTCTACTATAGGACTACCCGTGAGGGCAAAATCATTCTTGACCCTATGTCAGGCGAGGCTGTCGAGTGGGAGGATGACGAGAGCGAAGAAGAGGGTATGATGGAGCGGGTGCTGGCTCAGCAACCGTGGCTTCAAGTTAAATCTGTGCAGATCCCAACAGTAAAATTGGCAATCGCTCTAGCTGGAAAGATAGTTTATCATGGGAAAAACCTTCTAAATATAGATGACTACCCGTTTGTGCCGATGCAGTGCTATGTGGAGCCTGATATCCAGGCGTACGCGTGGCGTAAACAGGGAATTGTCAGAAATTTAAGGGATATGAATTTTCTTTATAACATGAGAAAAGTTATCGAGCTTCAGATCCTTCAATCATCGCTCAACGCTGGATGGATTTACCCTGTAGATACCGTTGTAGATCCGAAATGTTTCAGACAGTCTAGCGGAGGGGACGGCTTCCTTATTCCGCTTAAGGCAGGGCATTTGCCTGGTGAGATTCAAAGGATCGAGCCTGTGTCTATACCTCAAAGCCTTATGGAGCTCTCAAATAGCCTAGCAGAGGATATCACAAAGATCAGCGGTGTGAACGAAGAGCTTTTGGGGGCAGCTACGGACGATAAATCGGGAATCCTCTCTATGTTGCGTCAAGGGGCTGGACTCACTACTCTACAGACGATATTTGACAAGGCAGACTACTCACAGCGTCTCTACGGCAAGATCCGCCTTCAGGCTATCAGGAAGAATTTCTCTAAAGGCAAGATTCGTAACATTTTAGGCAAAGACCCCGACCCAAGATTCTTCACCTCTCACTCTCAAAAGTACTCCATCAGCGTTGAAGAGGGCAATTACTCAGCCACCCAGCGTCAGGCCGAACTGCAACAACTTCTTCATTTCAAACAGATTGGGATGGCAATTCCGGATTCTAGCATCATGCGCGCGGCGATCATCACCAATAAGTCCAAGATTCTTGAGGAAATGCAGCAACAAAACGAGCAACAGGCGCAACAACAGCAAGCGGAAATGCAACAGCAAGAGAAAATGAACAACGCTAAGCTGATGGAAATGTTTGCGAAATCGAAAGTTGACATGGCGCGCCAACAAGATCTGGCGGCTTCAGCAGCTGAGAGGATGGCTAAGATGCAGGAACTTAACGCGGAATCGCAATACAAAACGGCGAAGGCCGACCTCGAAATGGTGAGGGCTATGATCGAGTTAGAAGATCTAGATTTACAAAATTTCAAAAATAACTTACAAATGGCAGAGTATATAAAATCTTTGAATCAAGCTCAGGCCAATCCCGAAATGGGAGCCCAGGAGAAAAATTATGAAAGAGCACGGCCAACACCACAAAGCTCACCCGCACCATAGAGGTGCAGGCTTAAGTGCATTCCACTCAGAGCATTGGGAGAAGCACGCGGGCGATACATCGACTGCCGATGGAAAGTACGGGTCGGGTGAGATGAGTAACGCTGAAGACTATAAGCATTCCGTTGATTCGCTTGCAGCTTATGCTAAGAAGCATAAAGCCCAACATTAAAAATTTTTCCCATTAGCTCAGTTTGTAGAGCGCCAGCCTGAACAGCTGGAGGTGGTCGGAGCATAACCGACATGGGCCTCCTTTAAGGATCAACTACTTATGAAGCACAATCCTGACTACGCCAAAAACAAGACAGCCGACGTGATCAATAAGAAGCCTCACGCCGTGCCGCAGGATCATTGGCAGATCAACGTGAATTTAGACGAGCCTCACAATCCTTGGGGGCCATGCAGTGGTAAAAATAGGCCCTCAACTCATGTGAAGGTGAATGAATGCGATCACTAGAAAAAGAAAAGGAATTTTTAGCTAATCTTAATGAATTCTGGGGTTTATTTTACGTTATTACCACATCTGAACTTATTGATAAAAGAAAGATTAGCTTAATTAAGTTTGTTAATAACAGAATAAAATGTTTAATAACTGATAGAGAGAAAGAACTTTCTGAAGAAGAAGAGGAAGAAGAGGTTTCGGGATGCTTCTAACTAAAAGAAAAACCGCTGGAGAGCTAGCTCAGAAAGCTTTATCCGACAATACACCTTACGTAGCACGTGAGGTCGGTGAGGCGATGTGTGAAGACACTGCCGAGCAATTAAGGATTTGCATCGAGAAAAACAGAGACTTTATTGATGAAGAGGAATTTTGCTTGGTGCGCCTGATCGCTGAAGATCCACTCATAAAGCCATTGAAGAGGATTAAATATTATGCGTGGCCTTACCTACCTAGCCCAAGGCCTAATCAGGCGGTTTTCCTATATAATAAACCTCTTGATAAGGTAGTCAAGAGGCTATGGGTTCTCCCAAATGCCTGGATGATGAGCTTTCTATCGAGCACCAATACAATTGTGCCCTCAGAATACCTCACGATGCAGGCATGGAGTATAGCCTTCTTTAAAGGAACCTTCTGGGACTACGTGAGGCACGACCAGAACATCACGATGCTCTCTGAGCAAGAATATTTAGTCGAGCATCGCGAAGAATTGTTGAAGGCTGGCTGCAAGCACGTTCCTGGACGAGTAGTCGAGCCCTTCGATTTTGGAAAGATCAACACTCCTCAATTCGTGGACTCTCTCGAAGCCTAGTTCCTGGAGAACTTTTTGGATGTTTTTATCGACACACAACGCGCTGATGTGGATATCGCACGCCAAAAAATCCATAGTTCGTTTGTAATTTCCAAAGGCTTCCAGTGTCTTTTGTCTAATTTGTTTTTGAATTTCCAAGTTTTCCTTTACCCTAAGTTGATCATTGTGTAAATTATTATTTAACATAAAAGAGGCTCCATATGAATCCTGAAGTGAAAGAAGAGATTAAGCCTGAAGCGATTTTGCCTCAAGAGAAAATTGCAGATCCAGCACCCAATCCAGATTCTCCAGTAGAAAAAAAGGTAGAAGAAGATCCTAACTGGCGAGCCTTCCGCGAAGCGCGCAAAAAAGATCGCGAGGAGAGGGAGGCGGCAGAGAGGCGTGCAGCTGAGAAAGCCGCTGAAGTTGAAGCTCTTAAGGCGGCGATGGAAGCAGCATTTGCAAGAGATCAAAAAAAAGCGCCCTCATCCTCATCGTCCTATGGCTATGAGCAAGATGAGTCGGAAGAGGATAGAATTAAAAAACATGTGGACGCGGCGCTTGCTGCGCGTGAGGCGGCTTATGAGCGAGCTAGGATGGAGCGAGAGCATCAAGAGTATCCTCAAAGGCTATCGCAAACCTATCCCGACTTCAATGCCATTATGACCTCTGAAAATCTTGACTATCTGGAATATCATTATCCCGAAATTGCGAGACCTCTCAAACGCCTTCCAGAGGGCTTCGACAAGTGGAGCGACACATACCAAGCCATCAAAAAATTCCTTCCCAACGTCTTGTCGGCTAAAAAAGACGCAGCAAGAGCCGAGGCGAACCTTTCCAAGCCTAAATCCATTTCAAGTTCAGGTGCTTCGCAATCTGGAGATCAGATTGCAGGAAATTACATTTCAGAAGAAAGGCGTGCTGCCAACTGGGCTAGGATGCAAAAAATTATGAAGGGTGTATAGAGCTTGCAAAAAAAACTTTATGATGACATATTTAGGTTGTGTTTGTGTCCATGTTTTCGAGGTTCCCTGTTATTGGTAAGTCGGTGTTTCCCCTGGGATTTTTCCCAGGGGTTTTTTTTTACCTTTTTTCGATATGATCCTCGATCAGTTTTTCCAAGATCTTTCCCATGGGGATTTTGGAAGTTGCGGATGCCCATTTCAGGCGAAGATACAAATCCCGCCTGACCCTGAAGAATGCATTTTCCTTTTTTTCATCCTCTTTTTCATCCTTTACATCATCCATTAATGTTTCCTCCCACACTCATCGCAAAGGTACTGGAGAGATATATAGATAGGGCTTTTTCCGCACCTTCGGCAATCCTCCCAGAGCTGCCCTGTCGGATCGGCTACATGAGACGGCCTCTCAACTTTTTTGCGCCCGCTCTCCATCTCCATTTTGATCCGAACTTCATCGTGAACATCCTCAGGCACATACCAACATTTCTCTGTGGTGTTCCATTTGCCACCTTTTGATTTGATAAAATCCTTGATGGGATACGAGTTTCCTTCGACCTTTTTCATAAATCCTCTCATTTGTGATAGGGGGATAAAATCCCCCTGAATTTATTTATTTTTGAGCTTCTGCTTTTTCTGAGTCATATCTTTCCTGCCAAGAAATTACCTGCTCCCAACTTCCTTTATCATGATCGTGCACGGCTCCTAAAGATTTTAGAAATTCGAATTCGGCTTGCAATTCTGGCATATGCTCGCCAATATAAAACTCTTTCTTATCCCATCCGAAATGCTTTCTCCAACTAAAATCATGTGCTTGATAAATATAACCTCTTTCTTTCAATTGATCTTTGATTTCAAAAGAATTAAAAACATTAACGCCTGAGAATCTATCAAAAACAAATCTTGGTGGAAACTGTTTATTTTCACATATCGAACAATCTTTTCCTTCCAACCAATCTTTCTTTCGGCTTATATCGCTACTTTTACCAGTTAGCTGGTAAGTCTTTGTGCATCCGCAAGTGTGTTTGATGTCGTATTTGGCCATGGTATCCTCCGTGGATTGGCTTGTTGTTGTATGCCATAAATATATCATGATATCAACATATATGCAACCCTTGCATGTTATTTTTCACCAAATATATCACCTTCAGTAACTTACGTAATTTTAATCCAAACCATCTTGTTTTTAAAATTATTTCTACTCATTATATCCCCAGCAGTACAGAGCTTCGCTAGCTCACTACAAGGCTGAAAGTGCCTCGCCAGCACGACTGAAAAGGGTTTCGTCACCCAGCTCAATCATTTAAGCGAGGATTTTTATGACCTTCTCTACTGGAATCACCAGTATCAATAATATGGCCCCAGAATTGCCCGTGCAGGCATCTGAGGACCTACTCTCCACCCCAATGTTCAACTTGATCCATAGCTTCGGTGTTGACTTACACCATGCCGAGAGCTATGTGGGTAAGACAACTAGGATGAGTCGCTTTGAGAGACTCTCAACAGACGGCGGCCAACTCGATGGCTCAGGCATAGATCCAGCGTCAGAAGTACCCGTTCGTACTGACATTGACGCAACGATGGAGATCTACGCTAAATCAATCATTACTAACGAACAAGTCGTATTGTATGAGAATAGTAAAACCCTTACTAAGTTCACCGCTTTATTAGGTCAGTGGCTTCGAGAGAAAGAAGACCTTCTAATGCGCGATTTATTTAGTTCCAGTGTTTCATACCTCAATGCAACTGGCGGTGGTAACGGCGATCAACCTAGTAACATTTCGGCTGCTGATATAAACAATATCGAAAACATATTATTAGGTAATGATGCTAGATCAATGCTAATGAATATTGAATCGCAAAATCGATTCAACGTCGGCCCGGTCCGAGATGCCTTCATCGCTCTCGCTAACACAAACATTTGCGCTGACCTTCAGGGTGTTTCTGGTGTTCTTTTGAAGGCTGCATATCCTTCACAAGAGGGTTTGAGGCCCGAAGAATATTGCGCGATCTCAAGGTTCCGATTCTTTGTATCATCTAAGGCAGCAAAGATCCCTGGTATATCCCTGAGGGGCAATACAATCTACACCATCCCTATGTACGGCCTAGAAGCTGCTGCAAAGATCGAGCAGAACAACTACACGGCTGTAATTGGATACAGACCCCCTTGGGTGGTCTCAAGCGTCGGCCAAAACAGTCAATTGTACGCTAAGTTCGCAATCGCCCGCGCGATTACGAATCAGAACTGGATATCCGGCCTCAACGTAACAACTTCACAAGCTTCGTAGGAGGGGATATGCCATTCACAATTATTTCTGGAGACTCTTTTACTTCCGCTGGGATTGGAGTTAAAATTCCTTTGCCTAGTTCCGCGGACTACTTCCGCACGTGGAACGTGACCCAAATTGGTGCCTCATCAACCGCCTGCATTGGTGGAGAGTGGTTTGGACCAAAATTTGGCGTGGGTGCATCGGCTGCCAATGATGGAATTCGATGGAAAACTGCTGGCTCAAAGTCGGCTCTCATAGATAAATTTTCAAGTTCCACGGCAGCTGACGGTTTCACTTACGTGACAACCGCGCCTCAAGTAGAAGCTCAAGCTGCTAATGCGATCACGTCGATCACAGCAGCCTCTCCAGCCGTTGTAACACAGACCAACACATACTCTAACGGCGACATCATTCAGATTTATAACTCCACGAATATGAGACAGATCGCTGGAATGAATTTCCAGATCTCAAGCGTGTCGGGGGCTGGATATACGCTCACAGGACTACGTGCAGCAGGTTTTGCTCTTGCAGCTACCGCGGGTAACACAAGGCGGATATCTAAAATGCTAGCTGTCGACCCGCAGTTTCTATTTATCACAGAAATTACTCAGGCCACACAGGCGGTTGTGAGAACATCCGTTGACCCTACAGCCTATTATGTGGTGGGTATGAAGGTCAGGTTTAGTGTGCCATCAGGGCAGGGGATGACTCAAATGGACGGCCTCACGGGCAAGATCGTGGCTATGAGCGCGGCAAACTACACGCTGACGGTAGACATTGATTCTTCTGCGTTTACGGCATTTGCGTTCCCATCATCAGCCACGGCGATTACAGCGAAAAATTTCGCAACATTGGCTCCTGCCGGTGTGTCGACTCAGTTTAACCCCGTGACTAATGTGCAGACTGGATATGACTTCCAGTATCAACCGTTCAGGACTGGTCAATTCACACCCTATATGTATTTAGGGGGCGGAACTAACTCACCGGCTGGTGCGGCTTCGGATGTGATTTGTTGGGCAGCTTACAAATTTGAGAATTAAATGCCCAACATATACTTGCCAGGCACCGTCACAATTCCAAGCGCCCTCTTGCTGGTCTCGGCAACGAGGGCCAATCCTATGGTCATAACAGTGTCCATAGGAAATAGCGCGCAATCGTTTAGCTTCATCCCAGGGATGGCTGTGAAGCTTGTGATTCCGCGAGCTTATGGGATGATTCAAGCCGATGGACTTGTGGGGATAATTCAGGCTGTAAATGGCCTAGACCTTACCCTCAACATAAACTCCAGCGGTTTTGATGAGTTCGTAATACCCTCTGGAAATATTTCGGCTCCTGCAAGTATATGTCCGGCTGGATCAAGAAATTTACAATACAATAATGGAACGTCTGAAAGCGTTCCATTTCAATCACTTAATAATATAGGTAACTGATGTTAGCAACTATGGCAACAGCAAATGGTGAAGCTCACGGGCTGATTAACTCGATTGGAAATCGTGTTGCGTTCAACGATTTCAAGAATATGACCCCTGAGCATAAGGCCCGGCTTGAGAAAGAGAAAAAGGAAGATTCGCGTATCGTAAAGGTTGAATACATGAATTCCAGAGGAAGACATGAACGCCTTACGAAACCTTATTGCAAGTACGCTGGAGATCCAATTCAGACTTGGCACTTTATACCTGGCCATACTTATGAAGTCCCCCTTGGACTAGTCAAGGAGGTTAATGACAGTCAAGGTAATTTAAAAAAAAGGTCTGGGCTTCTTAGTGTTGACGGTAAGAATGTCATGAGCGATGGATCACCTCTAGACAGTGATGTGAGCGGAGATTGGCTGCATAAGTTCGTTCCGGTGGGGTTCTAGATGACAATCGCGCCGTCGACGAGCACTTACTCCTACATTGAGAAGAAGGTTAGGCGCCTCACGGCATCGGGAAGCGAGGCCTCTCTGCCTAGCTCTGAGATTCAGGAGGCAGTTAACCGCTTCTACAGCAATGATTTTCCCTACGCGATTAAACTCGATCAGATGCGATCGGTCTACAAATTTTTGACCATTCCAAACGTTGACCGTTACCCTGTAGATGTTAACAATTTACAGGGTTTTCGGTCTCCAGTGTATTTTGAGGGTATCCAAGGGAATTTCTTTAAAAACCGAGATCAGCTTTACAATTTGTATCCGCGCTATCCGACAAAATATCAACCTGCGAGCGGAGATGGAATCACCACAGCATTTTCTTTTACACTTTTTGGCAACAATGTTAATCCTTTTCCTCAGCCTAATTTTGGGATTCTCAGCACTCAGGTGGTTGTTGGGGGTATTGATATCAATGGATCTCCCATACGGATTATAGATGATGGTGGCGCCGTAACCAATTCGTATGGAATAGGTTCCAACACGACTACAGGCCAACTTTTGTTTGTGCAACAAAACACGGTTGGCAATAACGTTTACTTGGACGGTTCCAATGCTCAACAACCCGCGATCCCCCCGCTATCTCCGCTTCCATCGCCTTCACCGCCGTCAGTGCTGACAACTCAATATTGCGGGACAGTGAACTATGTGACAACGGCGATCACAGTAAACTTCCCTGTGGCGCCAGCCGCAGGCACGATGATCAACGTTTGGGCCTCTCAATATCAGGTAGGGCGTCCATACAATCTACTCTTTTGGAATAACGAGTTCACAATACGCCCTGTGCCTGATAACGTTTATCAGGTCGAGGTTGAGGCGTACCAAACGCCTGCGCAATTTATGCAGACAACAGACAATCCAGTACTCAACCAGTGGGCGCAGTACATCGCCTTTGGAGCCGCGGCTGAGATTCTTAGGGACAGGATGGACACTGAAGGGGTTGAGAATTTACAAGAGGGATTTAAGCGTCAAGAGGCTTTAGTTTTAGAGCGTCAGGCGGTTGAAGAAATCCAGCAACCCAACATCACTCTTTTTAACTCCACCCAGACAGGCTACGGTTATGGCATGGGCTGGGGCATAGGGCAAGGATTTTAAATGGCTGGCTATCAACCAATGAAGGTGACAGGCATGGCCACAGGCCTGGTGCAGGGCCGTGAGGAATTTATTTTGCCTAACGACGCCTACCCGACACTTCAAAATGCGTATGTTTGGCGGGAGAGAATCCTTCGTAAGAAGGGTTATGAGCTTCTAGGCAGGCTTCAAAGGTTAGTAACATCCATTCCGGGCAATACAAATATCGCCGGAAACTTCTCAGCTAACCTCAGGGCTCTTTTGGGATTAGAAGCTACAGCCACTCTAGCTCCTGGAGCCTTTAGCGCTAGCGTGGGTGCGAACCTATATACCGAACCCTCTCCACCTGATGGCACGCTTCTTGTGAATGGAGTTCCAGCCCCTCCTGGAAGTTTTATCAATTGGGCTACAACAGATTTAGGGTTGGTCACAGGGATTGGTTTGGCTCCAGTGACGGTCAATGTCCAATATTATCCGGGGCTACCTGTGATGGGGTTGAGGACACGAGAACTAGCGAACAGCACTAACGATCAGATGCTTGCATTCGATCAAAAATACTGCTATTATTTTGATGAGCTAACGGATAGATTTCAGGAGTTCATCCCTGGCACCACCTGGAATGCAAATGGTGGTCTGACATCCGCGGTGGACTTCTTTTGGAGCACGAATTATTGGGTTAGCAGCGTTCCAATATTTTCTACAACAGATCGAAAGCTATTTTGGGTGACCAATGACACGGGCCAATTTGGCGCCAATATGGACTCCATAAGGGTCACCGATGGAGCGACTTGGATTAATTTTGAACCCCCTAATTATGGGCAGATCGACGCCACAAATTTTATAACGAACTGTCTTGCAATTCTACCCTTTCGCGGTCGCCTTTTGATGTTCAACACGTGGGAGGGGCCTACAAAGGCTAGCTCGCAAAGCTATTCAAATAGGATTCGTTGGAGCACCATTGGGAACCCGTTTATCGCTTACGCCGCTGGACCGCCCGCAACGGGGTCTTGGAGAGATGACATCAGAGGTCAGGGCGGCTTTTTGGATATCCCTACTAGTGAAGATATTACGGCGGTTGGATTTGTTCGCGATAACCTTGTGATCTATTGTGAGCGATCGACGTGGCAATTAAGATATACTGGAAGGTCGATTGCGCCATTTCAAATCGAGCGGGTGAACAGTGAGCTTGGAGCTGAGAACCTATTCTCAGCAGTGCAATTCGATACATCCCTTATAGGTATAGGCGACAAAGGGATTGTGGAATGCGACAGCTATAAAAGCGAACGAATCGATGTTAAGATCCCTGATTTTGTCTTTCAATTTAGAAATGACAACAATGGGCTTTATAGGGTTCATGGAATTAGAGATTTTATTAATCGTCTGGCATTTTGGACAGTTCCAACAGCCTATGATGCTTTCGATTCAAACAATATATTTCCAAATAAAAGACTTGTATACAATTATGAGAACGACTCCTGGGCGCTTTTTAACGACTCTTTAACATGCGTGGGTAATTACCAGCCACAATCCTCACGTACATGGCTCAATACACCAATTCCTTGGGTTCAATGCAATTTCCCGTGGATTAATGATCAATCGGAGGGGGTTCCGGCAATCGTGGGAGGGAACCAACAAGGGTTTGTTGAGTATCTTGACGAGCTCACTACAAATGATGTAAGCCTTTATATATCAGAAGTCAATGGAAATGCTGATTCGGAAATAGTCTTGACATGCCCTAACCACAACCTACAGACGGGTTTTGTAATTGAAGTGTCTGGCATTCCAGTCGCTACCTCCTATAGCAGTTTAAATGGTGGGATATTTGGAATCACCGTCATCGATTCAAACTCATTTCAAATATTTACTTACAATGCCACATCTGGCCAATTCGACACCCCCGTTGCTTTTTCCGCCGGGACATACATTGGCGGTGGATTGATCGCGATTAGGGAGAATTTCTCGATTAGGAGCAAAAAATTTAGCTTTTTGGATGAAGGGCAGAACATTCAGCTTGGATATATCGATATACTTCTAGCGGCCACGGAATCTTCAAATCCAGGCGCCATATCGTTAAATGTCTATTTGGATTACAATGACAGCTCGGCGTCTAACACATTACCTGATAATCAGTTAAATACTTTAGGTCCTCCAACAGCTGACACATTTTTCAACTCGACTATCCCGACCGTTTCGTCAACCCTTAATCAGGTCGGGGGCTCGAAATTTTGGCATAGAGTTTACTGTCCGACGCGGGGAAACTTTTTGACCCTGGAATATACGCTATCCAATGCTCAGATGGCTGGAGCGGAACAACAACAAAACGTACAGATCGACGCTCAAATTTTATGGCTGCGAAAAGCTGGCCGTATGACCCCATTATAATAAGGAACTTACATGCCATATCAACCCGGAATCCCCACTGGAAATTTGAATCTCAACGAGGACTACAAGAACATCCAGGACAATTTTAGTCAGCTTGACACGAGTTTTGGTGTCGATCACGTAAAATTCTCGATCATACCAAACAATGGATATCATAAATCGTTACATATCATACCTCAGGCAGCCCCTGCTACTGTTGCAGGCATAGGGCAATTCTATTGCACTACAGTGAACGATGGGATTGCCAACGATCAAACTTTTTATTTTAAAACAGGAGGGGGGATCGTTCAACAGATGACCATGAACGTCGCACCTAAGAGGGGTACTAACGGTTATACGTTTATGGCGGGGGGGTTGCTGATTCAATGGGGAAAATATGTGGCTCCAGCGGGTGTATGGCCCATAACAGAACAAGATCTTACTTTTGCTACTTCAAATATAAATTTTCCAGCTCATTGCTACAACGTGACAACTACTCTAAGTGGAACAGCAACCCCTTTCACTAGTGGGGATATATTTATAGGCACTTTGAGCACCACTTCTTTTAAGTGGCGTTTTAGCGGTGCAACGAACGCGAATGTCACTGGATTTTACTGGGTAGCCATAGGAAACTAAAATGCAACCATCAGACGATCAGAGATTTGAGTCATTCGTTCCAGTATATGACGTAGCTCCGAAGACTTGGGAAGAGGGTCGCGTTTTTCTTGTTGAGCAGTTGAAGAAGCTATCTAATGCGATCAACGTTAGGGAGATAGGCTGGCTTCTTGATGAGGAGTTGTTGGCAGGCAAGAACTTCATTCCTGGAGCCATGACGGGAAGTACGAGCCAGCAATTTAGAAGCGTTTTAAGGAAGGTTGTTGAGTTTCCAGGTCTGGCGGTGGGCGTTAATACTCAGCCTCATGGGATAAATGTTGATGGCAATTTTAGCCTCATCCAGCTGTTTGCGAGCGCCACGGATGCCGCAACCCTTACTGGACGACCGATTCCTTGCGGGGCTGATGTGGTATCATATGATGCCAACAATATCATAATAAATGTCGCGAAGGCTTACACTAGGGCGTGGGCTGTAATCGAATACATACAGGAGCTGTAAAATGAAAGTTAAAGAAGCGTTTCCGGCAACCCACAGTTTTAGGGGTGGAAAAAAGCTTTGGGGTAATTCCATTGGAAATTTTATGAGTGGAACGCCTGAGGAGAGAGAGAACGTTTCGCTTTTGAGGCCTGAACAGGAAGATCTTTACCAGCAATTAGTTGGGGCTGGCAAGGCTCCAGGGGCTGGCGGGGCATTTGGTACGGCAGCTGACTATTACAGAAATTTATTGAGCGACGATAGCGCTGACTATCAATCTTTTGCGGCTCCTCAGCTTAGACAGTACGGTGAAGAGATCATGCCTGGCATTTCAGAGCAATTTGCTGGAATGGGGGCAGGTGGGCTGTCGAGTTCTGGATTTAGGAACGCTCAAACTCAAGGCGCCGTTGACCTGTCCGAACGATTAGGGCAGATCCGAGCTAACCTAAGGCAAGCAGGCGCCCAGGGGCTTCAGAATATTGGAACCCAAGGACTTGGGAGTTACAGTCAGAATATGGTAACGAAACAGGGGTCGCCTGGATTCCTTTCCGCAATAGCTCCTGCGGTGGGTACGGCCGTTGGCGCCTATTTTGGAGGGCCTGCAGGTGCAGCAGCCGGTGGGGCGGCTGGACAGGGCATTGGAAATTGGTTTGGATCAAAAGAGGGGCAGCGCAATTCGAGCCCTTATGGGCAGTCAACTAGGGCTGGAAACGCCCCTTATTAGGAGATAATATGGTCCAGAAGATAAGCCAAGGCGACATTTTCGGGCGGATTGGAACGGGATTTGGTCAAGGACTTGCTGATCAATTGCCTAAAGAGATCGAGAGAAATCGATTATCCAGTGGCTTGGCGCAATTTGAGCAGGATTATCAAAATTTGAGCCCTATGCAACAGATGGCTAGGCTCAGCTCAATTCCTGGGATTACCCCTCAGATGCTATCCTCGATGGGCGAGCTGGCTAAACAGGGGAATTTGAGGAGCGCGTACGAGCGAGCCGCTGGTATGGGTGAGCCTGGGATGAGGCGTGGGCAACCTATGCCACCTGGATATCAGGGGCAAATGGAGGAGAGGGGAGCTCCTGGAATGGAGGGGAGACCTTATGAGGAAGGAGGCGAGCCGAGAGGTATGGAGCAGGAGCCTAGAAGAGAACCTCAACGCGAAGACCGAAAACCCATCGCGGAAAACCCTCTAAGCCCTGAGCGTATTCCTAAAGCACGTTGGCCGACTGAAAAAAAAATGGCCGTGATCAAGGGGTACAACGACCTCAACTTTCCTCCTGATGTGTCTTTGAGACTTGCCGATGAAGACGAAGCCAAAGACCTCGCTACTCCAAAAGATTATGAAGAACAGCTGGCTACATATGGGAAGGCAGTATCAGAGGTTAAAAATGCTCTTGATGAATCCATGCGTCAAAAACTTCAGGTAGAACCAGGAGCACCTTTAAAAAATTTAACTGGCACTATGGTAGGAAATTTTGAGAAGGGAATTAAGCGCGACTTACGATTAAACCCCGGGAGTTCTCTGGAAGACGCTGTTGAAAAGTGGGCTGGTAAAGCTTTAAGGTTGGACAAAGATATTGGTAGGATGAAAACTTTAGCGACCACAACGGGTGTGGAGGCTGGGCGCAATGATGAGCTTTTGAAAAAGTTAGAATCGTATCAACGAATATTTGAAGAAACAGGCAATCAAGAGCAGTTTTACGATTTTTTGAAGTCTGAATTCCAATTTTCCCCTCATGCAGCCGCTGCGATTGCCTATCCGCGAACTAAGGGCGCTCAAGAGTATATATCTAAATATCAAGGGCCTCACTACAAAATTGGACGGCATGGAAGGCAACCTGATTTTGAAAAAATGGAGCCTTATGCGCGTAAAGCAGCAAATGATATTTTGAAAGTGATCACTCAAAACGATAGTCTTCTCGCTATATATAAGGATCTTAAGTCAAAAGACCCTGATTTCGATGAGAGATCATTTTTCGATGAGTTAGAGTTAAACAGGGACAAACTCAATGATGCTCAGAAATCAGAGTTGACTGTTCGAGGAGAGAACATTTTCGGAAATTGGTCCGATAGGTGGTATCTGCCATGGTTTAAGAAAAAATAGGTTAAAAAATGAATTTACGACCGGATGAGTTAGCTAATATCGCTGAAGAGGAGCGGGATGCTAGAGTTCGTGGGAGGATTAGTGCTGGGATAGGCGCCGTAACTTCCTTGGGGGCGGCCGCTGGTGGTGCGATTTCCGCAGGAGTAGTGGGTAAAATTGCTCCATTCCTAAATAAATATATTCCCGTGGACTTGGCTATCAAGGGGATAAGTAAGGTCTCACCTAAGCTTGGTGCATTTTTACAAGACGGATTATCCAAAGGGCTGGATGCTAAAGAGGGTCTGGCTTTTATAAAAGAAAAAGCTGGCCTTGGCGGAGAGAAGAGAGAAGAGCCTAAAAAAGAAGCTGAGAAAAAAAACATTGTTGAAATGTATTCTCCCGAGCTCCATCAGTTCATCCTCGATCAGATGAATCAAGGGCGGAGCCCGTTAGAGGCTGGTGCATTGGCTTCTTTGGAGAAAAAGGGGCAGAAGGATTTCAAGAAGATCATCAAAAAGATCGAGGGCGATCACAAGGCGCCTTGGTCGGCGATTCTACAAACCGTTTACGGTCAGGGAGAAAAAGCGCAACAACCTCAACAACAAGCGCAACAACAGAAGCCTCTTGGACAAGGACAAGCGGCGCTTATGGCTATCCTTCAAAAGTTACAGCAAGCTAGAGAGTCCGAATGAACAGGTTAGCTCTCTTACAAGGGCTGATGAATGAGCTACTATCAGCCGTTCAGGCTATGATAGAGTCAGGCGAAGAGATGTCAGACGAGCTGCAAGGCATGATAGCTCAGGAACTTGAATATACACAGCGAAGCATAGATAGCATCAGACAGGCCGAAAAAAGACGTCAAGCCGAACGGAGGGTCGATATCACGCAACCCGCATCAGCTGATGCACAATTGCTTTGGGTGCTATCGGGCGGACAAGAACAAGCGTTCATCTCATATCTAAGAAATTTTCCGAGCGCTGAAACTCAGGCGATTCTGTCCAATCCGCAACGCCTGATGCAGACAATTGATTATTTGAATCATACGATGCCTCAGGGCGTGCAGCCTGTAGTAAATGGCATTCCTCATGCCGACCTTAACAGCTCAAACATTTGGGGAGCGCTCTACGATCCGCGCACGAGCAAGTTAAGGGTTCGATTCCAAGGAGGATCTGAATATGAGTACGACGGAATCCCCGACAACATTTGGCGCGCGTTCATCCACGGAAACGCACAGGCTAAGACTTCTGGAAAAAACAAGTATGGGCGTTGGTGGGTGGGTAAAAACCCCTCTCTTGGAGCCGCTTTAAATCAGTATGTTAAAGCCGGAAAGTTCAACTACCGAAAGCTTAGGTAGTTAAAGGAACTTATAAATTCTTTTTTTTATAAAAAATCTTTTGATACTATGGAGGAAAAAAAGAGGGAGATTTAGATGACCCCACTCCAAAATTCTGCTGTAGATATCTTTTCGCAGCCATTATTTTTAAATTGGAATAGAAGCCCGACGAGCTTAGATATTTACAATCCAGGAACTAGAATACAAGATTCTAGCGTGTCTCCAGCCGTGATTTACGAAACGACAGGCGGTGGAACCTGGAATTCTGACGGTTCGACAGTTGCCACTACGAGCACTTATGGATCAGTAACCTTAACGGATAACAGCTTTCCCGTGGCTACGAAGGCTTATGCCGACGCTCTTGCTATTGCAGGCTCTCCTGTGGCTACTGAGACAGTCGCTGGTATTGGTCAGCTCGCAACAGATGTTGAAGCAGTTGCAGGCACAGCCTCCACACCCGTTGTAGCACTACTTCTCACCCCTTCAAATTTAAGTCCAGTCTTTGCTGCCCCTCCAACGATTGGGGGCACCACCCCAGGAGCTGCAACTTTCAGCGCTCTAACAGCCACAGGATTGATTACGGGATCAGCTTCGGCGACTATTTCGACCGCTGGAACAGATCTAGACTTAGGAACTGATAACTCAGCGGATGCTGTGAATTTAGGCCTTGGCACTACTGCAAGGGCGATTCACATCGGCGATTCAGCTGCAGCCCACGTGATCACAATCGGCTCAACAACAGGCGCGGCATCCCTCACATTAAGGTCTGGAACAGGTTCGGTCAACATCGCTTCAACAGGCTCTGGTGACATCATAGCTAGCTCAGCTGACACACTTCTCTTGGATTCAGCGGGAGTTTTAGAGTTAAATAGTTCAGGTGGAGTAATTTCCATTGGAAATGATGCTATAAACCAAGACATTAATATAGGCACCGCTGGAACACGAACAGTGACCGTGGGTGGAGCAACGGCAACGATCGATCTGCTCAGTGGAAGCGGAATCAATATGGGAACCAATGCGGTTCAGCAGCCAATTGTAATCGGAAATCAGACGGGTAACACGTCGGTTACTATCGACAGTGGCACTGGAGCCATTAATATCGGTACCGCGATAGCGAAGACGATCACAATTGGCTCCACAACTGGCGCTACAGCCATTGTTGAAAGAGTTGGTACCGGAAACTACTCCCTAGACGGTGTTGCAGGCTCCACATACACTGTGGGAGCGTCCACGACCACAGGAACCATCACAATCGGTGGTACAGCTCAAAGCGGAAACATGACTCTAGGGTCATCTTCAGCCACTAATGCCTTGAGGATAGGCGATGGAACCGGAGCCACAACTCTAAGCTTGTGCGCCAACCAAACAGCTGGAGCTGTGAATATCGGCTCTGCAATGACTTCAGGGACCATCTCAATAGGTGGAGCTAGTGCACAAACTGGCACGATCACTCTAGGCGCCTCTACAGCAGCTCAGACGATTGCAATTTCCAACGGCGCTGGCACCAAAACAATTGGAATTGGAAACGGAGTCGATGGCAACATCATCACGCTAGGCAACGGTGACAACACCACAGGTCAGACGATCTCGATTGGGAACGGAAATTCTGGCGCAAACAGTACCGTTAGCATACTATCGGGCACAGGAACTGCTGGAGCTGGCATATTGGCTTTAGGGAGCAACACAAGGGTTACCACGATCGGAATTGGTAACGTAGCCCCCGCTGCAGCCCGTGTGATAACTATTGCTGGTGGAAACTCAGCTCAAGATGACACCGTGACCATCCTAGGTGGTGCGCCATCAGCTGGCACCCAAACGATCAATCTATTCTCAGGTAATGCCTCAGGTGGTACGCAGGTTCTGAACATGGGTACGGGCACAAATGCCCTTGCAATCAATGTGGGAACTGGCGGTACTGGAGTCAAGACGATCGCGGTTGGTGGGAGCGCTGCAAACGTCATCACCATCGGTAACACGCAAACAGCTGGAAGCGTGGCGATTGGCGATGCGATGACGAGTGGCACAATATCAATTGGAGGCTCTGGAGCCCATGTAGGCACGATGACGATTGCTGGTGGTACGGGAGCTCAGACATTGAATATAGCCAACTCGACGGGTGGCAAAACGGTTAATATCGCCACAGGAGCCGGTGCAAACGCGGTGACGATCGGTTCAACCAATACAACGTCTGCAACTACGATTCAGGCGGGATCAGGCGCAATCAATCTTACAGGCGATGTGAACCTCACTAGCGTGGCGACTAAGATCAGTTTGAATGGCGGAGCCGTGACCGACTTCATCGGAACATCTGTTTTAACAGCGGGTACGGTGACAATAGCCAACACAAATATTGCAGCTGGTGATAGAATTTTCCTATCAAGAACAGCGGTAAATGCTTCCACGACTCTTGGGGAATTTACCTATACGATCAGTGCAGGCGCTTCCTTCACGGTCACTAGCGTGATTTTAGGCACTCCTGGTAGCACACAAACTGCTGACGTTTCATCATTTGCATATATTATCTTCCGCCAAACCTAGGAATTTTTATGATCACAAAATCGATGGCAGCGCTTCAGCTTCAAGTTGGTGAGAGAAATTATCAGTTTTTTTGCGATAGCGATTGCCTCCTAGATGAGGTCGCTACCGCTTTAGCTTTGATGAGAGGGCAAATCCTTCAGAGGATTAATGAAGCGGAAAGGGAAATTGAGAAGCAAAAAGCTGAGGAGAATCCAAATGACTGATGAGTGTATGCGCCTACAATGCGTTGATAAGGCGCAGTTCGATCCTGCGTCTCTCACGGCATCCTATCAGCCCATTAACGGGACTGGATTCAGTGATACGGCTAAGATTCTGAAGATCTTTAACCCTAGCACCACAATTTCCATAGATATCAGCCTAGATGGGGTCACGGACCATGATTTCATCCCGCCATTGGCATTTATGGTAATTGACTGCCAAACGAATCATGCTGACGGCCCTATCTATGGCACGGGAACCCTGAGTGTGGCTAAAGGGCAGATCTTGTGGGCTAAATTGGCTTCACAACCGACCTTCATCCAGATTGTGGGGTATCGATGAGTCAGGCTTATCAGGGCATCACAGCGGGGAGTCTTCCCCCCGTTGTGCCAATAAATTTCTTGACAGACAGCGGTACGGCCATCCCAGCCGCTGGAATTTTGACTGTTGTGGGAGCCCAAAGCTCTTCTAATGCTGATTCTGGAGTGGCAACATCTGGAGCGGGAAGCACCCTGACTGTTAATTTAACTAACAGAGTGCTAGGGACTTTGACAACAAACACGATCACTCTAACTCCGATCATCACATACGCGCTAGGAGCTACACCAGGCACCTTCATTGTTCAGGGCGACATCATCGCTTACAACATAACCGACTTGAGCTCAGCAGCCTATACCTTCACAGGCGCGCTTCGAACGAATGGTGTGACGGCTGTGGAGTTGGGTGTGGATAACAGAAATATTTTTGAAGATGCATCGATGCAAAATTGCGATTTTACATTTAGTGTATCTGGGAATAATTTCATCATAAAAGTTCAAGGGCTAAATGGTAAAACGATTGATTGGAGCGCATTTTTCAATTACCGCACGGTGAGTTAATGTCTGGCAGTTCATCAAATTCTGAAGAGAGTGTAATTTTTGCGGACAATGCCTCATTCGACGGGACGGAACGAGGGGGCACGCTCACACAGGACGGTGAGCTGTGGATCGGATCGTCGACAGCGCCTAGAGTTCGTAAGGGAACGATTTCCAGTTTCGATAGCACAATTGATATTATAAATTATCCTGGATTAATAAAGTTAAGATTATCTCCAAGATTTAATGCTTTAAATTTAATAAATTCAGCTTATACAATATACTCTCAAGATAATATCATCATTTCAACCTCAGGCACATTTGCGGTGACATTGCCTTCAGCTATCCCCTTATCAGGACGAGTTTTTATAATTCAAAATTCAGGCAACGGAATTATCACATTGAACACAACATCATCTCAGACTATCAGTGGGGCCCTTACACAACAAATACTACAATGGGAGAGCCTGTATGTGGCGTCTGACGGCTCAAATTGGGTGATTGTATGACTTTGATTAGAAACGTAAACATCCAAGCTTCAGACTCTTTCAGCATCGACGCATTCGGTAGATGGAGGTGTAGCAATCCTATCACGCTGTTTGACTCGAAGAACATTTTTAACGACCCTGATTTAGCGTCTAGCGTTGAAAACCTTCCGTTATTTTACGATAACCAGCAGACGGCTGGCGCAGGCACCTCCACAGAGTACAGAGCGAATGAAGCTTCTCAACGTATATCTGTAGGAGCAACTACGGCTGGAACTAGAGTGAGGCAAACGAGGCAAAGATTTAACTATCAATCAGGTAAGTCGCAGCTTATCTTAACGACATTTGACCTGAACGGGGCTAGGGCTGGGAATACCAAAAGAATCGGCTATTTCGATGAGAATAACGGATTGTTTTTACAAACCGTCGGAACAGCCGTGAGCTTTGTGAGAAGGACTAATGTGACAGGAACCCCCGCAAACAACTCTGTGGCTCAGGCTTCGTGGAATATTGACCCGATGAATGGCTCTGGACCCTCTGGAATTACTTTAGATTTTGACAAATCACAAATTTTATTAATCGACTTTGAGTGGCTTGGTGTCGGTAGGGTGCGTATGGGCTTTGTTGTTGATGGGTTGATTTATTACGCACACGAGTTTTTGAATGCGAATAATCTTGCTGTTGTGTACATGTCAACTCCAAACCTGCCTCTAAGGGCTGAGATAACGAACGATGGGACAGGGGTTGCGGATTACATAGACTGCATATGCTCTACGGTTATTTCTGAAGGTGGATCTGGTGATTTAGGCGCTGTCAGGTATGCCTCAACGCCAACGGCTGTCGCTTGTTCGGCAACAAACACAAATTACGCAATTTTGGGGATTCAGATTAGATCGGCATATATTGGGGATGTCATCAAGATTTTAGAGGCCAAGTTAATCGAAACGGCTGGATCTAAAGAGGTTGAATGGACTCTGAAATTTAATCCAACAGTTGCAGGCACATTCACCTATACAGGTCTAGCTCAATCATCTGTGGCAATAGCTTCTGGAGCTACTGCAAATACAGTAACTGGCGGATATGATATTGCGGGAGGGTTTTTAAACTCTCTTACGGGTGCATCTACAGGTACAACAGCAGCTCAAATCAACTCGGCAATTACATTAGGCTCTACAATAGCTGGTGTGGCTGACAGTATCGTTTTATGTGCCAAAATGATTAATAGCGATATTAATGGCAATATTTTTGGAAGCCTTACATGGCGGGAGACAGTATAATGTCTGGATTCAGCAATATCACTGGCGATGAAAGCGTTTTGTTCGTCGATAACGCAAGTTTCGATGGAACGGAACGCGGAGGGACCCTCACACAGGACGGTGAGGTATGGATAGGATCGTCCGTGGCACCTCATGTGAGAAAAAATCTCTTAACAGCTGGACCTGGGATTTCGATTAATAACTCCCCTGGCGATATCATGATATCGTCTGTTACGGCATCCCCTCCAGCCTTCCACGCCTCTCTCACGGTATCTCAAGTCAATATTACGGGAGACGGCACCCTTTACACGATCATTTTCGATTCAGATAGCTCCGGATTCGACTATGACGTGGGCAATAACTACAACAATGCCACAGGTATATTCACAGCCCCTCAGAACGGCGTGTATATGTTCACGATAAACCTGGGGTGTCAGGGGATTAACAACAACAACCAACACTACTCTCACAGCCTATATACTGTCTCAGGGGCTACCACAACAGACCACACTTTTGCAAGCGGTAACGCGGCGTTGATGAGGGATTTGATCACGACAACAAATTCTTTTAATAGTAATGGTAATTTGATCGTGAAAATGGCCTCAGGCGATACTGCAATGGTTAAAATCGACTACTACGGCAACGGGTCAAAAAACGTGACGGTGGTTGAGACTACGAACGCACATGACACTTCATTTTCTGGTATTCTACTCTTTACATACTAGGTTCTTATGGCTGACGGATACATTTGGTTGGGGACTACAGATGCCTCTGACACATTCTTGAGCGATACGACATATCCATCGACTACAGCTCAGGGGGATGTGATCTACGCTTCGGCTGCAAATACGATTTCCTCACTCGCTAAAGACACTAACGCCACGAGATATTTAGCCAATACAGGCGCTTCAAACAACCCTGCATGGTCTCAGGTAGCTTTAGGTACCGGTGTGAGTGGGCAACTGCCTTTAGCGAATGGCGGAACCGCTGCCAACTTAACAGCTTCCAACGGTGGGATATTTTATAGTACGGCATCAGCTGGAGCGATACTTTCAGGCACGGCTACAGCTAATCAGGTTTTGTTAAGCGGCTCCTCAACTACCCCTGCGTGGTCAACGGCTACATATCCAGCCACAACCACGGCAAATCAAATTCTGTATTCATCGGCTACAAATGTGGTTGGAGGTATTACAGCAGCAGCAAATGGAATCTTGTGCACCGATACTAGTAGCGTGCCATCGATCACCAATACTGTCCGGGGTGACTTTACTTTTACGTCTACAGGCTCTACAACCATACGTACGCTTATCGTCTCCAATACAGACAACACGGCAGTCACCTCTGGGGCTCTTATAAAGGCATCTAGCGGTGGCGCTTCAGCTGGTGACGCTACATATCAAGCCTCCACAACGACAACTACATGGTCATTTGGTGTTGATAATAGTGTGACGAGCCCAACAGTAGACCCTTTTGTTATAGCTCAAGGAACAGCTTTAGGAACAAATAACGCTTTAAGCATTGACACTAGCCTGAGAGCGCAGTGGCCGTCTCAACCTATGTTTCTGGCGAATTTATCATTAGCTTTGACAGATGTAACCGGAGATGGGACGACTTATACAGTTCTTTTTGATACAGACGTTTATAATCGTGGCACAGTATATAACACAGGAACCGGCACCTTTACAGCTCCCGTTGACGGTGTTTATTTACTAACAGCAAGTTTGGCTATTAAGGACTTAACAGCGGCAATGAACTCAGGAATTTTTACTATATTCACAACAGCAAGACCTAGAGTTATGTATACGGAAAATATTGGAGCTATAAGAGAGCAAAACTCAGGAAATAACGTCGCTGTTGTGTCTGGATCGTGTTTTGATTATATGACGGCAGGGCAAACAGCTGTTGTTAAAATTACGATTACTGGTGGAACGAAAGTAGCTGACATCACTGCTACAGCCACAAATAATGGCACCTACTTCGGTGCATATCTACTAGGATAAGGAGCCCACAATGCCACTCAAGAAAGGCAAAAGTCAAAAAGTTCTCTCACAAAACATCAAAACCGAGATGGAAGCAGGGAAACCTCAAAAGCAGGCCGTGGCGATCGCGATGCATCAGGCTAAAAAACAAAGGGGTAAGAAATGATGGGGTTGTTGATTTTCCTTGCCTCTCTTGTTGACTCGGGACAGGTTTGTGTTGTAGATGTTTCCACGGGTAAACAGTTTGAAGTTAAGGGCTTGAGAGTTGTGGATGAGGTGGTTTTGTACATAGATTCATCCGACTCACTGGAAAAAAAACTCTAGAATCCCTACAATCCATACAAGAAGCTTAAAAGAAACGAAGAGACCCAAGGCGGAAGCCAAAACCACAATGATGACTTCAACCTGGATCTCCTCAAATCTAAACAAGTTAGGGGGCACCTGGAAGCCCTAATCCTATTGCGCAAGCCGCCAAGCAGAAAGGGGCTGCGATAGTAGAAGCGAACGAACATCCCGCAACACACAGAGCGTACGTTAAAGGACCTCCATCGACAGTAGGAATCGATGAGAGGGCCGTTATGGCAACCGCGGTGATAGCCATGGCTCTGTGATTTTTAGCGAAGCTCCTTGCAACGCCTTCTGGGGATGGTATGCAATTCATCATCCCTGATGAAATCGAACTCAACATAGATTCTCCTTATGGTGTAGGGGCTTTAGTAGCATCAATGCCTAAGCATCCTTGCCGATTCTCCTTATTGCAGCATTCGATTAGCTGATGGAATAGTCCATAGAAATATTCTCAATATTCATTGTTCTGTCCTTAGAATCAATGATTTGCCATAAAGTTTTGATAAACCCTTGTAGGCTATTTCGATGAGCAATATGATGAATTGAATATTTAAATGGAATTTTTTTTTACTCCATCTTGAGAGTTAGGAATATGCATAAAAAAATTATGAAAAAAGCGGCTTCTGCCTTAAAAAAAGATGCAGCGCATTATGAATCTAAGCTTAAGCATGATAAGAGCCCAACTGAGAAGAAGCACGATAAGGTAGAGTTGAAGGAAGCGAAGAGCGCGGCCAAAGATATGGCGGCTAGATCAAAAAAGGCCCACGAATATTAAGAGAGGGGCGGCGGACCCCTCTCGATTAGACTAGAGCTAGAATCAATCCAAGAGCAGCTCAGATTGATCTTAGCTCTATCAATAATTTATTGGAATATGCTCGAGCTTTTGTTGATCTTCTTCTCGAGATAGTCAATATATTGGAGCATTCCGGCCATGCGGTTTGCTAAGATCTTGGATAGAAGCCCGTTAGGATCTTCGTTCATCTCAAGCCATTCACCGGCATTCTCAATTTCTGCCTGAATAATCTCCTCAGCCGACAATAGTATCATTGGATTCCTCCGTCGATTTTTGTTGGCGTGCGAAATTTTCATTCATATTCTTGAGGGCTGCCGTTTTCATCCTGTCAAACAGCTCAGCGGGTAGGTCTACAAGGGAATCGGTTTTAAATTTATTTTTTAAATAATCCGAAACCAATTTCTTGTATGCCTCATCACACTCACTCAAGATTACCTCTAGCTCAGCGGCTTGCTCTAGTGTGATCTTCTGGATGATCTCGTGAGCATCAGCCTGAGCCATCTCCTCCTTGGTGTAGATGCCCGACATCTCAGCTGGGAAGGCCTTTCGAAGGGCTTGGCTCTCAGCGCACTTTGCAAGCATTGTACGAGGCATTGTTGCCCATAGACCTAGTGGCTGGCCTTCTCTGGTTTTTTGGCAATATTCATCGAGATAGGCTGAGGCCGAGACCACGTGCCAGGTGCCATCACGGGTAAGTTTTTTGATGTAGGCGGTGGCTGAAATGAGATTTTTTTCATCGTCGTAGATATATGTGGGCTCTGGACCTGGTGCGTACATCTCCGTGCGTTCGGCGATCAGGCGATAGCCGTCAATGCCCGTCTGGATGGTCATCGCTTCGCCCCATGTGCCGTCCGGTTTTTTCATTCGCCTTTTGACAGCATAGATTTGTCTCATGAAGGGATCGAGCTTGCTTTTTGTGCAGGCCATCAAAAAGATCTCAAATTCTTCATTCGAAACCCCTTTGCATATAGAATTTTTTAAAATGTCTATCTGCCTTGCTGTAAAGGCATTACTATGCTCTTGCTCCGCTGGTGGGGAGGATTCCCGTAAACTTAAAACTTTATTCATACCGCTGCCTTATGTTAATCTTTCTTTGAACTTGATAGATTGTCGCTGCAGCGATATGATGATGCTGCAGCGGGCTTTTTTTCGTAGTTGGGTTAGGGTTCGCTGCCCGTTTTAATCGCGCTTCCTCCTCTCTTCTATTGCACATAATCTGCCGTGAAAATCTCTCATTTCCTCATGAATCGCTTTTAGATTCGAATTGCATTCCGCTTTCCAGCTATCCATTTTAGCATCCATAGCTCTCCAATCTGATCTGGACTCTGATCTCATCCATAAAATCAAGCTGGCATTAGCTAGAAAAAGCGCCGCTATTTGTCCCCAATCCATGATGTCTCCTTTTCTCTTTTAATCTTTTTGTCTTCTTCTTTCTTCTATCGCACATAATCTGCCGTGAAAGTCTTTCATCTCAGCATGAATCGCCTGTAAATTAGCGTCCAATTTTGCATCCATAGCCCTCCAGTCATTTCTAGATTCTGATCTCATCCATAAAATCAGGCTAGCATTTGCTAAGAAGAGCGCTGCTATTTGGCCCCAATCCATCGTTGCCTCCATGTTTTCGCTTTCCATCATCGTAGCAAATGGGTGTTTTTTTCGCAAGCGTTTTTTTTTATTAATTTACGATTGCCTTAAATCCTCGCTCTTGATATGCTATGGAAAAATAATCGGAGGCTAGCTATGAGATTAGATGAATATATGAAAGATCGGGGCATATCGATGGCCCAAATGGTTGAGTTTTTGAATTGTAGCCCTAGCTACGTTAGGAAAATTTCCCGAGGAGGATACATTCCCAGCCACCGAATCGCCATTCAGGTAAAGAATTTCACTAATGGTGAAGTGATTCTAGGGGAATCGAAAGTGGAGCAAAAAAAGAAACAGAAAGAAGCGATAGATGAAGAAATTAAAAAGTATAAAGATGAACTAAAAAGGCAGAAGAGGGAACAACTGAGGGATAAAATAAGGGATCTGAAAAGTAAAATTTAAAATATTTACTTTACAAAAGTTATTTCGTACATAACGATTTTGCTGACAGCATCTTAAGAAGTTGGAAAATAAAGTGTTGTCAGCAAATTCAAATAAAATTATTTTTTGATACAGAATTAACTTTGAATGATAGGTGGTATATGATTACGCATCGAATGAGTGTTGAAATTAATAATAGAATAACTTTATATAATGCGGAAAAAGATATAACAGATTGGTGTATAAAAGAAAATACTTTTTTTAATCCTTTATATATCTCTAATGAAAAAGCGGGGCGGAGTAATTGGGGCGTGCCTCTAGAAATCACAACGTATGGCTACGACGATAAGGGAAATTTAGTTCTCCCAAGGGGGTTTGAAGAAAATCTCATGGGGTATATGGATCGTAGTATTGATCGTAGTATTTATCGTAGTATTGATCCTTCTTATTCATATGCAGATATACCCTTAGAATATCCTGAAAGCCTTATCCATGTGAAGTTCCGACCTTATCAAGAAATAGCTATTGAAGCTGCGGTGAGTTGCACCCAAGGGGTCGTGGTGAGCCCTACAGGGTCTGGAAAGACGATTATGGGTCTGGAGATCATCAGGAGACGTGAGCAAAAGGCTCTCATACTAGTGCATAGGGGTGAACTTGCCAAGCAATGGCTTGAGGTCATTGAGGCGAAGATGGGGCTTAAAGCAGGATTCATCGGTGACGGTAAGTGGGAGATCGGCGAACAGATCACTGTTGCAATGATCCAAACTTTGGCTACAAATCAACAGGAAGACATCTACGATGCCTTCGGCTTGGTTTTATTGGACGAGGCGCACCATGTGCCAGCTTCCACATTTTTTGATGTTATAGGGCGATTTAAGGCCTACTATTGCTATGGGCTATCAGCTACCCCTCAACGAAGGGACGGGCTAGAGAAACTGATCTATCTGGGTATTGGCCCCAAACTTGCCGAGATCGATAGAGCTGAAGTGGAAAAGTTCGGCGCCACAGTTCCAGTAGATGTCAAGCGGGTTAAAACCCATTTCAGCCCTGGAATCGTGGACTCATGGCAGGATTACGTCAGCGCTCTATGCGAGGCTCCTTATCGCAATGAGCTGATCATCAAGATCGCAGACAATGCCACTAGCCCCACCCTTATTTTAGTCGACCGCACGGCTCACGCCGACATGTTGTCAGAGATGATGGCGATCAAGGGAATAGAGCATATTTTAGCTCACGGAAAGCTGGGAAAAAAAGAGCTACATGGCATTATGGAGAGGGTCAAAAATTCCAAGATCACAGTTGGGACATGCTCTTTACTTGGAGAGGGCCTTGACATTAGCGCTTGGGGCACTCTTATCATGGGAGCTCCCATATCATCTGAAATAAAATTGCTTCAGGCTATAGGCAGGGTGGTTCGGCCTTCTGAAGGTAAGGAGAGGGCTGTAGTGTATGATCTTGTCGACGACTGTTTTTTCTCAGGAGGAAGTTTCAATAAACGGTTTGAAATCTACAAGAAACACGACATTTGGGTTGAATTTTGACTTTGACAAAAAAAAACCGGCGATAAGGATCATCGCCGGTTCAACAACAGAGGACACACACGATGAACACACTCACGGCCCTAAACAAAAAGAACCCTTGAACAATTCAATTCAAATAGGGACTTATAATGAACATCTTATCACAGGGCGAGACAATGACCATCATATCCAAAAGCGAGACAATGACTATCATATCCAAAGGCGAGAAACAATGACTATCATATCCAAAGGCGAGAATAACTCGCAACAAAAATCATCAGAAATTGAAATTAAAAAAAACTCTTGGATCCTAACGGGAAACCAAGAGCATATTAAGCGTATCCCAAGGAAGGCTGCTGGGGACAACTGTGTGTTCGACCCGGATTGGGGCTGGGCATTCCCTGATCAAAACAGCGCTGAGGAGTGCGCAGAGAGGCAGTCTAAGAAGTGCGGGGCCAAAATCGGCACCCTGCATATCTATAGCGATCTCTGCCGAATGAAGTGGAGCGGTGACAAAGCTGAGCAGTCTCTTGCGGGAAAGATTCAACGGGCTGCAATTGAGCGCGTTCGCGTGGACGAGCTTAGGCAGCAGATCGAGTTCAAGTGTTTTCAAAGCAAAATATCCCCCTCATTCTTAGAAGGTGAAGCGCTGGACAGCTTTGATGATAAGGACCTTGCGATATATAAATTGCTCAAGCCGAGCTTCGATGAATGGAAGATGGCTAGCGATGAGCTAGCGGAACTGGAGAAAGGCATTGAGAAAAGCAGATCAAAAGTCGCTAAGAAACAAGGCGATCTGTCAAAAAAACAGAACGATGAGCGTAAGATCATCCAGATCTCACCTGGAGAGCTACACATCCTCACGAGCTCAGCTGAAGAAGCGCTGTTAAACGCCTCCATAGGCATCTATCAACGCGGAAGGCAACTGGTGAGAATTGTCACCGAGGCTTCCAGACCAAAAACTAAAGTAAAACCCTATGCTACAAGATTCTCTGGCATCAAAAGATCCTCTGAGGCGCTTGTGATCATGGAGATCGACTCGGTACATCTCACGGAGTGTATGGGCAGGGTTGTCCGTTGGGAGCGGCACGATGAGCGGAAGGATGAGTGGAAAGAATGCAATGCGCCTGAGAAGGTTGCAAGAACTCTGATAGCAAGGGCTCAGTGGAGCTTCCCCTATCTCACGGCTATCATTCAGGCCCCTACACTCAGAGATGATGGCTCCATCCTTGAGGAGGCAGGCTATGATGAGGAGTCGGGGCTGTTTTTCGATCCGGGCACCGCTGATTTCCCAGCGATTCCGCGAGATCCCTCCTATGAGGATGCAATCGAGGCGAAAGATCGACTGCTAACCCTGATCTCTGGATTCCCGTTCGATGGCGAAGACAGCCGCTCTGTGGCTATATCCGCGATCCTCACGGCACTCATTAGGCGTTCGATTAAAACAGCCCCCCTTCACGGATTCAGCGCCCCTAAAATGGGAAGCGGCAAGAGCTTACTTGCAGATGTTGTGGGCCTCATTGCCACAGGCATGCCTAACGCTGTTGTGCCACAGGCTTCTGACGAGACTGAAGAGAAGAAGCGGCTCTTGTCCGTGTTGATGGAAGGCGACCCGATCGTATGTTTCGATAACATCGAGCACGCGTTCTCATCATCAGCGCTATGCTCAATCCTCACGCAGGAATTTTACAAAGACCGCCTGTTGGGGGCGAACAAGACAATCACATTGCCTACCAATGCCCTTTTCTTGGCCACAGGCAACAATCTTACATTCGTAGGGGATATTTCCACGCGAACGCTCCTTTGTCGCCTAGACCCGAATTGTGAGAGCCCAGAAGAGCGTGAATTCCACGTCGACTTGCACAAGTACATTCCCGCTCATCGGGGGGAGTTGGTGCAGGCGGCGCTCACCATCCTACTCGCCTATCATAAGGCAGGGCGACCTAAGCAAAATTTCAAACAGTTCGGGCGCTTTGAGGAGTGGAGCGACTGGGTCCGTTCCGCAATTGTTTGGGTCGGGATGGAAGATCCATGCACCACACGCAAGGAAATTGAAAGCGCAGACCCTGAACGCGTGGCTTTGAGAAATCTGCTTGAAGCATGGTTTGCCGTGTTCGACGATTTCAGCATCAAGACCAAAGACCTCATCAAAAAAGCGAATTTTTCGAGTGAGGATGGCGACGAACGAATCGAAGCGCTCAAAGACGCGCTTCTAAGCATCGCGCCTGATCGTTGCTCTGAAATTAATGAGCGTTCATTAGGTAAAAAGCTCTCTCAGTTCAAGGGCCGAGTCGAAAATGGATTGAGATTAGATTCCGTTGGATTAAGTCATCAAGCGAGCCTTTGGCGAGTAAAACGCGTCGTAAATCGGTAATTTTTTTGGGGAGGCGGGATTTCTCTTTTATGAAAAATCCTGCCAAATTTTCTAGGGTACTCGGAAGAAACTCCCCAAACTCCCCTTTTCAAAAAAAGATTATATAAACAGAGCATTCATTAACCAAAACTTCTGAAAAGCGGGGAGTTTGGGGTATTTTCCATGCTAAAAAATATTATCAGACACAGCCCCCGTACACCATATCCACAGATCGATTCTTATCAAGTAATTATTTTGCTCGGGGAGTTTGGGGAGTTTGGGGAGTTTGCGCCATGCTCCCTAAGCATTTTTGGCATTTCTGCTTTTTTCCACTCTGCCAAATCTCGCGCGTAGGCGTCAAGAAACTCCCCAAACTCCCCAAACTCCCCTTTTCAAAAAAAGATTATATTGAAAATGACCCCTTTTTGCCCTCTGGATATGACGTAGGGGGTCTACGTCTGATAATCGTAAAATGGGCTAAAAAACACACCAAACTCCCCGTTTTTTTCATTTTTTCCCATTTTTCTCGAAATCCTGGAATTCACTCCCTTTTTTTCGGGCTTTCTCTTTTTTCCGCTAGGCTGAGTTTTTCAAAGAATTTATTGCTTTATAACGCCCTTAGAGATATCAATGATCCTCCAAGAGCTATGGGGGATTTTTATGTGGTGTGAGTTTTTTGATCAGGAGCCTATGATAGGCAAACTGTTGGTAGTGTGGAGGTTCGAGTCGGGGACTTACCATGTGGGGACATTTGTTGATGGCGCGTGGCGTTATCAAGGAAAGAAATTCATAGCCTGCCCTGAGGATCAGTGGATATATATCCAGGCGGTGAAACCATGACGATTTCTTGGCAGATCCCCATGACTACATACAGCGAGATGAACAGGAGGGAACATTGGCAGGTCAAACACAGGAGGCACAAAAACCAACAGCTTTTGATTGCCCATACTTTCTCGAGTATCGTCCGCGAGCCAATCACCCTTCCATGTCAGGTCACCCTCACGCGAATCTCATCTCAAAAGCTTGATGATGACAATCTCATGTGTGCATTCAAGCATATCAGGGATGAGCTAGCCGAGTGCATTCTGCCCGATTCGAAAGGAAGCTATTTAAACGCCCGTGGTAAGATTATTTCCATCAAGGGCCGCGGTGATGCGGATGATCGGATAAAGTGGCTCTATCGTCAGGAAAAGGGCAAAATTAAGGGGATCAGGATTACAATTACAATGGAGCTGAACAATGCGAGTTAAAAATAAACGTACGGGAAGACCTAAAAAGTATACTCAAGAGTTCATTGATAATGTCGCTGATGAACTTATCCAGTGGCTGACAGACCCAGCCCACCGATTCTTAGGTGACTTTTGTTTAGAAAAAGGCCTTCACAAAGATTCATTAAATACATGGGCTAGGCAAAATAAAAAGTTTAAAGAAGTATATGAGAAGGCTAAGGATAAAAAGCAGATTAATAGTGTAATAATAAATTTAGGTAGAAATTTTAATAAATTAAAAAATCTTAAAGAGATAAAAGAAACATGTCGAATGATATTACATGGCACCTAGAGTCGGTGCGGATCGCGACGCTGAAATATAATCCCAAAAACCCGAGAATTATCAGAAAATCTCAGGCGGAAAAGCTCACGGACCTGATCAAAAAGTTCGGGATGATCGACAAGCCCATCTTGAATTCAGATTACATGGTGATCGGGGGTCATCAGCGCGTCAAAATCCTAAAGCGAATGGGCATTTCCATTTGCGAGTGCTGGGTCTGTGACCGCCTGCTTTCGGATGAGGAGATCGATCATTTGTGCATTGGTCTCAACCTCAATCAAGGCGAGTGGGACTTCGACATGCTTTCATCGCAATATGAGATGGAGAAGATCCTAGCCTACGGATTCGATGAGGCTCAATTGCAGGAGATCTCTAAAATTGCAGCGGAAGCCGGCGCGATCATCGATGAAGTTAAGGAGCCTGAGGTTGAAGAGGAGGTTGAGATTCTACCTCCTGAGTCTGAGCCGATCACGAAAGACGGCGACATCTACATCCTAGGCCCCCATCGATTGGTGTGTGGTGACTCTACCGATCTCTCTGTGGCGAAGACGGCATTGGGTGGGTGCATCCCCGTGATGATGGTTACCGACCCTCCGTATGGGGTGGATTATAAGCCTGAGTGGAGGAAGGGGAAATTTGAATATAATGATGGATTATCAAGAATGCAACCAGTCAAAAACGATCATGATAGCGACTGGAAATTGGCGTATCAACACTTCCCTGGTAACGTGGTGTATGTTTGGCATGCTGCATTTTACTGCGATTCAGTAAAGAAGAATGTAGAGGAGTGCGGGTTTGAAATTATCAATCAAATCATTTGGAATAAAAATAACTTTGCAATAAGCCGAGGGAATTACCACTGGAAGCACGAATCCTGCTGGTATGCCGTTCGTAAGGGAAAAGCTCATAGCTGGCAAGGCGACAAAACACAATCCACGGTTTGGGATATCAGCATCATTAATAGCCTAAAAAAGCACGAGCAGGACGACAACGAGAAAACGGATCACTCAACACAGAAGCCGCTTGAATGCATGCTACGGCCACTCAGAAATCACATGAAGCGTGGTGCAGATGAGTGGGTTTACGACCCGTTTTTAGGATCGGGGACAACGCTCATGGCAGCGGAGAAGCACAAGGTCAGGTGCTGTGGGGTCGAAATCTCGCCAATTTATTGCGATGTGATCGTGAGGCGATGGATTGAGAAGCGGAAGGGCTTGGGTCTGAGCGTGAATGTGATCAGGAATGGTGAGGAGACTTTCGATTTCTTGGGATAAGATTGCTGGGGACGTTTAGCCGACGCCCCCAGCTGGATAACGGATAACTGCCCGTTTGATTTCCACAACTTATCCCAATACATAAATAAATTCAAGAAAAGACTTGCGGAGAAAAAAATGAAATCTGAAAGTGTCAATAAATTATTTTACATCCCGTCAAAAAGGGTACACCCTGTCGACACTTTTTTTAAAAAAAAGATTAGTAGTCATCTAGCTTGGTTTTTTAGTTCTTGACGAAATGATCTCGACCGTTTAGAATAATTAATCACCAAGGAGGACATATGGAGTGGGGACATGTGCTGGCTATCATAGGATCTAACGTAGCCATTTTTGGAGTGCTGACCAGCTTAATCGTTTGGATGAGAGGAGAGTCGCGAGCTGATTTCAGGGCATTGGACACGAAGATCGATGCCAACAGAGTTGAGACGCGCACCATGATTATGGAAACGCAAGTTAGAATTGACGCTCTCAAGTCTGAGACGCACGCGCTGATTAATGGAATACAAGCTGAGATGAAGGACTTTCATGGGCGCCTATGTGCGATAGAAGAGCGTAGGAATGCAGGAAAATAACAGGAGGACATATGGAGTGGGCACAAATACTCGCGCTCTTTTTAGCCAACGCGAGTTTAATCGTGTGGTTTAGATCAGAATCGCGAGCTGATTTCAGGGCGTTGGACACCAAGATTGACGCGAATAGGGTTGAAACGCGCACTATGATTGCGGAAACTCATGCAAAAATTGACTCGTATAGAGCCGAGACTCACGCAAAGATCGACTCTTACAGAGAGGAAACACGCGCCTTGATCGATGGAATCCAAATGGAGATGAAAGATTTCCATGGGCGACTATGCTCTTTAGAAGAGCGAAGATGCAGGCGCGATGAGGAGGGCCACCCATGGTAGGCAAAAAATTGGGCTACGTCCGCGTTTCCTCTTACGATCAAAATCCAGACCGCCAATTGGCGGGTCTGGAACTAGACAAAAAATTCATTGATTACACATCTGGAAAAAACCTCGATCGCCCCCAACTAAGAGCGCTTATGGATTATGCGCGTGATGAGGATATAATCTATGTCCATAGCATGGATCGCCTGGCGAGGAATGTCAGAGACCTAAGAAAGGTTATCGATGAACTCATTTTTAGGAAAATCAGCATTGTTTTTTTGAAAGAAAGCGCAAGTTTTATTGCCGATCAAAAATCCTCACCTATGGGACTGTTAATGTTGCATATAATGGGAGCTATAGCGGAGTTTGAGTGGTCATTGATCAAAGAAAGGCAACGTGAGGGAATTGAAGTAGCCAAGCGAAAAGGGACGTACCGTATAGGGCGCACGGATGGGCTCACAAATGAAATGCGTGAAGCTATTAGAAGGGAGCTTAAAACAAGAAAAACGTTGACCGATATAGCTTTCGAGCTAGGGATAAAACGAACCACCCTCCACGGATATATAAGAAGGATGCAGGTTGAAAATGAAGCAGAAATACAAAAAGTTGGCTGAACCTATCGATGATAAAATAAACAGATTCCTTGAAATCTGGGACTTACCTCAGATGTTGGCATTCCTCAGGGATGCCATCCCTATTTTCGAACTATACGATTGCTCAGAAGACGATGATTGGGTAAAAAAAGCTGTTGGCGAGGAGAGCGAGTACAATGTCAGACTGATGCGTACAGCCTATCTAGTCTCAAAATTCGCCGAAAATCACTCTTCAAAGATAGCTGAGATAAAGATTTGTCTAAAAGAGCTCTGGAGGGATATGGAAAAAGAGGTTGAAGAAAAAATTTTAAAGTGACACTATCAGCCCTTTTAACAAGAGGGCTTTATGATATCACATTTTAATCAGCGAGATTGGGATAAGATCGAGCTTTACATGAAGGCCGGGGCCACGCAAATCAGCATAGCTAGGGCTATGGGTTGCACGGTTGGCGCTTTGAGAAAACAGATTGAAGAGAGATACGACGCGCCACACGCTGAGGTATTTGACAAGTTCAACGAGACAGGCGCCATTTTAATCCGTGTGAAACAATTTCAACAGGCCATGGAAGGCAACACACAGATGCTTTTGTGGTTAGGTAAGGTCAGGCTGGCTCAACGCGAACCTGAGCCATCAGTCTACCTAGCCCCTGCTCAGGAGGAGATCAATAAAGATCATTTGATCATGGAATTGAAGCATGAGGTTAAGCTGTTGAAAGACAAGCTGAAGGAACCTGATGCCAACAAGTGATAAGCAAGACCAATCATTTTGTGAGGCAACGCACCGCTTTAACATATGGGTGGGCGCGGTCAGCTCAGGCAAAACCTATTCCAGTATCGAACGGTTCGTAAGAGATCTCGAGAATGGGCCTAAGGGCGATGCGATGATTATTGGCGTCAACCGCACGTCTATTCAAAGAAATATTTTAAAACCTCTTTACAGACGCTTAGGCTTCCCTTGCCCTACTGAGAAGGCTCAGAGCGCGCAATTATATGGCCGCGATGTGTGGTTTGTTGGAGCGCCTGACGTATCGGCTGTTAGCACCATCCAGGGCTCGACACTAGCCCTAGCTTATGTTGACGAGGCTACAAACCTTCCAGAGCCCTTCTGGCGTATGCTAGAGAGCCGC
>Ga0209480_10000377_pt1 | contig 37948 bp, 30 predicted proteins | sample JI61114C2DNA_FD_187501 | JGI IMG/M metagenome (GOLD analysis project Ga0209480, IMG submission 187501) | Wastewater effluent complex algal communities from Wisconsin, to seasonally profile nutrient transformation and Carbon sequestration -... | ecosystem: Engineered > WWTP > Effluent > Algae... | reverse complement strand
TAGGTAAACATTAATAAAATGACAAATCAGTCCCTACAGTTTGCTGCCTAGTGGTCTTGACATAGGGGGTAGGTTTATTCAAGGCATCTCTTGCACTTGCGTATTCTTTCTTGAGTAACTTTATAATTACCTGATCTATGTCAAAACAAGAGGTGGCTAAAGAATTTTAATAATCCAAATTAATGGCACAGCTTTTTATGCCTATTCCAATCTTTTTTTTGACACTCAGGACTGCAGTAGTAAGCCACTTTGCATTTGCTGCATTTCTTGAGCTTTTTATTAATAGACTTGCAGTTATAGCATTCTAGTTTAGAGTTCAGGTCTAGAAATAATTTATTTTGCAGTATACTTTCAGGGTATCCATAGTTGATTAAAATTTGTTCACCTTTATTAATGGCCACTTGTGCCACTACTAAGATCTCAACTTTTACCTCCTCAGCCTTGACTATGCCGTTGACTGTTATCATGGATACCTTGAGTGCTCTGATAAATTTAGTGTTATCAAAGTGGTCTGAATGGTTAATAAAAGCTAATTCATTACGTTTTTTAGAGCTGTCGATAATAAGGGCATATTTATTTTTATTGCTAAATTCTTTGCGTTGCCCAAAGAAAAAAGGGTGCTGAGTACTAAGCTCTATTAGATAATTTTGGTTAGTATTTTTAGGTAAAAAAACGGCTTCCTCAAACTCATCTTGAGCGATACTAAGCGACTTATAGTAATAAGGTAATTGTTTATGCTGATAGTCCAAATCTAGGTCGAGGGGACGATAAAAAATTTCTCCGTTATAAAATCCGATCAAATCACCTTTTTCGAAATCTTGTTCGGCAAAAGCACCATACCCATTAATTTTTTCAATGAATCTAATAGAAATACTATTGATACTTAAGGCTTTTTCTTTACTTAGGTTTGTAAAAGCGATATGGTCGATACTATTTTTATATAGCTCATCATAGAGTTCTTGAGCTGAAGGAAATAATTTTTTATCCATCGGTCTAAGATATTTTCTCTCAAACTCAGATAATTTAGTTTTAATCTCGAGTGTTATTGTTTCAGATTGATTAGTTGTTTCTAGAATATTAATAAGTTTAGCGATTTGTTCATGAAGCAATTTAATGCCATCATTGATCTCTTGGTGATGCATAAGTAAGGGTTCTTCTAGTTCTCGACAAAGCTCCGGATAAAATAGCCAGTTAAGATCACCCAAATATTGATGCTGAGACAGATAATTAGCATATTCCAAACCCAGCTCTGTCCATAACGACTGTTTTTCCTCTAAACTAACATATGAACGAGACTCAGTCTCCATGGCGTATACTGATATATTTATGAGTGTGTAGATAAAAATAATATTATAAAATTTCGCTTTCAAGAATAAATTCTCGCTGTGGCTAAATTAGGGCTTAGTTAGCTTTGTCGTTAGCCTTAAACCCAAAATAACTTAATCCATCTTGATCCATAAAGAAAAATATAAAAGCATCAATAGGGCAGAAATTTGGGTGTGCCCTAAATTTGTTGAAAGGTTTTTTGCCTGAAGTAAAAACTGTAATAGTCTAAGACACCAGGTCAGGTTCAAATAATTTATCTTTCTTTCTTGGGGCTTGGCTTAGAGAAATAGCTGCTGAGTTATGTTGTTCGCGTAGGCGGTTGAAATGTTTAAGCGTTGCCATGGCACGGGCTTTAATCGATTTTTGTTCACCATCCCAGCCACAGCCGGTAAGGATTTCCATGGCCTCGCCAACAGTATCTACGCTGATAATTTTAAACTTGCCTGATTTAGCTGCTAAAAGAACATCTTCACTGATCATGATATCGTTGATATTTTGGGCGGGAATTAGTACAGCGTGATCTTCCTGGCTGTTCTTTTCTTGGCAGACTTTGAAAAAACCTTCGATTTTTTGGTTAATACCCCCTACCGCTTGGACATTACCCATTTGATCGATAGCACCAGTCATGGCGAAACGCTGATCGATAGGAGTTTGAGAAAGGGCAGATAAGAGCGCGCAGGCTTCAGCCATGGAAGCTGAGTCACCATCAACTTCGCTGTAGGTTTGCTCCATGCACAGGGTTGCATGAAAAGCAAAAGGAATAACTTTACCAAAAAGATCTGATAATAGACCACGAATAATTAAACGACCTTTAGAGTGAAAAGTCCCGCTTTGCTCAGCTTCACGTTCAATATCGATAATCTCACCTTTGCCGCAGCCGGTTTGGCAGGTAACTCGTAACGGAATACCAAATTCATAGTTACCAACTTCAACCACCGTAAGTGCATTAGTTTGGCCAATAACTTTACCTGAAGTATGAATAATAATCTTACCGCTTCTTACTTCTTCTAGGATTTGCGATTCGACAAAACCTTCTCGCTCAGCTTTAGCTTTGAGGGCGATTCGTACATGCTCAGGGCTAATTTTTTTGGCACGCTCTTTTTTGGCCCAATAGTTAGCTTCTCTGAGCAAATCAGCAATTTCTCCTAAACGACAAGTGATTTTTAGCTTGCTTCCCGATAATCGTACGGCATGCTCAACAATGCGGCCAGCACCTTCAGGGCTCATTCTTAAGAGTTCTTCTTCGTGGCTAAGAGAGTTTAGGAAATAAATGTAGCGACTAATATTTTCATCCGATCGTTCTACTTCTAGATCAAAGTCAGCTTTGACTTTAAAAAGTGTTTGAAAATCAGGGTCGTTACGGGCAAGAGCATAATAAATATCTGGAGCACCGATTAACAATACTTTGAGATTAAGCGGTACAGGCTCTGGCCGTAAAGAAGCAAGCGATACCATACGACCAGGCTCGCCTGGGTCATCTAGTTCTATTTCACGATTTTTCAAAGCCCGTTTTAGGCCTTCCCAGGCACCAGGATCGCGTAAGAGCTCTTGGGCTTCTAAAATCAAGAAGCCACCGTTGGCTTTATATAAAGCTCCAGCTCTAATACGGGTAAAATCAGTAATGGTCTCTCCGCCGCGCATACGTTGTTCGATACGGCCGATGATATTTGAGGCTGTAGGGTGCGTTTCAAAGACAACCGGTGCTCCGGCATCTTTATTATGGCTAACCAAAACATTAATGCGATAACGAATGAATAATGGTTCGTCATATTCGTTTTCATCATCTTCATCAAGTATTTTTCGTTTAAGAGGGCCCTGAGCTGTTTGTTCTTGGTTATTTTCCTGAGGACCTGATTTATCATCGTGGATAAAACGACGAATTCTACCTAAAATATCCTCTTCAACAGCGTTTAAATGACTGACAATGCGTTTGTGGTTTTTCCAGCTTTGGCGAGTAGCCTCGAAAATTCCTTCCATGGCTTGGCGAGCGGTATCGCGTTCAAGCCCTTCAAAGGCATCTTCACTTTCTTTTTCATATACACGTACTTTGCGCATCGATTCTTCTAAGCGAGCTTCAAGTTTTTCAGCTTTTTGTTCAAGTTTTTGCTTTTCTTTATCGCTCAGCTCATCGAACTCTTCTTCAGTAAGGGCCTCACCTTTTTTATTAGCAGGAGTGAGGGTGATAGCCATTCCAGTGTGAGAAAGCACAAAAGAGTTTTCTAAAGCCTCGCTTTCGATTTCTTTTAAAGCATCATCAGTCTTAGTGCGACATTCTTCCTGGATTACCTGGCGTGCTAAGATATAGCTGTCAGCTTCAAAAGCTTTTTCCAGATGGCTAATGACCCGCTCCATTAAGAGCTCGTAGCTTTTCTTGAGCTTAGGACCCAAAGACGCCGGCAATACTACCGAGAGTGGTCGGTCTTTATCTTCAAAATTATATAATAACACTACGTCTTCAGGGGTAACTTCTTTCTTGGCCCGCTCTGAGAGAAGTTTTTCGACGGTTGAAGTGCGCCCTGTGCCACTAGCGCCAACGACAAAGATATTGTAACCGCGTTGCTTGATGCCAAGCCCCAGTTCAAGAGCAGAAAGGGCGCGATCTTGGGCAACAGCACCGATACGTCCGACTTTTTTAGTACGTCGTTGTTCTATGATGGTATGTGCGCCCGAAAAGTCCGCAAAGCGCCAACGTAGTTCTTCGTATGGTAGATAACGTATCACTCATGCACTCCTGACAACGTCTTTTCTAAGGCGCTGAAAATTATCTCTCTATCAATCAAAAAAAACCCTAGATCCTTTAAACCCCATCGGACCCAGTCTTGGTTTAGTTTATCTAAAAGTGTTCAAAAAAGTATCGTTTGGTGATTTTAATTAACAAAAAATCATGTGCCTAATGCTTCAAATCCATGTTGCATAATCTTTTCCAAGTTAATTTTAGCTGCAAAAATAAATCATCTAAACTGCCATTATTTTCTATGACTTCATCGGCCAGTTTTTTCTTCTCTTTATTGCTCATTTGTGCTTGTAGCCGTGCTTTCGCATCAGTTTTTGACATATTGTCTCTTGTTTGAGCCCGTTTTATTAATGTGGTTTTAGGAGCCGTTATTAAAATAGTTTTATCTACTTGCTTAACTAAATTCTTTTCAAACAGCAGTGGGGCCATATAAACTACTGCCGATGTACCGCGGGTTCGGTACTCGGCCAACAGTTTTTGGTATAACTCACCTATGTATGGATGTACAATATTTTCCAGCTCACGCAAGGCTTCTTGATTGCTAAATACCACAGCAGCAAGTTTAGTTCGGTCGAGTGATTGATCTGCTTTAAGTACGCTTTCGCCAAAGTAAGAAACAATTTTTTTTAGAGCAGGTGATCCAGGCCTACATACTTCTCGAGCCAGATCGTCTGCATCAATTACGGGGACCTTGGCTTTCCTCAGCATGGCTGCTACAGTACTTTTGCCGCTCGCCATACTGCCGGTGAGACCGATTACTAACATTGGCTTAAACCCCAACAAGAGTGTTTAAGATGAAACATATCGGCCAACAATTATTTGTAAATAATCTAGCTTTTGCGGCTTTGCTGCTCGGTTTGGCTTTTTTTAGCCTGGCACTGTTTGTGCCAGGGCCCATCCAGCGCGAGTCCTATATGGGTGCTGAATATTGTGGTTCATGTCATAGCGCAGACTATCAGCAGTGGGTGCTAAGCCCTCATGCTAAGGCTTTTCACCATTTACCTGACGATAAGAAAACCGATCTTGGTTGTTTATCGTGCCATGCTACTGGCGTATTTGACAGTAGTGATAAGATCTTTAGGGGTGTGCAATGTGAGTCGTGTCACGGACCTGGTCAATATTATGCTGCAGTTCACATTAAAAAAGATCCAGTTTTATCTAAGCTGTTATTTATGCAAAAACCAGAGACAGAAAATTGCCTGCATTGCCATGCAATAGGCAAAAATTTACTGTCGCCTGCTTTAATTAATCCCCATGCACTTAAGGAGAAAACGCAGTGATTGACGCTTGTTGGCGCATATTTGTTTCGTTGAGACTGACTTTTATCCTGTTGGGCGTGATTTTTTTAGGTGCTGTTTTAGGGATGTCTTTTGATCAGACCTTAAGCTATGAAGAATTTTTGAGTGGGCAGCCTGATTCAAGTTTTGCCCGTTTTACTTTAAGCTTTTTTGAGCTCAATGATGCCTTTCATTCGTGGTGGTTTTCGTTGGCGATTTTTTTATTAGCCGCCAATTTGATTGCCTGCTCGATCGAACGCTTGCCGAGAATTTTTTTTGACGCAGTAAGACCGAGACCTTTTTTAACCGACCGACGTTTGGCTGGTCTAAATCTAGTTCACCATCTAGATCTTAGCGATGAAAATATGGCTAAAATCAAGCTTAGTCAGTTTAATAAGTATTTAGTTAAGCCAGTTACTTACGGTAATATTAAATATTTTTATTATGATCATCAAATTGGCGGTCGTTTTGGTGTTTATATTGTTCATATTGCGTTATTGATTATCATGTTTTCATCGGTTTATGCCACGCAAAATGGAGTAGATGCTCATGTGGTGATTGAAGAAGGTCACAAGACGCGTTTTATTACGGCCAAGGGTGCAGGTGGCGTCAACTATACTCATGATTTAGGTTTTTATATAGGATGTGATGATTTTCGTCTACGTACTTTTGTTGATAATAGTGCAATGGAATTTGAGTCTGATTTATTTATTAGTACCGATCATGCTGATCGGGTAGCTAGTCAGACGGTGCGAGTAAATCAGCCCCTTAGTTATGCGGGCTTTACTTTTTATCAATCAAGCTATCGACCGCTTAACTCTGAGAAAGTAGTTGAGCTTAAGGTGTCAGATGGCAAAAATTTTAATCAAAATTACCGCCTGAGATTAGGGGAGGACTTAGTCCTGCCCTCGGGTGAGCGTTTGGTGGCAGAGAAGCTGTTTGATGATTTTGCCGGCTTAGGACAAGCTTTAAGAGTGGGCAAGAAAAGTCCCGATGGTGCTTCAAGTTATTTTCATATTTTTCGCCGCTACCCAGGATTTGACCGCACGGTAAGAAACGATAGTTATAGCGTTGTGTTAGCTGATGTTGACCAGCAGTTTGCGACTGGTTTAAGCATCGGTTATGTGCCGGGTATTTCAATAATTTTTTCGGGTTTTTTGATCCTGTTAGTTGGTCTATATTTATGTTTTTTCACTGTGCCGGTTAGGTATTTTGGCCGTATTGAGCCCTCTATAGCAGGATTTAGGCTGACAGTAGCTGCTCAGGGTTTTCGTAATTTGACCGCTGTTCGTGATGATTTTGTTAAACGCTCAAAGTCTTTAGGTTTTAAGCCAAGCGAGAATAACCATGTTTAGTACTACGCTTTATAATATTTCTACGGCTGGCTATGTTGCAAGCCTGGCGATTTTTGCCACTCATTTAGTTAACAGCAAAAAACTGATCTTGAAAGCTGGTGTTTTATTGGTGGCGCTGTCGTTCTTGGTGCAAACCGGCGGTATGGTATTACGGTGGATGGAAGCAGGCCAGCTTGAAGTTAGTGCCGCGGAGCTTGCTGTAGGCCAAACTTTGACTGGCTGGTCATGGTTTGTCGTTTTTACTCAGCATCCGCCCTGGTCAAATCTTTATGAAATCATGGTTTATATGAGCTGGGGCATTATTATGGTGACCCTCTTTGCCGAGATTAGCTGGCGTCTATCTTGGGTACGCCACATGGGCATGATTTTGGCCTTAATGGCACTTGGCATGGCTGCTTTGACTGATGCGGCGATTAAACCCTTAGTGCCAGCACTTAAGAGCTGGTGGATCATGATTCACGTGATTTCTGCTTCCATTGCCTATGCGGCAGGCTCGCTGGCAGCTGTCATGTGTTGGCTGGCTTTAATGAAAGATCAAGAGCGGGTTAATCGCGGAAAAATTGCCGGTTTTGCCTTGGTGCTGATGGGGGTGTTGCTGTTTGCCCTTGGTGGAGGCCCGAGACTGTTTAGCGAGCAGGCTTATTTTGTGAAATTGCTCGCCATCGCCGGAGAAGGCGTGGTCAATGTGCTGGATATGGCCAAAGATAAAGGTGCGTCGTTTTTGGTGCCGATGCCTGGGCTTGGTTGGCCAATGCTGATAGCGGTTTTGACTCATATCTTAGGTGGTTTATTGCTCTTTCGTGGTGTGTTGAGCAAATATATTCGAGAGATTTTTACCGTTAATTTTTTATTAATTATTGTCATCTTGCTTAGCGTGCTTACCCACGATCTTCGCCATAGCCCGATTAGCGTTGACAGCTCAGTTGCTCATCATTTAGCTCCAGCTACAGGATATTTTATTAGCTTTAAATCGCATACTTGGAGTTTAGGCTTATTGATATTGTTAGTTTTAATCGAGATGTTAGTATTGCTATTTTTATTTAAACCAAGCTTTATTAGTGATCGATTGCCAGCTGTCAATGTTTTAGAAAACTCAGCTTATAAAGCGATTTCATTAGCGTTTTTTCTCATGTCAATTGTTTTAATAACTGGAGCCTTGTGGGCCCATTATGCTTGGGGGCGTTACTGGGCTTGGGATCCTAAAGAGACCGGCGCTTTGGCCATTTGGATCACCTATGCCATCTATCTTCATGCCCGTCGAACCTCTGGTCTTGCTGGACCAGTGAGCTCGCTGATTGGAGTTTTGGGCTTTTTTGTCATAATAATCGGTTTTCTCGGTGTGAATCTGGGACTCTTTGCCGATGGATTGCATACTTATGGTAATAGCTAGGCGAGGGTAGTCGTGGATATTAAAGTTTTGAGCAGTCAGTTTGTGTATTCGGTGCCTAAGCTATCAATGATGCAAGAGCTTAATGGCGAAATTGCTTTCGTTGGTCGTTCTAATGTTGGCAAGTCATCGTTGATCAATGCCGTGTGCCATAAAAAAGATCTGGCCCGGGTCTCAAAGATGCCCGGTCGTACTCGTCATGCTGTCGTCTATGATTTAGTGATGAGCAACGATATCGTACAAAAAAAGATCACTGTGGTTGATTTACCTGGTTTTGGTTTTGCCCTGATGTCTAAAACCGAAGCCCTCGAGTGTGAGCAGTTGATTTTTAGTTATCTTGAACAGCGCCACGCACTCAAACATATTTTTTTATTGCTCGACATCAGGCGAGACCCAGACGAACGTGAGCGGCAAATCGTTAAGATCGGCCAAACTCGCGGCTTAGGCTTTCATTTTGTCTTAACTAAATGCGATAAAATATCTGTTTCATCGCGCAAGCCAATATATAACAAAATCTGTGCTGAGCTTAAACTTGCACCTGATTCAGTAGTATTTCATTCAACATTTGATGAGAAATACAAGCACCAGCTGCAAGAGCTTATATGGTCTCAGTATTGAAAAATGCCAGGTTCTAGGCATGAAAATTTTACAAAATTCGTTGTGTGAAACTATGCTCATCTCAGTTAATCGTACCTTAACAAAACCCATCAGTCTGCTAGGCTTAAAAGACACTTGTGATAAGAGGCCGTCATGACTCAGTTGCCCCCTGGTTTTAGTTTTGTGCGCAATTTTCAGAATATTCAGCATTATAGTTTAGATAACGGCTTAGAGGTGCTGTTATTTGAGGACCAGTCGCAGGCTAACGTGACGGTTAATCTGACCTATTTGGTTGGTTCACGCCATGAAGGGCGTGGGGAAGCTGGGATGGCGCATCTGCTTGAGCATATGCTGTTTCGTGGCACTAAGGAGCTGCGGGATGTTAAGGGAGCGCTGCAGGATCGTGGGGCCCAATTTAATGCGACAACCTGGTATGACCGCACTAATTATTTTGAGACGCTGACGCCTACGCGTGAAAATCTTCAGTTTGCCCTCAAGCTTGAGGCTGACCGTATGATCAATAGTCTGATTTTACAGGAAGATTTAGATGCTGAAATGACTGTAGTGCGCAATGAATTTGAAATGGGCGAGAATAACCCGGTGCACGTGCTGCATGATCAGATGATGTCTTCAGCCTATTTATGGCATAACTACGGCAAGACTACGATTGGCAATCGCTCTGATATTGAGCGTGTGCCGGCTCTTACTTTGCGGAAGTTTTATGAATTTTATTATCAGCCTGATAATGCGGTGCTGTTAGTAGCAGGCCAATTTAAAGCTGATGGAGCGATTAGTTTAATCAATACATATTTTGCCAGTATTCCGCGCCCTCATCGCCTGCTTGACCAGACTTATACTGAAGAGCCGGCTCAAGAAGGTCCGCGTGAGGTAGTGCTTGAGCGTGCTGGTGATAAATCATGTGTGGCTGCTGCTTATCATATTCCTGCTGCTGCCCATGAAGACTCTGCTGCTCTTAAAGTCTTTGTTGATATTATTACTGATGAGCCAGGTGGGCATCTATATAAAGAACTGATCGAATCGGGCCACTGCTCTGAGCTGTTTTCTATGGTCTATTCTTTATGTGATCCTGGTATGGCCTTAATTTTTAGTCGGCCAACTGACGATCATCAAGCACTTAAGCTGCGCGATGTCTTGTTAAATCTGATCGAGAAGACGGCCATTGAAAGTATCGATGAACAGCAAGTAAAGCGTATTAAGGCCCGTCAGCTTAAGCGCTTTAAATTAGCGATGTCCAACAGCAAAGACATGGCGCTTAAGCTTAGCGAGGCGATCGCCTGCGGCGATTGGCGACTGTTTTTCTGGCATAAAGATCAAATCAACCGTGTGAGTTTGGCTGATGTCAAACGAGTAGCTGCTAAATATTTTCTACGTTCAAACCGTACGAGCGGGGTATTTATACCATCGGATCAGTCCCATCGTGTGCTGATCAACCATGTTAAATCAATTGAGCAGGTGGTGGGGCAGTTGGCCGAAGATCATTCTTTAGTGGCAGGCGAGGCCTTTGAGGCCAGCATCAAAAATATTGAAGGCTTGGTTAGACGCTTAGCTAAACCGCCAGATTATAAAATCGCCTATTTGCCTAAAAAAACTCGCGGTCAGTCTGTGCGTGCACAGGCCATTTTTCGCTATGGCTACGATCAAGCACTAAGACCTTGGCAAGAAGAGTTATGCATGCTGCCGACTATGTTATGGCGGGGAACAAGTAAGCTTGATTACCAAGCAGTACGAGATAAACTTGATGCTCTGATGTCAACTCTCGATCTCTCTGGTCATGCCGGTATGATGACGGCATCGATTAAGAGTGAGTGTCAATATATTGACCAAAGCTTAGAGTTATTGGCTGACTTAGTTAAGAAACCGGCCTTTAAACCTGAAGAGTTTTTGATTGTTAAACAACGAGAAATTGATGATTACGAAGAAATAAAAAGTGACCCGCAACGTTTGGGTTTTCATGAGCTAGAGCGCCTAAAAAGCCCTTGGCCTAAAGAGACTATGCTCTATGTGCCGAGTTTTGATGAACGCATAGAAGCGCTTAAAGTTTTGTCTGTGGATAAAATAGAGGATGCGTATAAGCAAGTATTTTCATGGCAGAATTTATCTATAGCTATGGTGGGTGATGCTGATGGTGAAAAGCTGTGGTGCGTATTGCCTGAGCTTTTTGCTGGCCAAGCCAAGGTTGATTATCAACGAGTAAAACGGCCGCATATTAAAAATACAGTCGGTAATTTTGTTTTTCATACTCCAGATAAAGAAATGGCGATTATTGCTATGGCCTATAACTTTCCTATGCGCGATGACCATGCTGATTATGCTGCCTTAAAAATTGCCAATTATATGTTTGGTGAAAACATGAACTCACGCCTAATGAGTAGAATTCGTGAAAAAGAAGGCATTTCTTACGGTGCCGGATCTTGGCTTGAAGTAGGTCGCCATGATGAGTGCGCATCACTTAATATCTATGCGATGGCTGCTCCCGCAAGCGTTAAGCGTGCACAGCGAGCTATCACTGAAGAATGGCTACGCTTTGTTGAACAAGGTGTTGAGGAGCAGGAACTTAACCATGCTCGAGCGAGCATGTGGCTTAGTTTTAGTAATAATCTCGCTAACGATGGCTATCTGGTTAATACCTTGGCGGCCGATCTTGAGATAGCTCGTAATTTTAACTGGCGCGAGCATTTATTTGCCTCAATCAACCAACTGAGTCTATTCGACATAAAAAATGCCGTACAGAAATGGTGGCAAAGTGCCCAGTTTTCGGTTGTGACAGCCGGCGATAAAAATAAGTTATCTTAACGGCGTTCTATTATAGTTCCTGCCCAGAAAGCCAGAGCTGATACTAAGAGCGCAAGGGCGGTTGGTGGCCAGCTGTTTGCTAGTGAGCTTGCCGCCAAAAAGCTCAAAAAGCCACCGCAGACTGAGAGCTTGGCCCCTAATGGTGATGGATTTTTGCTGTACATGGCGATGATTAGGGGGATGAAGAGAGCGCTGATCGAAATCTCATAGCTCTTAATAATAACGCCAATGACATTATCAAAATTCCAGGCGACCAAGAGGGCTAGTACACCGAGTAAGAAAGTAATTAGGCGTGATACCCATAAAGCATAGCGTTGGTTAATGGTGCCAAAATCAGCGATTAAGTTTGAGCTAGCGGCGCCAAGCAAAGAATCAGCCGTAGAGCAAATAGCAGCCAGTAGTGCGCAAGCGACTGAGGTCATAGCAAATCCTGGCAATCTCGCTTGTAAAAGTAGCACTAAGGGTGATTGGCCAGCGCTAAAGCTGATACCGATCATGTTGGCGTAGATACCAAGCAGCATAGGGATGGCAGCAAACACCAGCAAGAAAGCCGCAGCAATTAAGGCTGAGATAGTTGCTACCCGTTGGTTTTTAGCGGCAAAAAATCGTTGAGCTAGATCTTGCTCGATCAATGAAAATAAGACCGGAGCAATCAGTGCGGCAAAAAAGCCCTCAGAAAACAGGGGAAGTAGCTTGCCCTGAGTGCTATTGGCCAACACCGCGGGTATATCTCGTGCTGGTATGACCATAAAGAGTACGACCGAAAAAACTGCGACGATTAACAAGACTTGCAAAATATCAGTGGCAATAACTGCCTTAATGCCACCAAACATAGTGTAGCCAATAATAAGCAACCAAAAAGCGATCAGCCACCAAGAGCTAAGATCAAAGAGCGAGGAAAAGAGTTGCTTTGAAGCAACAATTTGAGCGGCTAAAATTCCTCCCATGGTTAAGATTGAAATGACTGAGGCCACTTTTCTTAGATTGGCAGAATTATACTTAGTTTCAAACAGTTCAGCCGTGGTGCTGATATTAAGCGAGCGCAATCGTGCACCAACCCCTAAACCCAAAATAATTAAACCCGCAGCCATACCTAAAATATAAGCGAGTCCTGAAAACCCTTTGTGATAAGACTCGGCCGCTGTGCCAAAGATCATGCCAGCACCAAGCTGGGTGGCTATCAGGGTAAGACTGATGCTAAAAGTATTAAAACTACGATTGCCTAAGACATAGTCTGTTTGTGAACTAACGCCGCGAGAAGCCCACCAGGCTACAGCAAGGTATACAATACCCGTTAATGCCAAGAATAGGCTTGAAACTATTGATTCCATGAAAACTCCAGGTTCGGGCTAAGGGCCAGCAAAAAAAAATACCGGCTCCCTGGCCGGTATATTATCTGTGCAATAATCAAAACTTAGCGCACACCAACACCCGGCGAAAAGCTCGCATGATGATGATGAAGAGTGCTCAATAAGAATTGCATGATACTAGATTAACTGCTGTAGAGAGCCTGTCAAGACGTGAGAGAAAACGCGAAAATTTGACTAATTAGGCCATAAAAAAATATATTATATATGCTTATCCTAAGCTTGGTGATCAGTATGCTGATATTAACACGAGTTATTTTTAAAATAGCTTTAGTGCTTATCTATGGTTTTTTGATATCATGTACACCGATGTCTGAAGAAGAAAAATTAAGGCAGTATTTAGCAAGTATTTCAGCTAGTGAAAACACTATACCAACGAGTACCGCCCAGATTCCACCAGCGACAGGAGGGACTTTATCGAGCTTGGGCGGAACTCCCCGAGTAATAAAAGAAGGTTTTTGTGGTGATGGTATTATCAATGGAACGGCTGAAGATTGCGATGGGCAAGCGATTACCGACCCGCAGTGTAATACTTTAGGAGGCATTAGTGGTGCAGTGATTTGTAACCCAGATTGCCGATATAATATCTCTGACTGTCTTACCCCGGCGGTCGACCAAAAAATTGGCGGTATTGCTGAGACCTGTAAATGCAATTGCGCCAACAGCCGTTGTAATGGTGGCTGTGGTTCTACTGGAGTTGTCGGTCAGTCTGACTGTAGTTTCGATTGTGACAACGAATGCATTTGCCAGTGTGAAGGCAAGCTCCAGGCACATTTGGAAGAATGTAAGTTTCGCTGTGTTTGTACAGTCGATGGCAGCGGCAACCCAGTTTGCAACTGCTCACTTGATAGTTGCGATGTTCTAGCGAGCATTGTCCCGGATATTGCAACGATCGTGAGCAGAAGGGGTATTACTCGTTAATCTATGTGGTCGATAAGTTAAGTAAAATGACAAGATTAATACCAACATAAACCAAGCCCAGCGAATAAGATGGACTGCTCCTAAAACTTCCTGGCTTTCTTCCCATAGTGCTCCTAATAAGCTGACAACTAAGAAGGGTAAACCAACATATTTAGCGCAGTAGAACAGCCAACTAGTTTGCCCTTTTCGGTTTAAAAATACGCTCTCTAGTCTTAGGCTGTTGTCGAGATAGCTAAAAGCAATAATTTGAGCGATACCGCCAATTAAGAAGGTATAGCCCAAGACCATTGGTCCCAAAGCGCCGAGTAAATGGGTGGCGTTGCCCATACAAAAAAATACCGATAGGCCTAACATCAGGATAATACTGATGCCAACCGCTTTTTTGCGACTGAGCTTAAACTCGACTTCAAAATTGCCAGCTACCGACTCTACGATCGAAAATACACCGGTGATTCCGGCAATAAAGACACAGAAGAAAAAGAGAGTGCCAATAATAGGTCTTAGCCAGGCGGCAAAAACTTGTAAAATTTGCGGAAATACGATGAAACCCATTTCAAAAGTTCCATTAGACTTAATAATGTCATGAAATGCAGTGCCCGTCATACGACTCATAAAACCTACGCAGCCAAAAAGAGCAAAGCCTGCTATTACTGAAATAACGACATCGCCTACTGCCACATAGACCATGGCGCGTTTTAAATTGGTTTCAGGTTTGGTATGTCTTGCATAGCCAACCACAATGCCAATGCCTAAGGAGTAGGTGAAAAATACTTGACCAAAGACATCCCGCCAGAGGCGAAAGTCAGCCAGCTTAGAAAAATCAGGAGCTAGGTAATAATAAAAGCCATCAAAGGCACCAGGTAAGAAGCAGACCACGATTGAAAATAAGCTAACTAATAGAAATAAAAGGGGCATAAAAATAGCACAAACTTTTTCCACCCCATCGCCGATGTTTTTAGCAGTGACTAACCAGGTAAATAAAGCTACGAGTATGGTCGAGACAAAAATCACCCAAGAAATACCACCAAAATCAAGCAGGTTGCCAGAATCACGTAAAAAGTCTACTTGAAAAAAATGAGCACTGTCTGAGGCAATTTGGTTCGTGGCTGAAAAGTAGGTGTATGCTACCGACCAGCTGGTTAAAACTGAATAAAATGATCCAATGGTTAAACAAGAAAGAGCAGCAATCCAACCAAAGATCTTCCATGTCTTAGGTAAAACTCGCCCATAAGCTCCAGTAATAGGAAGGCCATATTTTTTGCCAATAATCCCTTCTAGCAGAAGCATGGGTAGGCCGATGATAATAATGGCTGCCAGATATGGGATAAGAAAAGCTCCACCACCATTTCTGTAGCACTGCCCACTAAAAGCTAAAATATTACCAAATCCAACCGCAGAACCGATCATTGCGAAAATAAAACCAGATTCTCTGACCCAGGTCATTTTTTTAGTGTTAGACACGAAATGTTCCCTCTAAATATCGATGAGCAAAAATATAAATCATAGAGATGTGATTATTATTTCTCAGCCCTAAGGGGCGAGCGGTTCGAAGAGAAAATAGAGATATCGTAAGTTTGTCATTGGCTAAGCAGCTAGCATAAGAGTTATGCGTGTCAATCGGGCCTATTGAACATCAAATTATTGACATAGATAGGATAAAATATGAAGCTATGTATAGCAAACCTTAAAAACTAAGAAACTTTTTATGAAAAAAACTCTTATCTTATGGTGTCTTTCATTTTTTGTTTCTGTAGCTTTTTTTATTGCTTCCGGTGCTATTATTTACAATTTTTCTGCTTCATATACCCCTGATCCAACTCAGCTTACTAAGCAAAAAGAAATATATGACTATCTTGAAGAAAATTGGCATATTAATAAGTATGTAAAGGACCCAGATATTTTAGTTCCTACTGGTTTGTTTGTTAAATCGCTTTATTTTATAAGTTCATACAATGTCCATATAAGTGGTTTTGTCTGGCAAAAATATGATAAAAATAGCATGCATATTGAAAACAAAAATATTATTTTTCCTGAAGGTGTTGAAATTAAATTAGTTGAAACTTACCGTAGAATGGTTGATGATGTATTGACAATTGGTTGGCATTTTGAAGGTCAGTTTATACAAAACTTTGATTATTTTGATTTTCCTATGGATAATAAAGTTGCCTGGCTGAGGATGTGGCATGCTGATTTTGATAAAAATGTAATCCTTACACCAGATTTATCTGCTTATGACTCAACTATCTCTACTAAAAAATTTGGCATTGATCCAGAGATAGTATTATCTGGTTATACTATTCTTGAGACGTTTTTTAATTACAAAAAAAGTAACTATGATACCAATTTTGGTGTGAAAAATTATATTGGAGAAAAAGGATTTCCTGAACTTTATTATAATGTGGTTTTAAAGCGAAACATGGTCAACTCTGCAATTGTTTATTTTTTACCTATTATGACCGCTATAATTATGATGTTTTTTAGTGTGTTATTGATGACGATAGTGTCTGGTCGTTTGATTTTTCTTGGCTATAATTTAATGAATCTTTTAACCCTTGCTGCTTTTTTATTATTTGTTGTTGTTTTGTCTCATACCCAGCTTCGTTCTCAGGTTACTTCAGAGAAAATAATGTATCTTGAGTATATTTATATGATTGTTTATGGCGCTATCGTTTATATTATAATAGTTGCTTTTTTGATTGATAAATCAGGCAAGCATCCAAACTCTAAAATCGCTGCACATGATGGTCTATGGGTAAAATTAACCTTCTTACCTTTAGTGGCATTATCTTCTTTCCTCGCCACCTATTTTAGTTTTTAATAGTCAGCAAAATAAGAGGGTTTAATATGTCTAAATTAAGCGTCATATTGTGGACTGTTTCTGGTAGTATTTCAGTGTTGTTTATTGTTGCAACTGGTTTAATAATTTATGACTGGAGTAATCAATATGAGCCAGACCCTAGTCAGCTTAGCAAGCATGATGAGATTAAAACTTATTTGGCAAACAAGTGGGCTAACAATGACCATAGGCCTGAAGCTTTAGTTTTAGTACCAAGTGGTTTATTTATCGAGTCTATGTATTTCGTTAATTCTAACAATGTTCATGTTTCTGGTTATGTGTGGCAAAAATATGATAAAAATGCTGCCCACTTAGAAAAGAAAGAAATAATTTTTCCTGAGGCAATTGAGGTTTTATTGACGGAAACTTACCGAAGAATGGAGGATGGCATTCTTACGATCGGATGGTATTTTGAGGGCCAGTTTATTCAAAATTTTGATTATTTCGATTTTCCGATGGATAACAAAGTAGTTTGGCTGAGAATGTGGCATAGCGAATTTGATAAAAACGTAGTTCTGACTCCTGACTTAGCTGCTTATGATTCAACTACTGCTAGTGATAAATTTGGCCTCGATCCAGAGATAGTTTTATCTGGCTATACTATTGTTGAAACGTTTTTTAATTTTAATAAAAGTAACTACGATACTGATTTTGGTGTAAAAAACTATATCGGTAAAAAGAATTTTCCTGAACTATATTACAATGTTGTTTTAAAGCGAAACGTTATCAATTCTTCGATAATATATTTTTTACCTCTTTTTACCGTAATTATTCTTATGTTTTTTGGCATGCTTTTGATTGTTACGAGAGAGGATCGCATATCTTTTCTTGGTTATAATTTATTGAGCCTGCTTAATTTCTCTGCTTTTTTGTTGTTTATTGTTGTTCTTTCTCATATTCAACTTAGAACTCAAGTTACTTCTGAATCAATTATGTATATAGAATATTTATATATAATTACTTATGCTGCGATAGTTTTTTCCGTGATCATTGCTTTTATTATAGATAAAGCAAGTCAGTCAAATGATAGCTGGCTTATTGCTCGGGATGGCTTATGGGCAAAAGTTAGTTTTTTTCCGCTGGTATCTTTGGCGATGTATCTGGCTACCTATTTTAGTTTTTAGCGGGAAAAAAATATTAAGCCAAATAAGTATTTTGAGTTCTATCAATAAAAGCAAGACCTAACCTGGGCTCGATAATGCGACCAACATCCCATATTGTTGATCAAACCTCGTTAAACTTTGACCTTAAGAGTCAATTGCTCAGTCTCGATATTGTATTGGGCATAGCTATTTTAGGCTATTTGCTGGTAAATGGGCCTACGCTTAATAGCCCAGCTATTCAAGATAGTATTGATTTTGCCTTTCAAAATACCAAGTTTGATGTGTGGTATTCTCGATTGATTTTTGCTCTCGCCGTCAAAAGTTTTTACCCAATGTTGGCAGGTATTTTTGGTTTATCAATTGCCATGCGCATGCACAATAAACCAAAACTTTTAATCAAATTTATGGCTGCTTTATTGATGATTGGTCTTATTCATCTCTATCTAATTTTTTGGGGTGATACTTTAGTGGTGTTTGCCTTGCTTGGGATTAGTCTCGTTATTTTCTATCAGCGGTCGCCTAAGTTGGTTTTGCTGACGCTATTTTTTAGCATGGTGGTAGCGCTAGTTTTGTCATGGCTTTTTTATCATCTACATAACTTTCAGCCTATGGTTGGTATGGCTAAAGCCATGATGATTTATCAGAGCGGTAATTTTGTTGATATTAGCGCTCAGCGTGGGAAAGATTTTCTGGGGGCTTATTTGCCGGGCATATTTTATAAGCTCGACGCTTTTCAAATAGTTGACTTCGCCGTGTTCTATGTGCAGCTCTACATGTGCCTTTTACTTGGCTATTGGACCTATGTGAGCGGAGTCTTTCGCCGCCTTTGTGAGGATTATCATTTTGCTCAAAGAATCGCACTTATCAGTTTAAGCCTCAGCTTCATGATGGGCATTATTGCTGATAGTTTTGTGATTATTGGTCAAGCTCTTGTAGTGCTTGAGGGCCTAGCCCGGGCAAATTTTTATGCCTGCTCGATTATTTTTCTGGCTTACCAGCCATTTTTTAGGAGGTTTTTTCATCACTTTTCTGCAGTTGGTCGCATGTGGCTCACCAATTATATTTTCCACAACCTCGCATTAAGCCTGATCTTTTATGGTTATGGTCTGGGTTTATATGGCCAAATCGGCCCCTTTGCCCAGGCGCCCATCTTATTAGGGCTGATGTTGATATCACTCATGTTTAGTTCTTGGTGGCTGAGTTATTTTCGCTATGGCCCACTTGAATGGCTGCTTGATGCCGCTACTCAAGGGCAGTTTGTGACTCTTAAAAAGAGCGCAAAAAGCGCTGCATTGTGTGTTGATTAATAGCTGATATAGCTTGAGCAGTTTGCTTAACAACGGTGGAAGACTATGCCTCAAGCATCGCTAGAGAGGGCTGATGAGAACATCGCCTGGAAGAAGTCGTTTCCTTTTATTTTGCTGCATATTTCAGTGTTTGCTATATTTTTTATTGACGTTTCAGTTCTTGATATTTTTTTATGTTTTTTATTCTATTTTGTGCGAATGTTTTTTGTGACTGCTGGCTATCATCGATATTTTGCCCATCGATCATATAAAATGGGCCGAATAAACCAGTTTATTATGGCCTTAGGTGGTACGCTGGCTATCCAGAAAGGACCTTTATGGTGGGCATCTCACCACCGCATGCATCATAAATATTCTGACACCGATCAAGATGTGCACTCACCTAAAAAAGGTTTTTGGTGGAGCCATGTAGGCTGGATTTTATGCTCTAAGTATGATGAGCCGCTTTACGATAAAATTAGTGATTTTGCCAAATATCCTGAGCTTCGTTTTTTGGATCGTTATTATTTGCTAGCGCCACTAATCGGTTTAGCTTTGCTTGCCTGCTTAGGCGGTTGGTCCAGTTTTTTGGTCGCAGGCTGCTTGTCGACGGTTTTGCTCTACCATGGGGTTTTTGTTATTAATTCCCTTGCTCATGTTATGGGCAAACGCCGCTATGCGACCACTGATACCTCGCGTAACTCGATGATTTTAGCCTTGATCACTTTAGGTGAGGGTTGGCATAATAATCACCACCATTTTCAGGCTAGTGTTCGCCAAGGTTTTCGCTGGTGGGAAATCGATATCAGTTTTTATGTCTTAAAAGCGCTTTCTGTTCTCGGTTTAGTGTGGGATCTGAAATCGCCACCGCTGAAAATTCTTGACAAGCGTCTGATCGCTGAGGGTTGTTTTGATATTGGCATGTTTAGCGCTTATTATGAAAAAGCAGCCAACTCGATCAGTTCAGTTAAGATGCGAGAACTGATGGAACAAACTAGGCAGGTCATTGTCTATGAACAAAGTTAGAGTGATTGGTGCAGGGCTTGCTGGTTCTGAGTGCGCTTTACAATTAGCCGAATCAGGTATTCATGTTGATTTGTACGATATGAAGCCGCATAAAAAAACACCGGCTCAAAAGCTTGATGGCTTGTGTGAGCTCGTGTGCTCAAACTCATTTCGTTCAACCAAGACCACCAATGCGGTTGCTTTATTAAAAGATGAAATGCTCTTACTTAATGGTTTTTTAATGAGGCTGGCCCGTGATGCCAGAGTAGCGGCTGGTGATGCTTGGGCTGTTGATCGTGAAGTTTTTTCGCATTTAGTTGAATCTGCTTTGCTCGCTCACCCCAATATCAGCATTATCCGTGAAGAAGTACTTAAGCTGCCATGTGATACGATACTAACAGTAATAGCTACCGGACCCCTCACTAGCGATGCTTTGGCTGAAGATTTGGTGAAATTTATTGGCCAGGAGCAATTGGCTTTCTATGATGCCATTGCGCCTATCATTGAAACAGGCACTATCGATATGTCAAAGGCTTTTTTGCAATCTCGCTGGCACGAGGGAGAAGAGCAGGGCGATTATATTAATTGCCCCATGGATAAGAATACCTATGAAGCCTTAGTTGGCCACATGATTAACTCGTCGCGAGCTAAAATGCATGAGTTTGAAAAAGCCCATTATTTTGAAGGTTGTTTGCCGCTTGAGGTAATGGCTGAGCGTGGTATTGACACCTTGCGCTTTGGACCCTTGAAGCCGGTTGGTCTTTACGATCCGCATACGAATGAACGTCCCTATGCTGTGATTCAGCTGCGCAAAGAAGATAAATATGGCCAGAGTTACAATATGGTCGGCTGCCAAACCCGGATGACTATATCTGAACAGCAAGCAGCTTTTAAGCTTATTCCTGCCTTGAAAGAGGCACAATTCATGAGGTTTGGCTCTATCCATCGCAATACTTACGTGAACGGTCCTGTTGTGCTTGATGAGTATTTGCGGCTAAAAGACTCCTCTGGCCAAGCCTCTAATATTTTTCTTGCCGGCCAAATAAGTGGTGTTGAAGGCTATGTAGAATCGATGGCTATGGGTTTAGTCGTTTCCTGTCTTTTACGCGCTTTTCTTAACAACTCATTGATAAAGTTCCCAGCAGAGTCAGCTTTGGGGGCTTTATATGGACACGTATTAGGTCACCATCGGGCCCGAGCAACCGATTCATATGTGCCATCTAATATCACCTGGGCCATGATGCCGCCGATGGCTGAAATTAAACGATCAGCCGGGCGAGCTCTTAAGCGTCAAGCACTTTATGATCGCGGTATAGAGGCCATTAGAAACTTTGCTGCTGGAAGTTTATGAACACTGAACTGAGGCGATTCTTAGACCATTTAGCTTGTGAGCGACGTTTATCTGAGCATACAGTATCGGCCTATCGGGCTGATTTGGAGCATTTTTTATTCTGGCTTAAGAGCAAAATTGCTATTGATGATCCGCTCTTGGTGCTTAATCACTATCACTTGCGCGAGTATTTAGCTTTTTGTCATGATCGCTATAAAAACGTAAGTATTGCCAGAAGGCTTAGTGCTTTGAGAAGTTTTTTGAAGTTTATGGTGCGCCTAGGTCATATCAAAGCCTCACCAGCCGATTTGATCGAAAATCCTAAAATTACCAAGCCATTGCCTAAGCCGGTTAGTGTAGAAGAAGCTTTTTCGCTCTGCGATTTAGCACCGGGCGCCGATCCTATTGCTGTACGTAACCAGGCTATGTGCGAATTATTATATGCGAGTGGCATGAGGGTGTCAGAGCTAGTAGGTCTTGATCTTGCTCATCTTGATCTAAAACAAGGTCTCGCTCGGGTCTTAGGCAAAGGCCAAAAAGAACGCATTGTGCCTATGCATCAGCTGTGTATCGCCTTGCTCAAACGCTGGATTAGTCTCTTTCGCCCGCATCTAGTAAAAAATATTGATAACCCAGCCCTGTTTGTTGGCGAGCGTGGCGAGCGCATTCATGTGCGGGTTGTGCGTAGTATTTTGAGTCGCTTAGGTCATGAGCTTGATATAGCAAAAAGTCTTCACCCTCACCGTTTACGCCATGCCTATGCTACTCATATGTTGGAAAGTGGCGCAGATTTACGAGCTATTCAAGAGCTTTTGGGTCACGCAACCATTTCTACAACCGAGCGTTACACTGAAGTGGATTTAAGCTCTCTCATGCGCCAGTATGACCAGGCCCACCCTCATGCCAAGAAGAAAGGCTGATATTTACCTGGTGACTGACTGACTGATGACTAGGTTCAAACAGAAGTGAGATTTTTGCGATAAATAGAAAGGGACTCTATTTTAGAATTGTAGAACTAAAAAAGGAGCCCCTATGCAGCAAGAATATCTGCTTGATCCAATGAGAAGGCAGCAGCATTTCTGAAAGCGCTGTTGGGCGGATTATCTCTGGGCTTTTAAAACGAGGTGTTCTCATGTCGGCAAAGCTTTTTAGGCATAAGGGTTTTGTTAAAACCAAGTTAGTTTCACTTGCTAGGCTCTGTGCAGTTCGGGAAGAAACGCCATCTTTGGTGTCAGTAGATTCGCAGTCACAATCGGCTGAACCTGGTCACAGGGAGGGAAACTCTTGGTAAAACAATTATCGATCGGGCTTTTATTTAGCTTATATATCCGCCATGCTACTTGCATTAGATGAAAATCAGATAAGAAGCGGGAGTTTTTTATGGAAAAATACCTTAAAATTATGGGTCGCCTGGAAGGTGTGTCATTTTTGCTGCTGCTCTTTTTGGCCATGCCTATAAAATACTATGCAGCTATGCCGATTGGAGTAAAGTTGCTTGGTCCTATCCATGGGCTGCTCTTTTTGGCTTATTGTGCCTGTGCTTCGTATTTAGCAATTGACCAATCATGGCCAGCTAAGAAGCATATATTGGCTTATCTGGCAGCAGTGATACCCTTAGGTACTTTTTTCTTTGAACGCTCTTGTCTTCGAAAAGAGGCCGAGGTCTAACCTCGGCCTTGTGGTCTTACTTTTGACCCATAATATAATTTACTAGAGTCCTAATCGCAAAACCGGTGCCACCAGTCGGCAGGTAGCTATGATTCTTGCTGTTAGTAGCGGGACCAGCGATATCTAGGTGGGCCCATTTCACATCGGGATGAATAAACTCCTCCAAGAACACTGCTGCGCTGATTGCTCCGCCCCAGCGTTCACCGATATTTTTGATGTCTGCAATAGGTGATTTAATGATGTCGCGCATTTCTGGTAATAGGGGGAGGCGCCAAAATGACTCACCTACGCTTTTACCTGATTGGCAGATAGCAGTACATAAATCGTCGTCATTAGAAAAAATACCAGCGGTTTTAGTACCCAGAGCTACCATGCAAGCACCGGTCAGTGTTGCTATGTCAATTAAGGTATCAGGTCTATCTCGTTCTTGGGCGTAATCAATGGTATCGGCTAGGACTAAGCGGCCTTCGGCATCAGTATTGCCGATTTCAACACTAAGACCCTTACGGGAAATTAAGATATCACCAGGGTGATAAGCGTGAGGACCAATGCCATTTTCTACGCATCCTAAGTAACCTACCACATTCACGTTGGGAGCAAGTTTGGCGATGGCATGCATGGTGCCAAGCACTGCAGCTGCGCCGGACATGTCAACTTTCATATCGAGCATGTTGTCAGCAGCTTTTATATCAAGGCCGCCAGAATCAAAGGTCACCCCTTTACCTACCAGGGCTATGGTTCTTTTGCTCGGTTTTTTAGATTTATAACTAATGCGAATCAAGCGAGGCGGGGAGATGTTTTGGGCAGCACTACCTACTGCTAGCATTAAAGCCATTCGTTCTTTTTTGAGTTTTTTTTCATCTAAAATATCGATCTCAAGTCCGCATTCTTTAGCTGTTTTAGTAGCATGTTGAGCAAAACGCTCTGGATTAAGCTCCATGGGACCTTCATTAATTAAATCACGTGCCAGGCATACGCCGTGTGCTATCTCTGTTGCATGGATCAGCGCTAGCTTTTGCTCTGAACTGGGGTCTTTATTTAGACATAAATCGATTTCTTTAACAAAATTCTCTTTTTTATCTTTGGTGTGGTAGCGGCTAAAATTATAAGCAGCGAGTTTGATACCTTCGCTGACAGCCTGAATTACATCAAATACAGGTACGGTAGTGCTTTCAGGTATAAGATAGCTCAGTTTCTTAGCACGTTTTCTTTGGGCTAGCTTATAAGCATCGCCCCCTGAGCGACGAAAAAGATCAACGCTTTGCTTATGGGCATCACCTAAACCTAAAAACGCTACGGCTTTAGCTTCAGAGTTACCTAAAGTAGAAGTCACAAATACTTGACCTTCATCTGCGGTATAGCCCTCGTTTAGAGCAGAGCTAATCAAATGACCAGCAATTTTTTTATCTAGCTCTTTAATGGTTTTGCACGCTTCAAAAACATGGGCGCCAGGCTTTTTGGCGGAACTTTTTTTGTCAGATGCTTTAATTTTAAAAGTAGCAGCCACTAATAAATCGCTGTTTGGTATCGATTTTCCTGGTTTGGGCAGACTTATCTTCATAAAACCCCCTTTTGGGATCATAGGTGATTTCCTAACTTGTAAAGCTTAGACTTATTTCAATAAAAGGATATCAAGTCAATGTTAAGTGATTTAGATTCAAAAGTTTTTGGTGGAACGATGCTCATCGCTGGCACAAGTATTGGTGCTGCTATGCTAGCTATGCCCATCATGACCGGTTTATTTGGTTTATTGGGAACCCTTATTATTATGGTTGCTTGCTGGCTTTTCATGTATTGGACTGCCTGTTTGATTCTTGAAGCAAGTTTACGTTTTGAAAATGGTGTTAGTTTTATTTCAATGGCTAGAAAAACCTTGGGTAAAGTAGGGGCAGGATTTACTTGGCTTACTTTTTTGCTGTTATTTTATTCTTTAGTGGCAGCTTATTTAAGCGGCAGCGGCCGTATTATGATTGATGCGCTTGAAGGATTTTTACACCTAGAGATCCCTGCGTTTTTTGATATTTTACCTTTACTTATAATTTTTTCGCCATTTATTTATTTTGGCTTATCAATAGTGGACCGTCTTAATAGATATCTTATGCTTGGCATGTTTATATCTTATGCTGTAGTAACTATTTGGTTGATTCCGCATATTAAAACGAGTAATTTACTGTATAATAACTGGTCGTTTTCTTTGCTGTCTTTTTCTATGGTGGTAACCAGCTTTGGTTACCATGTTATTATTCCTACTTTGGTTGGTTATTTAAACCGAGATGTTAAAAGAATAAAAATATGCTTATTCTATGGAAGTTTTATACCGCTGATAATTTACTTCTTTTGGGAGCTGACGATTTTAGGCTCAGTGCCGGTACTAGGGTCTGCTGGTCTTGCTCATGCTTTTAAAACTGGTATGCCGTTATCGAGACTTCTGCGCACGGAAACCAATAGTGACTTGGTTGCTTTACTGGCCAGATGTTTTTCGATCTTTGCTATTGTGACCTCGTTTTTAGGTGTAGCCCAAGGTTTGTTTGATTTCTTAAAAGATGGTCTGCGGGCTCAAGGTTCACATAAAAGGCGCTTGCTTGCTTTTATTTTAACTTTTATACCGCCAGTTTTGTTAATTATTGGCTTTGAAAGTGGTTTTATTGCTCTCTTAGAATATGCTGGCGCTTTAGTGGCTATTATATTAGGCATTATTCCCATTCTTATTGTCTGGCGCTTGCGGGCACAAAAAGGCCCTGTATCATATCGGGCTCCCGGTAAAAAAATCGCGCTTAGTTTGGGGCTTAGCTTTTTTGCCTTCGTAGTGTTTCTAGTGCTGCTTAAAAACCTTGGCGTGCTCAGTTTTAGCGTAGATAGTTTATTGTAAAGCTATAGCTAGGCAGGAAGCTTTAATTTGTTTTTAATTTAGCTTGCTGCCTAGTCTTCGTAACTTTCTTCCGCTTCTTGAGCCGGTGTCACACGGTCGATTTCGCGTAACAATAAGCAACGTACTTCATCACGGGTAAGATTGGCTGCGTCTTTAAAACCTTCATGTAGCACTGATTGGGCAGCTATGCGTTTCTTTTGGGCGAGCGCAACTACTTCACACTCGATGCTGTCTTCAGCAATGAGGCGAATTACGTGCACAGTTTTCTTTTGGCCGATTCGATGGGCACGATCGACTGCTTGATCTTCGACGGCAGGGTTCCACCACGGATCAGCAAAAATCACCGTGTCGGCTTGAGTTAGTGTAATACCGGTGCCACCGGCTTTAAGGCTTACGACAATCACTTTAGGGCCGTGTTCGCTTTGAAAAGCTTTAACAATTTCATCTCGATTTTGTGTGCTGCCGTGTAACCACAAGACAGTTTGGCCAGTGATGTCACGGGCAATTTCAACAATATGTTCTTGCATTTTTAAAAACTGCGAATAGACAATAATTTTGCGTCCCATTTCCAGGCATTCAGTCATAATCTCCCTAATTGCTTTGAGTTTACCTGAAACTTGATTTTGGGCTGATTTACCTAAAATTAACGAAGGGTGACAGCAAATCTGTCGCAATCTAGTCAAGGCAGACAATAAAGTAAAATGGGTCTGGCCATCACTCGCACCATCAAAAGATAAGCTTTTTACTAAAGAACCGCTAAACTGGTGAACATATTGGCGATATAAGGCTTTTTGATCTGGGCTTAGTTGGCAATGAACGACGTTTTCAATCTTAGGCGGCAGTTCGCTTTCAACATCTGCTTTGCGTCTACGCGTGACTACAGGCGCCAGTAGCATTTTAAGATTAAAAGCACTGCTGGACTGGCCAGACTCAATCGGATGAGCAAATTGACGTTCAAACTGTCCGCGAGGGCCTAGAATACCTTCTTCGACACAGTCTAGAATATTATATAAATCACCAACGTGATTTTCGATCGGTGTTCCTGTCAGTGCAATACGGTGTTGGCACTTGATGGCTTTAGCGGCTTTAAAGCTGTCGGTTTGTTGATTTCTAACATATTGCGCTTCATCAAGAATGAGCGTTGAAAATTCAATACTACCGAGTTTGTTTTCAATATCGCGGCGCAAGAGGGCATAGCTGGTAACTAGCATGTCACAATCAGCTATATCAAGCTTGCTATGATGGCGATCAGGTCCATGCCACTTTTCTACTCTGAAACCAGGTATGTGAATACGAGCCTCTTCTTTCCAAACATCGATTACACTAGTTGGACACACCACTAGTGATGGTTTGCGACTTAGACCAGCTTCCTTGAGACGGGCTAGGTGGGTAAGAACCATAATGGTTTTACCTAAACCCATCTCGTCACCCAAAAGCCCGCCAAGGCCAGAACGATTCAGCGAAGAAAGCCAGGCAACAGCATCATGCTGGTAAGGTCTTAGGGTTGTAACTAGTGCTTGGGGAAGCTTTCGGTCGGCTTCATTTTGGTTGATAGAAAAATGTTCTAGGTAGTTGGCTAGTTGAGGTTCAGCATCAATAGTTATCCTCTCTTTGAGGGCATTAATAATCAGTGCCACTTGGGCTACTGATTTACTTTTCCATTGATTAGCCAGCTCAAAGCCGAAGGTCTCAGTAAAATATCGTACGCTAGCTAAAATGTCATCATTTACTACTACCAGAGTATCTTCATCGATAACCAAGATATTTTCCCTGGCTTTTGCTAGTAGTGAAAGCTCAGTGTTGGTTCGGTCAAACTCAGGCGATAAACTTAATGCCACTTCAACTCGATTAGGTCGTTCCCCTTCGCCGCGAACGCGTAGACTAACTTGTGAGCTAAGCTCTATAATAGTCGGATGGGCGTTATCATCTAATTTAATAAAACTAGGTAGACGATCTTTGTGGCTGATGGTTTTTAAGAGCTCAAAAGCATCGTCACCGTTAAGCTCAAAGCCATCATGAAGACGAGCAGGTCCAGCGCCTAAATGGTATAAAAAGCTTCTTGCGGCCAGTTCAGTTTCATTGGGCCGAGCTAAGAGCTTAGGGGCCTCTATTGAATCAACAAATTTTTCCTCATCTAAATCTTTTGCTGCACTAATATGGATAGTGGGAATGGCGCCTGTTGACCTAATTTCCACTTCATCATTAAAGTCACCATGGCGAATATCAGTAACCAGGTGGGCTCTCGCGCACATTTTTTTACTGATATCGTCAATATTGAGCAATAAACGCAAATAGATTTGGCTATGTTCAGGTGGAATCGCCAGTTCGTGCAAACAAGAAAAATCTATGCCCAGTCTCGATAAAGCATAGAACATTTCACGGGAATCTTTTTGGCATAAACCCAAGAGTGGAAGCTGTGGCGAGGTGAGGATTACTTCGGCTTCAAGTTGGGTCAAATTAGGGACGATCAGGTACAGTTTCAGCTGGTCGTCAATTACATAGGCATTAACATCGCCAAAAAAACGGGGGTTTTTGATTTTATTGCCACTGTCTTCTAAAAGTGAAAACTCGATAGCAGCCTCATTGGCTTCGCCTTTTTTAAGTGAGGCCTTAATTTTGGCATTTTGTTTGGCAAAGCTAATAACCCCTTCGCCAATCAGCTCAAAAGGAATGGCTGAGCAAAAGGGCAAAATTGTTCCAAACGAAGTGTGATCGATGGTGAACTCAGCCTTAGTCTTAGTAGGCTTGGCTAACTTCAAAAAACGCTCAAGAACTTTTTGTTGTCTGGGCAACAAAAAGCCCGCATTTGCCAAAGCCTCATAGGGGTCGCTGAGTGAATTAGCACTGGTGCCAATGTGGACGCGAACCATACAAGTTTCTAACTTGCTCGGCAGTTTATTAAAAGCAAACCAAATACGGCTTGGTGTTTGCCGAATTTCGTCACTAAGTCTTAGCCATGAATAGGGGGGGTACTTCACAAAGTTGCTCTAATGTTCTCTAAAGTAAAAGGGCTCGCTGATTATAAGTGAATAGCTTAGAAAATCTAGCCCTCACTGATTAAGCAAGGATATCTATGGAAAATGACCTGGTTTTACAGGCAGATAAAGCCCGTGCCAACTGTTATGCGCCTTATTCTCAATTTAGAGTTGGCTGTGCCATTTTATTGGCGGATGGCTCAATAGTAACCGGGGTAAATATAGAAAATTCTTCCTATCCGGTGTCTTTATGCGCTGAGCGATCGGCAATGGCTAGTGTTATCTCAGCAGGTAGGCAAGCTCATATAAAAGCTCTGGCAGTTGTCACTAAGTCTTCACCCCCAGGTTCGCCCTGTGGCATGTGTCGGCAGTTTCTGAGCGAATTTTTAGCCGCTGAGACACCGATTATTTTAGCCAATGAAAATGGTGAGAAAAGAGTAACTACCATGGCTGAACTTTTGCCCTTCGCTTTCAATAAAGCCGATTTGTAATTGGAGATTAGTGTGGCTGAGCCAAAACTAACGCCCATGATGCAACAATGGGCACAAGCTAAAAGTCAGCATCCTGATGCTATATTGCTGTTTCGTATGGGAGATTTTTACGAGCTTTTTGGTGATGATGCTATTCGTGCCGCCCCTATCTTAGAGCTAGTACTCACCTGTCGTGATAAAGATAAAAATGGCATGAAGATGGCTGGCTTCCCCTACAGTGCCGCAGCCAATTATATCAATATCCTGGTTGATCATGGCTATAAAGTAGCGATTTGTGATCAGCTTGAAGACCCAAAATCATCAAAAGGCCTAGTTAAACGAGGAATAAGCCAGGTAATAACTCCTGGTACTTTGATTGAAGACGAAGAAAGTGCGAGCCTACGGTCGTCTTTTTTAGTGGCACTGGTAGGTGATGAAAAAGAGTTGGCCTTAGCTGTTTTAGACCTTTCACGTGCACGTTTCTTGGTGACCAGTTCTGCTCAGCCTAATAAGATTATTGATGAACTTGTAAGAATTTCTCCAAAAGAAATAGTTAGTATTAAAGCCGATAAGCTAGCTCAGGTCATGATTGAAAAACTAATAGCCATCATTGGTCATAAGACAGCTATCAGGCAAGAGTATAAAGCAAAGCCAAGCACCCAGATGGCTAGTTTAGAGCAGCAAGCAGTAATGCTGATCTCAAGCTATCTTATTGAGCTCAGGGGCTGTGTGCCAGAGCATATCGGTCAGCCAGTTAGATATTCAATCGATGATCAGCTCTTATTAGATCAGGCCACGATTGATAATTTAGATTTATTACCGAAGAAAAAAGGTGATAAGGCTAATTTATTATCGGTACTGGCTCGCTGTAAGACCTCTATAGCGCGTAAGCTTTTAGCTCAGGAACTATTGGCTCCGCCTACCAGTTTGCCGGAGATACAAAGGCGCCAGCTGATTGTCGGTGAGTTTTTGGATGATGCTGACTTACGTGAAGACAGCCGCGAATATTTAAGTGGCTGTTATGATTTAGCCAAACTAACTGCTTTATGTGCCTCTGCTAAAATTAATCCTCGGGGACTATCTCGAGTGCGAGACTGCTTAGGTCAGATAGGGCAAATCAAAACCCGGCTTGCTCACTCTCATGTACCTGAGCTAAACCAGCTGATTAGTAAGCTGCCCGATCTTAGTGAAATAAAAATAAGCTTAGCCAGAGCTTTAGTTGATAACCCACCGATTAATCTCAAAGATGGCAATATTTTTAGGCGTGGCTTTGATGCTGAACTTGATCAACTGTGGGAGTTGTCTAGCAATAGCCAAAACATGTTGATAGCTATCGAGCAACGTGAACGTGAGCATACCGGGATTGGTTCTTTAAAAATTCGTTACACACGAGTGTTTGGTTATTATATTGAGATTACCAGAAGCAATTTAGACAAAGTACCTAGTTCTTACCAGCGTAAGCAAACTATCGCTAACGGTGAACGCTATGTTACGCCTGAACTCAATGAGCTTGAGCTAAAACTAAACAGTGCTCAAGAAAAAATGGCTATGCGCGAATACCAGCTCTTTGATGAGCTACGTCTCATGGTACTTAAGCAGGCTGAAAGCCTCATGCTTTTGAGCCAAACCATTGCTTTTATTGATATGCTGGCCGGCTTTGCTGAGTTAGCTGCGCTAAGAAATTGGTCTAGGCCAGAAATTTTAAATAAAGAAGCTTGCGTGTTAGACATTAGCCAGGGCCGGCATCCGATCTTAGAGGATATCTGTGCATCGACAGGAACTTTGTTTGTACCAAACAGTCTTAGGCTTGATCGTGACTCGTGTTCACTTGCTTTAATAACCGGCCCCAATATGGCGGGTAAAAGCACGCTTATGCGCCAGATGGCGCTCATGCAGATTATGGCGCATCTTGGCTCCTACGTACCAGCTAAGTCAGCCAAGATTAGTTTATGTGACAGTATTTTTGCGCGTGTTGGCGCTTCAGATGATTTGGCATCAGGACGATCGACCTTTATGGTTGAAATGACCGAGACTTCGCATATTTTGCATAATGCTACGCCGTATTCGTTAATTATTTTAGATGAAATAGGACGTGGGACCAGCACTTACGATGGTATGGCTCTTGCTCAAGCCATCGCAGAATATATTCATAACACGATTGGCGCTCGCACTATGTTTGCTACCCACTATCATGAGTTGGTTGAGCTAGAGAATAAGCTTACTAGGCTAAAAAATTATCATGTCGAAGTAGAGGAAAGAGAAGATGGTGTGCGCTTTATTTATATGCTGCTTGCAGGACCTGCCCGTGAGAGTTTTGGTATTGCGGTGGCTAAGTTAGCGGGATTGCCTGAGCAAGTGCTTGAGAGAGCCCGGGTTGTGCTTGTGAGTTTAGAACACAAAGACTTAGACGAGCCTAAGCCTCCAGCAGACAAACCTCAGCTTGATTTATTTGGGCAGGTTTATGTCAGCTCTAAAGATGGCGATATGCGCTCTAGCTTAGATAAAATACTAGGTCTTGATATTAACCGAGTTACGCCTATTCAGGCTTTGAGCAGGCTTGCTAGTTTGCAAATGAGCCTAAGACAGGCGCTAAAAAATCCTCTTAGTTAGAATAGTATTGGGGGTGGCTCATGTGTAGATTATTTGGTCTTCATTCCAACAATAGAACATCAGTAAAACAGGCTCTCTTGATGGCCGATAATGCCTTGGCGGTACAAAGCCAAGCGCATCAAGATGGTTGGGGGATCGCCCATTATAATAAGGGCGTACCCCATATTATTAAAAGCCTTGGCTGTGCGCATCAAAGCGATGGTTTTCATAAGCTTGGACAAAACATTCAAACTCATACTCTGATTGCTCATATTCGTAGCGCTACACAAGGTGAAATATCGCTGGTTAACTGCCATCCTTTTCAGCATGGTCATTGGATTATGGCTCATAATGGCGATATGCCTTCTTTTAATCTGATACGAGAAGAATTGGTTTCAATCTCTCGACCAGAGTTTTTATTGCATACTTTTGGTAATACAGACAGCGAGCTTTATTTTGCCTTGGTTTTAAGTGAGCTCCAGAGTTTAGAAATAATCGATATGAAAAAACCACCGATTAATAAAATCGCTCAAGCAGTGCGTAATAGCGTTGAAAAAATCGAGCATATTTATCAACGTTTAAGTATTAATGACGAGCCTTCTCTTAACCTGCTTTTGTCAAATGGTCAGTTCCTGCTTGGTTTTCGCCTGCGACGCGATCTGCATTACAGCTATGACAGCTGTATGATGCTTAGCTCTGAGCCGCTCGGCGATGGGCATACATGGCAGCCCATCGCCGAGCGCCAGATTGTCGCCGTTGACCATGACATGCGGCTCTATTTGGACTATTAGCTGTTTTGACTAATGTCAATCACTATGGCAGGGCTAAGCTCAAATTACTAGGTTAGGGATAGTTATATGGTATTTTGTCAAAAATTTAACAAAGAATTGCTGGGCTTAAGTGAAGCACCACTCAAAGGCTCTGTCGGTGAGCTCATCCTAAAAAATATTAGCGAAGAAGCGTGGCTTTTATGGGTAGAGGCTGAGATTAAGATCATCAACGAAGAACGCCTTGATCTAAGCGAGGAGCGGGCGCAAGAAAGATTATATAAGGCCATGCTGGAGTTTCTCGGTCTTAAAAACCTGCAGGAGTAGTTATTAGCGAGCTATTTGGTAATATTAAAGATTTAAAATCTCAGCAGCTTAAAACTATCAACAACTTACTCGATGCCCATCAAGGCAACGTGGATATTATTTCGCCGGTATTGGCTAGGCTATTATGCCAGGCGGCTTTTGCAGCCAGGCGTTTAGTTGGCGTATTGATTGATCGCAAGGGCGAAGTGCGTTTTGTGATCGTGGGTGATGCTCATCGCTTATATCTACCCGATATTGGTCGGGTGCGGGCCGGCAAGGATCGCCTGCGGGGATTGCGTCTAATTGTTGCACGGCCCCAGCGTGCCAGTAGCGAAGGTCTAGCCGATGACTTTAGGACTGACCTAGAAAAGCTCCGGCTTGATGCGGTAGCTGAAATCGATGCAAGTAGTAACGGCCTTGATGGTTCGGTGATACTTGCTTATTTGAGTCAACAAGGCGTGCTTGAGCGAAAGTTTAGCAATGTTGTTGATATAGACGAAAGCTTTGCTGATTTTATTGATGCTATTATTGAAGATTTAGCTCAACAGGACAAGCTAAGACCTGCTAAAGATAAACGCAAGTTTCTCGAGCGAGCTTTATTAATTGGCGTGTATGATACTAGCAAAAAAATAGGCCAGGCTTCAATGGCGGAACTCACTGAGCTTGCGCGATCTGCTCGGGTTGAAGCGGTTGAAACCATCTATCAATGGAGTCGGCGTAAGTATCCTAAGACTTTTATTGGCACAGCTAAGCTTGAGGAGATTTGTTTGCAGGCTTTGTCGCTGGGCATTGAGATGCTCATTTTTGACCACGAGCTTAGCCCGTCTCAGCTGAATAATATTACTGATTTGACCGACTTAAAGATTCTCGATCGCTCGATGCTTATTTTAGATATTTTTGCTCAAAGAGCAGTTACGCGTGAGGGCAAGTTGCAGGTTGAAATGGCACAGCTGAGCTATTCCTTACCGAGGCTTGCTAAAAAACAAAGCGGTTTATCGCGTTTGACGGGTGGTATTGGCGGTCGTGGCCCTGGGGAGACCAGGCTTGAGGTTGATCGTAGAAGAGTAAAAGATCGCTTAGCTAGGTTATCTGATGAACTCGAACGCATTAAAAAACAGCGAGAGTTACGCAGAAAATCCCGTAAAAATCGCGAAGTACCGACTTTTGCCATTGTCGGTTATACCAATGCCGGTAAATCTACCTTGCTCAATGCTCTTTGTGGAGCCGATATTTATGCCAAAGATGAGCTATTTGCGACACTTGACCCGCATTCACGGCGTTTACGTTTCCCCAGCGAGCGGGAGGTTTTGATTACTGATACCGTTGGTTTCATTAATAATTTACCAGAGAGCCTCATGAAGGCCTTTATGGCGACTTTAGAGGAACTGCAAGACGCTGACGTTTTGATCCATGTGGTTGATATAGCTGATGATAATTATAAACAGCAAATTCGGGTAGTTGAGCAGGTGCTCTCTGAGCTTGAGCTTAATAATAAGAAACGTCTCACCGTATTCAATAAAATTGATAAACTTGAGCCAGATTTATTATCAGAACGGCTTAAAGGCTCCACCCTTGCCATTTCTGCCAGCAAAAAAATTGGCTTAGCAGCCCTGATTAAAGCCTGTGTCAAAGTAACTGAGCCAGAAGAAGATATTGAGTTCGACGAACGTGCGTAGGTTTCTATTAATAATAAATTTCGTTGTTTTACTAGTATTAGGCATCTTTGCCAAAGATAGCATAATTGCTGAATTAACACCTTCGCCTCATACTGAGGTGGTTTTTAGTCCCAATCAAGGGGCGACGGCAGCTATCATCAAAGCCTTGTCTGAAGCACGTAGTTCGATTTTAGTGTCTGCCTATAGTTTCACTTCTCAAGACCTTGCTAAAGCCTTGCTTGAAGCCAAAAAGCGTCAGGTTATGGTTAAGTTGATTCTTGATAAGTCGCAAATGTCTCAACGCTATTCGTCAAGTAGATTTTTTATCAATCAAGGATTTGAGTTAAGAATAGATGTAAAACATGCTATTTATCATAACAAGGTTATGATTATCGACAATAAGACTGTAATAACCGGATCGTTTAACTTTACCAAAGCCGCAGAAAGCAAAAATGCTGAAAACCTATTGATTATTCGAGATAATCCGCAATTGGCTAATGCTTACACCCAAAACTGGTGGTTTCACTGGGGGCAAGCGATCTCTCCTGATGAGTTTTTGAATAAAAAATCAAGATCAAATTAGAGAAACACAAAAAACTCTTGAACCTCTGCAGCTTTCCTTTCAAGCTGATCTAGCTGTTTTTGCTGTCACAGGTCCTGAATCTTACACTTCAGGTCTTGGTCCAATTTGTGGGGGGCTTACTAAATAGTTTTAGCGCCAATTTACCAAACCTGAATCACAGGCCGGATTAGTTACCAGGTAATGAGTCTGAAGTCTGACCAAAAGTCAGGCTGTCTTTTTCTGTCCATCAATCATTTCAAAGAGCTTTACTCTTGCTTGTTGGAGCCGTCTAGCAGATGTCTAGGTTCACTACATATGAGACTGGGAAGCTCTAATTTTGAAACCCTTAGACTCTAAGAATTCCTGTGGTGTTTGTAAATCCAGTGCCTCATGAGGCCTATCCCAGTTATAGGTATCCATGTAATCATTCAAAAGTGGCCTTAAATCGTATAGTTGCGTAGGTAAATCATAAGTTTCATAAAAATCAGTGCGCCAGGTGCCATTGATCCTTTCCACGTGTCCATTGAGTTTTGGTGACTTGGGGGCAACTCCAACCAGCCAGCAATTTCTCAAAAATGAAACTTCGAACTGAGGTTCCCCTATAGCACTGCTCGACTCTACTGCTAAAAAACTAAATAACAATAAAATATGTAGGGGCCAATTAAGCCACTTTCCCTTCATTTAATCACACTCCATTAAAGCAGGATAACACGCCTATTAAAAGTATAGCTAAAAATATTATTCGGCGAAGTTTAGATTAGCTAAACTTCGCCGAATAGTTAATACCAAATTAAGGTATTAAAGATTATTTTTTAGTAATTTTAAATTTACTAGGTTTATTGTTTTCAATCACTAAGGGGCCCTTTTTAAGCTCTATAATAAGCGAATCAACGTTTTGTTTAACTTCATTTATTGAAAAATTGCTAGCTTGCTGGCCAGTGAAATGGCTTAAAAATTGCTCTGCACTAATATTTTGACAGGTACGATTTTCTAGGTGAGCATCGCCACCCCTAAACACTAATTCTTCTTCAGTGTATTGGGTAATAGTAAGATTGCCCTTTTTTACTCCATCAAAGTCAATTTTCTTAGCTTTCTTCAATATCTTGGTCGTCAATGGTCCGCATTGCTGTCCTTTTCCTTGCTGGCTGATTTGACTTTGATCGTATATATTATCCGGGCACACTTTCTCAATCGGATACTCTTCCAATAGATCGTCATTGTCTGTTAAAGCCTGAACTAACAAACATTCATGTACAGTTGTTTCCTTTTTGTTTATGGTTGTACCACCTTGTAATTCATACAAAACTTGATTTTTTGTTTGACGACAGCTAACTTCTGAAGAAGCAACTTTTGGCATAGTAAGATTAAAGTCTCGCCCACATTGCTGTTCTTGTTGAAATTGTCCTTGTTGGTTCATCGCATGAGCACTTAGGGAAATAAATAAAGCTGCTACAGAACTACATGCTCTTTTGAAAAACACTCTTAGCATAGGCAAACCTCGTTAGGATTTTTTGTTTCAGTGCGTGTTCCAGCAAACGCCACAAAGTTCTCATTCCCATAATAATTTTATTATGCCAAATCATAATTTTAGAACATCAATTTTAAGCTGTTCAATTGCCTTAGTAGCAGCTATTAGCATCGCTTCATTGAGATTGATGCTAGCAATACCATAATTTGTATGATTTTTTGTTGTGGTGTAATGCGAATAGAACCTGGTTTATTTATTATTTTAAGTATTTTATCTTGGTCAACTGGAGCATTAGGAGCTAAACTGATGCTAATGCTTAGTTGACTCTCGTTATTGGTCCTAGCTATTTCTAATTTAATTCCATGATTTTTTTAAGTGCTAGCTTAATAATGGTGCTCACACGCAAAGCATGGGCCTCAGGAGGCAAATCGCGATAGATATCTTCAAGTTCAAGCATGAGGCTTTCGATTTTTTCTTGGCTATCAGCGCTAGCTAAAGCTTGATAAAAAGCCAAACGTTCATGTAGGTCTGGACATAAGTGATCTGAAATAAGAGCACTTACCGGCAAAATCACCTCGGAGTCTAAGTAATTTAAACGCCCTTTTTGTTAATTCCCAGTCTACCCCAGGTAAATCGTTACCCCCAAAGTGGCTATTTTCACGGCTAACTGGGCCCTATCATCAGTAGTTAAGCAAGATTCAAGGTTGAATATGAGTAGGGCCCGCTTCTAAGGCCTTTGGGGGCGCTGGGGGCAGATATTTGATAAATCTTTAGCTGCCTCGGTGATTTTCAAAGCTCCCACGAGCTTAGACGTGAGTTTTTATCTTAGGCTAGTGATTTCATATAGATTTCATAAACCACTTGTGGATCAACTTCAGGATTGCTTGGAGTACCGCGCGTTTGCCAAGATGACTTTTCCATCAAGTTAGCTACCGGATGCGGTCGCCACATGAAGTCTGGATTATTATGAGTATTAGGAGTCTTAATCCAAGCACTTTTTATCACATGGCCGCTGCTATCTCTTTGTACAAAACATTCATACTTACGGATCTTAGAATCAAAACCAGTACCAGCCATATCGATATGATAATACTTTACTGAAGCATCACCAGATATACTTGATGGATCAAAACCATCTGGGGACTGATCTGACTCATAAATAATCACTTGATCATAGGGAAAATTCCATACTTGTTTGCTACGGTCGATATCCAAAACAAAGGGTAATCCATCTTTAGCCCATTCCTGGATAACTTCCATGAATATTTCCGGGGCTGGTTC
>Ga0209480_10000376_pt1 | contig 38090 bp, 31 predicted proteins | sample JI61114C2DNA_FD_187501 | JGI IMG/M metagenome (GOLD analysis project Ga0209480, IMG submission 187501) | Wastewater effluent complex algal communities from Wisconsin, to seasonally profile nutrient transformation and Carbon sequestration -... | ecosystem: Engineered > WWTP > Effluent > Algae... | reverse complement strand
TGACAGAAAAAGTATTTTACTGATAAAGAAGGGAGGAATTGTGGTTTAATTTAATTATAGGTTTTTGTGTTAAATTAATCGTGTTCGTATTTGGTAATTCGTTTAATTTCTATAGTGTCAATTTTGGAGGCTGTTTTCGTTGTGAAGAATGTTTTTTTGATGGTATCTGGTTTGATTGTAAGAGATAATTGGAATTTACAATTCCTTTTTTTTCCATTTTCTTCACCAGGATACCATTTTTTTGAATTGCTTAATATTCTAATAAGTTCTTCTTTGGTACCGAATCCTAAATCCTTTGAAACGTTTATTGAGTCTAATTTACCATCTTTTTCAATTACAAAAGTAGCAATCAATGTATCATTTAGGTGTCTTGATTTTTCTAAAAATTTAAAATTTTGTTTAATGTAATTATAAAAAGGAATTATTCCTCCCATATATTCTGGATATACACTTATTCCAACACCTCCATATACTGTATTGTCCTCAAAAACAACATTGGGCTCATCTTTTGCTTTTTCTTTTTTATTGGGCAATACTTCGCCGCATATAATCGTTTTTGGCTTTTTGAATTTTATTTGACTTCTTTTTGGTTGAAGTTGTTGAGTACTAATAGTATTTAATGAGTCCTCTGATGGCTGTATAATTCCAACCTTTGACTGCTTTTCTATGGAATCTTCAACAACTTCAACTTTGTCAATCTTTTGCTTGTTTCCATTTTTATCAGCGCAACTAAACAATGTCGTTCCCATTGCAATAAACAAAGCCAATAAAAATATCTTATGATAGTTTGTTTGTGAATACAAAACCCGATTCGGAATTTGAATAGTCAGTGAATTCAATTGAGAATTTTTAAATCTTCCACAAACGTTGCTATTCTGTTGAAAATACAATTGAATTTCATCAGGCAACATATTGGTAAAATCAACTACGTTTTTGGAACAGCTTCCACAAAATCTTCCATTGTCATTTGGAGTCATTTTATTCCAATCCTCATGACAAGGCTCGGGAATTGTGATTTTATATTTTCTTTCCATACAATGTGTTTCTGATGATAAAACTAACGAAAATTATTTCAAAATCGTACTTTTGCTTTATGGAAAACCCTTTCACCGACGAATATTTTATGAAGAAAGCCTTGCAAGAGGCAGAAATGGCTTTTGAGAAAGACGAAATTCCCGTTGGTGCCATCATTGTAATTGACAATAAAGTAATTGCACGAGGTCATAATTTGACTGAAATGCTTGTAGATGTCACTGCTCATGCCGAAATGCAAGCCATAACTGCAGCGGCCAATTTCTTAGGTGGTAAATATTTAGTGGGTTGCACACTGTATGTCACGCTGGAACCTTGCCAAATGTGCGCCGGAGCTTTATATTGGAGTCAGATTTCTAAAATTGTTTTTGGTGCTCGTGATGAACAAAGAGGTTTTATGACTATGGGAACAAAACTGCATCCCAAAACGACTGTTGTTTCTGGAATTATGGCAAACGAAGCTGCCGATTTGATGAAGCGCTTTTTCAAAAAGAAGCGATAGAAAAAATATTTTCCTTATCCTGAAAATTCCTCTTAAAACAATTTGAAAATACTATACTTTTACTACAATATAAAGTGCAATTTCACAGTTGTGCATTTTATATGAAATGCTATTTATTGTTAGTATACATTTTTTCGTAACCCATTAACTCTTTATAAAAATGAAAGCAAAAGGATTAGTTTACGTGTTTTTTGTTTTTTTTGTATTTCAAGCCTGTAGCAAGAAATCATCTGATTTTAATTCTGATTTTTCATTGTTTAGAGAGTACATCACTAGTTTTACTGGCGGAATTGTTCCTTCGGAATCTGATATACGGGTAGTTTTGGCTTTCGACAAGAAAGAATGGAAAATCAATGAAGTTTTAGAGGATGATTTGTTTGATATTTCGCCAAGTGTTGAGGGAAAAGTGGTGGCGCTTTCGAGTAATACTATTGCCTTTATTCCGAACAAAAAGCTAAAAGCAGGAACCGAATATCAGGTTACACTAAACTTAGATAAATTAATTGTGCTTCCGAAAGAAAAAGAAGCTACACTTTCTAAATTTAATTTTACCGTAAAAACCCTTAAACAGGATTTTACCATAAACACGCTTGATATTCAATCGCATGATAAGGAATATCAATATTTGAATTGTGTGCTGAAAACGGCAGACGATATCGATTTGGAAACTGCTAAAAAGTTGGTTTTAGCGAGCCAAAAAGGAAATAACCTAAAAATTAAATTTGAAAATGCTGTAAAATCAGGTAAAGAATTCAAATTTATCATTGATAGCATTCAGCGGTTTTCTGAACCAAGCGAGCTTGAAATTGCTTATGATGGGAGTGATTTTGATATTGACCAGAAAGGGAAAATCGATTTTCCAATTACGGCAATTAATGAATTCAAGATAATAAAAGTGGATGTTCCTGATGAAAACAATCAGTCGGTTTTAATTAATTTTTCTGAACCATTGGAAAAAGGACAAGATTTTGCAGGTTTGGTCGCTATTCAAAACACTGCTAATTTAAAATTTTCAACACAGGGAAATGTGTTAAAAGTCTATTTTAGCAATCAAAAAACAGCTCCGCCCATTATTAATGAAGTCGTTGTGGAAGATCCAATTGCTGTGGTCAGTTCAGATACAGCAAGTGTTGCTGTAGATAGTGCCGCAGTTGCGGTTCCTGAAATTGTTCCTGCCGTTGAGGAAGAAGTTGCACCAGAACAAACTATTACTGGCGAATTGCTACTGGAAGTTTTTCAAGGAATAGAAAGTCAGTATGGCAAGAAAATGCAGCAAAGCTATTCCCAAAAAATCTCTTTCGACCAAATAAAACCCAATGTGCGGTTTGTGAAAAATGGAACGATTTTGCCAAGTTCCAATAACTTGAAACTCAATTTTGAAACTGCCAATTTGAGTGCCGTTGATGTAAAGGTTTATAAAATTTATAAAAATAATATCCTGCAATTTCTTCAGAACAATGAATTGAATGGCGCACAAAACCTAAAACGTGTTTCACAGCCTGTTGCCAAAACAACCATTAATCTTAAAGAAAATAGATTGGTCAATTTAAATAAATGGAACACTTTTGCCTTGGATTTGTCTCAAATCATCAAGCCAGAACCAGGTGCGATTTACAGAGTGGAGTTCTCTTATAAAAAGAAATATTCTTTATACAAATGCGAAACATCCGAAGATGATTTTAATCAAAATGAAGAGGAAGACGAAGTTGATGAAAATGATGTAAACTACAGTGGGAACTCCTATGATGATTATTATTACGATGATTACGAATGGAGAGAAAGTCAGAATCCTTGCACTCGTTCATTTTATTATAATGCCAAAATTGCCACCAATATTCTAGCTTCAGATTTAGGGGTAATTGCCAAAAGAGGTGAAAATAAATCTTATTTTTTTGCTGTAAACAACATTCTCACAACAAAACCAGTTTCGAATGCTCGTGTAGATTTATACACCTTTCAACAACAAAAAATTGCCACGACAGCAACAAGCAGCGAAGGAATTGCTACATTTCAATTGGATAAATTTGCCTATTTTGCCATCGTTACTTTAGGCGATCAATCTACTTATGTAAAATTGGATGACGGTAATTCATTGTCCGTAAGTAATTTTGATGTTGCTGGAGAAACACTTCAAAAAGGATTGAAAGGATTCATATATGGAGAACGTGGTGTTTGGCGTCCGGGTGATAATTTGTATTTGTCCTTTATTTTGAATGATGCTGCGAATAAATTGCCAGTAGCTCATCCAATAAAATTTAGATTAACAGATCCAAACGGAAAAGTAAGCTATCAAACCGTTCAAAAATCGAATGAATTAAATCATTACGCTTTTATTGTGCCAACAAATCAAGATGCGCCAACAGGAAGTTGGGAAGCGATGGTAAGTGTTGGAGGTGCAAAATATTATAAGAGCATTAAAATAGAAACGATTAAACCCAATCGTCTAAAAATCAAAAATACTTTCCAAAGAACGGTCTTGTCTTCGTCTTATCCAAACGCAAGTAATCTCGAAGTTACTTGGCTTCACGGTGCCATCGCCAAGAATTTGAATGTCGAAATGCAGGCAAAATTCTCCGAACAAAAAACGACTTTTAAAGGCTACGAGAAATATGCTTTCGATGATTTAGTACGCCGTTTCAGTACCGAAGAAGTAAATGTTTTTTCAGGAAAACTGGATGCTAACGGAAAAGCTTCAGTGCCAATTAATCCAAAATTACAAGGTCAAGCTCCGGGAATGCTTCGTGCTTCATTCATCACAAAAGTATATGAAGAAGGGGGTGATTTTAGTATGGATGCAATGGCAACAACCTATTCTCCGTATAAAACTTACGTGGGAATCAAATCGCCTGAGCCTAACAAATATGGGATGTTGGAAACCAGAAAAAACAATCGTTTTGATATTGCCACAGTCGATGAAAATGGAAGACCAAAATCAGTGCGAGATTTGGAAGTAAAAGTGTATAAAGTAGAATGGCGCTGGTGGTGGGATGCTTCAAGCGATAATTTATCCAATTACAATTCATCAGAATCCACAACTTCCTATAAAACATTTAGAGTAAGCACTAATTCTAGCGGAAAAGGAAACGTACAATTTGCCTTAACGGATGAAGAATGGGGACGTTATTTAATTCGTGTTTCTGATGAAATGGGAGGACACGCAACGGCATTGTCAGTAAATATTGATTGGCCAATTTGGTCAGGAAAAACTAGAAACACCGATGCTTCAACAGCTAGTATGCTTGTTTTTTCTACCGATAAAAAAGAATATGCTGTCGGCGAAAAAGCCAAGATTTCGTTTCCATCAAGTGACGGCGGACGTGCTTTGATCTCCATTGAAAATGGTTCAAAAGTAATCCAAACACTTTGGGTGGAAACCAAAAAAGGAGAAACCAAAGTAGAAATTCCAATTACAGCTACAATGGCACCCAATGTTTATTTTAATATTACGCTTTTACAACCGCACGCATCCACTAAAAATGATTCGCCGATTCGTATGTACGGAATTGTTCCGATTGGTGTTGTGGATAAAAACACCAAATTGGAACCCATCATCAGTATGTCGAATATTCTAAAACCTGAACAATCATTTCCGATAAAAGTAAGTGAGAAATCAGGCAAAGAAATGACTTACACCATCGCCATTGTTGACGAAGGATTGTTGGATTTAACCCGATTTAAAACTCCAAATGCTTGGGATAGTTTTTATGTCAGAGAAGCTTTGGGAGTAAGAACTTGGGATGTATATGATGATGTTATTGGTGCGTATGGTGGAAAAGTAAACCAGATTTTTAGTATTGGTGGAGATCAGGATTTAAGCGGAGGAAAGACCAAGAAAGCCAATCGTTTTAAACCGGTGGTGATTTATCTTGGGCCATTTAAATTAGAAAAAGGTCAAACGAAAACGCATCAAGTAAAGTTACCAAAATATATCGGGTCAGTTCGGACTATGGTCGTTGCTGCTGATGCCGCTGCAAGTGCCTACGGAAGTATAGAAAAAGCAACTCCAGTTCGAAGTCCGTTGATGGTATTGGCTTCATTGCCTAGAAAAATTTCACCATCCGAAAAAGTGACCATTCCGGTTACGGTTTTTGCAACAGAGAAAAACATCAAAAATGTAAAAGTTCAGATTAAAACTAGTAATGGATTGCAGGTAATTGGAAGTGCTGTTCAAAATGTAACTTTTGCACAACCCGATGAGAAAATGGCCTATTTTAATCTTGCCGTTGGAAGTTTGACTGGAATTGCAAAAGTGCAAATTATTGCTACTTCAGGGAATCAAAAATCGTCTTATGATGTGGAAATTGATATGACGAATCCAAATCCGGTGACGAATACTTATACTGATGTGATTCTGGAACCCAATAGTGCAAAAACCATTTCTTGGAAAACCTTTGGTGTTGCTGGAAGTAATAAGGCCAAATTGGAGGTTTCTTCTATGCCAACCATTAATTGGAATGGTAGATTGCAATTTCTAATCCAATATCCGCACGGTTGTGTCGAACAAACCACTTCGTCAGTTTTTCCACAATTGTTTTTGAATGATGTGGCCGATATTGATGCGACACGCCAACAGTTGATTCAGAAAAATGTTACGGCAGGAATTACAAGATTAGGAAGTTTTCAAATACCGAACGGCGGACTTTCGTACTGGCAAGGAAATACAATGGCTGACGATTGGGGAACTTCTTATGCGGGACATTTTATAATTGAAGCAGAGAAAAAAGGATATGTTTTGCCGATTAACTTCAAATCAAAATGGATTTCGTATCAACAAAAAGAAGCTAAAAAATGGCGTTTTGAACCTCGTTACGGAAATGATTTGGCACAAGCCTATCGTTTATACACCCTGGCTTTGGCTGGTTCTTCCGATTTATCATCAATGAATAGATTGCGTGAAACCAAAGGAATTTCGAACGAAAGTAAATTGCGATTGGCTGCTGCTTATGTTTTGGCTGGGCAAAGAATCGCAGCAAATTCTTTATTGTTAAGCAGTAAAATTGATGATGATTCTAGCAAATACGGCTATTTCTATTATGGTTCAAGCGATCGAAACAGAGCTATGGCTTTGGAAACGATGTTGTTGTTAAACCAAAAACAAAAAGCTTTTGCAATGGCAACTAAACTGGCAAAAAGTATGGCAAGTGATCAGTGGATGAGTACACAAACAACGGCCTATTGTTTGTATGCAATGTCTAAATTTTCACTAAATAATGGTCCAAAAGGAATTGAGATCCAGTTTAGCAAAGAGGGAAAGACACAAAGTATAAAAACAGCTAAAACTGTTGCAGACCGAAGTTTGGTTGTAAAATCAGGTGCCAATAGTATCACTTTAAAAAACAATAAAAAGAATACGATTTATGTTCGAATTTTGAATACTGGAATTCTCCCAATTGGTCAGGAAAATGCCATTCAGAGCAATCTTTCGGCTGGAATTATTTTCAAAAACAGAAAAGGTGGAGTAATTAATGTTTCCAGAATCGCTCAAGGAACGGAGTTTGTCGCTGAAGTTACCATCCGAAATCAGACAAACGAACGTGTAGAAAATGTGGCTTTGTCTCAGATTTTGCCTTCTGGATTCGAAATAGTGAATACCCGTTTTACCGATTATGGAGAGGCAACAACTAATACAGCCGATTATATTGATATTCGGGACGATAGAACGAATTTTTATTTTGGTTTAAAAGCTGGAGAAACTAAAACATTTAGAATTTTACTGAATGCTTCTTATCTAGGAACGTATTATTTGCCAGGATTGCAATCTGAAGCGATGTATGATCATTCATTTTTGGCAAGAACAAAAGGATTTTGGGTTGCTGTTGTAAAATAAAATGTTGGTTTTGAATTGTAAGATTTATAATTTTTAAACTTTGAAAAACAAATTAAAAGCGTTTCTACAACGCAGTATTAATTGGATAAAAGGGAATAAAATTAAATCACTAATAGCATTTTTGCTGTTGGTGATTTATTATTTTTCGTTACCCAGAACTTTATTTCAAGAACCTTATTCCACAGTTATTGAGAGTAAGGAAGGTGAATTGCTCGGGGCGAAGATTGCTCGTGACGGACAATGGCGTTTTCCTGCTCAGGATAGCGTTCCAGATAAGTTTAAGAAATGCATTGTGTATTTTGAAGACGAATATTTTTATAAGCATCCAGGTTTTAATCCAGTTGCGATGATCAATGCGATTAAGCAAAACAGGAAAGCCGGTAAAGTCGTTCGTGGCGGAAGTACATTGACACAACAAGTCATTCGATTGTCCAGAAAAGGAAAAAGGAGAACTTATTTCGAAAAAATAATCGAACTCATTCTCGCCACCCGATTGGAATTAGGGTATTCTAAAAATGAAATCCTTGAATTATATGCGGCTCACGCTCCTTTTGGCGGGAATGTAGTTGGACTAGAAATGGCTGCTTGGCGATATTTTGGAGTACAATCCAATCAGTTGTCTTGGGCAGAAAGCGCAACTTTGGCGGTTTTACCCAATGCTCCTAGTTTAATTTATCCGGGAAAAAATCAGATTAAATTATTAGAGAAACGCAATCGACTTTTATTAAAACTAAATCAGGAAGGGGTTATAGACAAACAAACTTACGAACTTTCAATTGACGAACCTTTGCCTCAAAAACCATATAATCTACCTCAAATTGCACCTCATTTATTACAGCGGGTGGCGAAAAACGGAGAAGGAACTCGGGTAAAGACAACGGTAAATTTTGCTTTGCAAAACAGGGTCAATCAAATTGCGAAATATTACTACAGTCAATACAAACAAAATGAAGTCAATAATCTGGCAATTTTGGTCATTGATGTCCAAAATAGAAATGTAATAAGTTATGTTGGGAATTCTCCAACTGATGGAGATCATCAAAAAGATGTTGATATTATTGATGCGCCAAGAAGTACTGGAAGTATTTTAAAACCATTATTATATGCTGCAATGTTGGACGATGGAGAGTTGTTGCCCAATACTTTGGTTGCCGATATTCCAACTCAGATTGCTGGTTATACACCCCAGAATTTTAATTTAACTTTTGATGGAGCAGTTCCAGCGCATCGGGCATTGTCACGATCCTTAAACATTCCCGCTGTTTTGATGTTGCAGGATTTTGGGGTGAATAAATTTTATGAAGAGTTACAAAAGTTCAAGTTAAAAAACATCAATAAATCGGCAGATCATTATGGATTGTCGCTTATTTTGGGAGGTGCCGAAAGTAATTTGTGGGATTTATGTCGGACTTATTCTAATTTGTCTTCAACCTTAAATTATTTCAATAAAAGCCACGGAAAATACCGAACTAATGAATTTACAGAATTGAATTATGATACTAATTTTAAAGTTGATTTTGGTTCAGAATCCAGTCAAAAGAACATATTAGGTGCTGGGTCAATTTGGTTGACTTACAACGCTATGGAAGAAGTAAACCGACCAGAAGGGGATGAAGCTTGGAAATTTTATGACAGTTCCCTTAAAATTGCTTGGAAAACTGGAACAAGTTTTGGTAACAGAGATGCTTGGGCAATTGGAACCAATTCGAGATATGTGGTTGGAATTTGGGTAGGGAATGCCACCGGAGAAGGAAGACCAACTTTAACAGGCGTAACTAGTGCAGCACCCATTTTGTTTGATGTATTTAATTTATTGCCAAGACAAAGATGGTTCGATACGCCATATAAGGATTTAGATGAAGTTGAGGTTTGTAAATTAAGCGGATATTTGGCAAAAGATGCTTGTCCGAAAATAAAACAATGGGTTTCCAAAAAAGGAAAAACCACAGCGATTTGTCCGTATCATAAAAGGATTCATTTGGATAAAGCAGAACAATTTCAGGTAAATAGCAGTTGCGAAAGTATCGAAAATATGGTTGCCAAAAACTGGTTTGTTCTTCCGCCTGTTATGGCTTGGTATTATAAAAGCAAACACATAGAGTATTTGCCGTTGCCTCCTTTTAAAGAAGATTGTATGGGAACACAAACGACTTCGATGGATTTTATTTATCCGAAGCCGAATAGTAAAATTTACTTAACGAAGAATTTTAATAGCGAAGTGCAGCCTGTAATTTTTAAAGTCGCTTATTCACAAAGAGAGAAACAATTGTTTTGGTATGTCGATAATGTTTACAAAGGCGTGACAAAAGTATTTCATGAAAAACCAATTTTGATGCCAGCGGGATTTCATTACATTACGGTTGTCGATGAATATGGGAATGAAATTAGGAGAAAGATTGAGATTGTGAAAGAGTAAAAGTATTCTAAAAACAAATGCCTAGCCCAGATAGCAGTGGAAATCCTTTTGTGCCGGTGTTCGGCACAAAAGATTGTAACGGATAGCTGGAAATAGCTCCTGAAAATAATTTAGAAAAAATGCACAAAAAAACCGCCTATCTCTCGAAAGGCGGTTTTTGTTTTACTCTATGACAACATTCTTCTTTTTGTCGTAGAAATGATACTCTAGGTACGTGTAAGCGTCACGTGGTATAATTTTGACCCATTTTTTATGTTCCAAAAACCATTTGGAGCGTATGGATGGAAAACCTTTACTGAGGTATGCAGCCACAAAAGGATGTACATTGAGCACCACGTTTTTGTGGGTTTTTAAAATACTTTCTAGATCAAGAGCGATTTTGTCAATGATTTGAATTGGCGCTTCTATTTCGCCTTCAATATTGTTTGGATCTTCTTCTCTAGTTTTAATATTGACTTCCGGTCTTACCCTTTGTCTTGTAATTTGGACTAAACCAAATTTACTCGGAGGTAAGATTTTGTGCTTGGCTTTATCATCGTCCATTTCTTCCCGAAGGAAGTCGAACAAGACTTTGCGATTTTCGGGATTCGACATATCAATAAAATCAATCACGATTATTCCACCCATATCACGCAAACGCAATTGTCTGGCGATTTCGGCGGCAGCAATCATATTAACTTCCATTGCAGTATCTTCTTGGTTGGATGCTTTATTAGAACGGTTTCCGCTGTTGACGTCGATAACGTGCAAAGCTTCGGTGTGTTCGATAATAAGATAAGCACCTTTACTCATCGAAACTGTTCTTCCGAAGGAGGTCTTGATTTGTCTCTCTATATTGTATTTCTCGAAAATTGGAGTGTCTTTGGATTGATAAAACTTAACAATCGATGTTTTCGAAGGAGCTATTTCTTGTAAATAATCCTTGGTTTGTTGGTACAACTCTTCGTCATCTATTAGGACACCACTAAAGGTATCGTTGAAGACGTCTCTCAATATTGATGAAGCTCTATTGAGCTCTCCTAATACCTTGGACGGATGATGAGCGGTCGGTAATTTTTTACACATTGCAGTCCATCTCTCTATGAGGTTCTGCAAATCTTTTTCTAATTCAACTGTGCTTTTGCCTTCGGCTACTGTGCGAACAATAACGCCAAATCCTTTTGGTTTGACAGCTTGTACCAATCGTTTCAAACGTTCTTTTTCTTTTTTGTCTTCTATTTTTTGAGAAATAGAAACGCGGTCAGAAAACGGAACTAAAACAATAAATCTTCCGGCAAGGGAAAGCTCTGCGCTAATTCTTGGTCCTTTGGTAGATATTGGTTCTTTGACGACTTGTACTAAAATAGACTGATTCGAATTGATAATATCGGTTATCGAACCATCTTTGTCTATCTCTTTTTCAAACTGAAAGTTTTTTAGGGAGAAATCTTTTATTTTACCTGCGCTTACAAGTTTTATGAATTTCAGTTGGGAAGCAAGATTAGGACCTAAATCGTGATAATGTAAAAAGGCGTCTTTTTCGTAACCAACATTTACAAAAGCAGCATTCAATCCAGCAACTGGTTTTCTTATTTTGGCAATAAAAATATCACCAACTTGGAAATTGCTTGTTTCTTGTTCTTTGTGTAATTCAATTAGTTTTCCATCTTTTAATAAGGCAAAATCTACGGCTTCGGAACTAGATCTAATGATTAATTCTTTATTCACTCTGTAAATTTTTATCCGAACTTTCAATTTTAGATTTTAGATTTTAGATTTTAGATTTTTTGAAAAATCTGCAATCTGCAATCTGCAATCTGCAATCAATTGCAAGGATGGATTAAACAATAATTTTAACAGGTATTGAACCCGGGAGGAATCAGTTAGCAGGTGTTAGTTTTCAGGCAGCAGTCAAAACTGCAATCTGAAATCTGCATTCTTTTTTCCAAATTTCAATGAACTTTTAAAAAGAAAAAAGTAGTTTAAAACTACTTTTTCTTTTTGTGACGGTTAGCTCTCGCTCTTTTTTTGCGTTTGTGCGTTGCTACCTTATGTCTCTTTCTTTTTTTACCACTTGGCATAATCTGAAGATTTTGTGATTAATAAATTATTTTTTATTTTGCTTCGTTATTCGTTTTTACTCCTTCTACAAACACTTTTGCAGGTTTGAATGCAGGAATATTATGAGCAGGAATTTTGATTGTGGTATTTTTTGAAATATTTCTTCCCGTTTTTTCAGCTCTTGTTTTCACAATGAAACTTCCAAAACCTCTTAAATAAACATTGTCTCCAGTTTCTAATGAGTTTTTAACTTCCGTCATAAAGGTCTCTACTGTTGCCTGAACATCTCCTTTTTCTAGACCTAATCTTTCTGAGATTTTTGCTACGATATCTGCTTTTGTCATTTTAATTCGTAATTTATAATTGTGTACTAATTTTTTGAGGTTGCAAATATATGAATTAAAAAAACAATTATTCAAGCTAATTCATTAAATTTTAACAACATAAACTTTTACTTTTGCTAACTAAAATTTAATGATGATTTTTTCCAACCTATTGATAAGCTGGTATTTAGAAAACAAACGCGATTTGCCGTGGCGAAAAACTGATAATCCTTATTTAATTTGGCTATCCGAAATAATGCTACAACAGACAAGAGTAACACAAGGAACACCCTATTTCCTGTCTTTTACAAACGCTTTTCCTACTGTTTTTGATTTGGCTAATGCCAATGAAGAACAAGTTTTAAAACTTTGGCAAGGTCTAGGCTATTATTCTCGGGCCCGAAATTTGCACAAAACTGCTCAGTTTGTTGCCAATGAATTATCAGGGGAATTTCCTGATAATTATAATGATTTACTGAAATTAAAAGGTGTTGGCGAATACACGGCTGCCGCAATTGCTTCATTTTCTTATAACGAACCCGTTCCCGTTGTTGATGGAAATGTTTTTCGAGTTTTGTCACGTTATTTTGATGTAGAAACCGATATTGCTTCGGCTTCGGCCAAAAAGGAATTTGCTGCTTTGGCTTTCGAATTGATGCCAAAAGATAATCCTGCAATATTCAACCAAGCCATGATGGAATTTGGCGCTTTGCAATGCGTTCCTAAAAGTCCTAATTGTGGTATTTGTGTTTTCAACGAAAGTTGCGTCGCTTTGCAAAAAAAGAAAGTCGATCAATTGCCTGTGAAATCAAAGAAGTTGAAGGTTAGAAATCGATACTTTAATTATTTGGTGGTTTCGGATGAAAATGAAAACACTATCATTCAAAAACGAACAGCAAAAGGAATTTGGCACAATCTCTACGAATTTCCGCTAATTGAAACTGAGAAAGTGGAAAATTTTGAATTCATTGCTCAGCAAATTCAATCCGACTTTTTCAAAGAAAACACTATCGAAAGCCTTTCAGAAATTAACCCTCAAAGTATCATTCACAAATTATCGCACCAACATTTGCACATTAAGTTTTGGAAAGTAAATCTAAAAGGAACTATCGAAAGCGGAATTACTTCTAAAGTTTTAAAAACATTCCCCTTCCCCATCGTAATTCATAATTTTATCGAAAAGGACTTTTTGAACTAACACAAAATTCAGTATATTTGAATATAGAAAATAGAGTATTATGAATTCGACTTTAAATAAAGTAATGTTAATTGGCCATTTGGGCGACGATGTCAAAATGCACTATTTCAAAAGTGATTCTTGCATTGGGAAGTTTCCTTTGGCAACAAATGAGACCTATATTAATAAAGAAACAGGCGAAAAAATTACTTCTACCGAGTGGCATAATATTGTTGTGAGAAATAAAGCAGCAGAATTGTGTGAAAAATATTTGTCGAAAGGCGATAAAATTTACATTGAAGGACGTATAAAATCCCGTCAATGGCTAGCCGAAGACGGAACCACAAAATACATCACCGAAATTCAGGCTATAGATTTCACTTTTCTTACAACCAAAAAAGAATCTGAAGCCAATAAAGAGAATAAATCTATTGAACCAACAAAAAATGGTAACTTTGACTCGGAAAATAACGGTTTCCCCGAAAACGATTTGCCGTCACAATTGTCTAACTAATCTTTTTTAATTTGGACCCAGAGCCCAGTTTTTTTCTTCAATACACACTAGACACCAATCTAGCATTAGGATTTATCGCAATATTGGTATTGCTATTTTGTTCTGCATTAGTTGCTGGTGCCGAAGTTGCTCTTTTTTCCTTGTCACAAAAAGATATTGAAGATGCTTTACTAGAAAACCCTTCGAAAGGAAAAATAATTTCGCAACTTTTAGAAAAACCCAAAAAATTATTAGCCACACTTCTTGTCGCCAACAATTTCATCACAATTGGAGTAATAATTTTATTCGCCTATTTAGGTAACACTATTTTTTCGGGCATCTCCTCTCCTATTTTGAAATTTAGCATCGAAGTGATTATAGTCACTTTTTTAATCTTGCTGTTTGGCGAAGTTTTACCAAAAGTATATGCCAGCCGAAACAACATTAAATTTGCCAAATGGATTGCTTATCCCGTTGCAATTCTCGACAAATTGCTTTCGCCAATAAGTTTGCCCATGCGAAAAGCCACCATCTACTTGCACAACAAATTAGGAAGACAAAAGACAAATTTCTCGGTAGATCAATTATCGCAAGCATTAGAACTTACTGATTCTGATGAAAGTTCATCGGACGAACAAAAAATATTAGAAGGAATCGTCACTTTCGGAAACACCGATACGAAGCAAGTAATGAGTCCGAGAATGGATATTTTTGCTTTGGAAATCGATGAAACTTTTTCATCCATTTATCCAAAAATTGTTGAAATGGGTTTTTCTAGAATTCCTGTGTATCGGGACAATATAGATCAGATAGAAGGCGTTTTGTTTGTAAAAGATTTGCTGCCATACATCAACAAAGAAGATTTTGATTGGAATAAATTGCTGCGAGAGCCGTTTTTTGTGCCTGAGAACAAAAAAATAGACAACTTGCTCAAGGATTTTCAAACTATGAAAAGTCATTTGGCTATTGTTGTGGATGAATATGGAGGAACTTCGGGATTGATCTCGCTTGAAGATATTATCGAAGAAATTGTGGGAGACATCAGTGATGAATTTGATGGCGACAACCCAAATTATTCTAAAATTGATGATAAAAACTACCTTTTTGAAGGAAAAACAAATCTCAAAGATTTTTATAGAGTGATAGATGTTGATGAAGAATTGTTCGAAATTAAGAAAGGCGAAGCCGAAACATTGGCAGGATTTATTCTTGAAATTCTGGGTAATTTTCCAAAAAAAGACCAAAAAATTATTTTCGAAAATTGTACGTTTACAATTGAAATGGTTGATAAAAAACGTGTAAAACAAATAAAAGTGACTATAGAATAAATACAAAATGCAAAAAAAACAACTTACTATTTTCGCGATTTTAACCCTGATGTTTTCTGTCTTTAGCTGCAAAGATGAGGTTTTGCCAAAACCCGCAAGTTATTTGCGATTGGATTATCCTGAAGCCGAATATGTATATTTTGAAAATAATGCATCCCCTTTTGCATTCAAAATAAATTCAAAAGCTATAATCAAAGGAGGCAAAGATTTTGGGTTTGCCATTTCCTACCCTAAAATGAAAGCCACAATTTATTTGACCTACAAACCTGTGAATAATGACATCGAAAAATTACTCCGTGATGCTCAAAAGCTGACTTATGAACACGTTATAAAAGCTGATGATATCTTGGAGCAACCCTATCTGAATCCTTCCAAAAAAGTGTATGGAATGTTCTATCAAGTGGACGGAAATGCAGCTACAAATTCACAGTTTTATGTGACCGATAGCACCAAACATTTTGTGACAGGTTCTGTTTATTTCTACGCAAAACCCAATTACGATTCAATTATGCCTGCAGCAAGCTACGTTAGAAACGATATGCAACGTTTAATGGAAACTTTGAAGTGGAAGTGAATAACTAATCAATAAAAAACCAGACACTTTTAACTGTGTTTTTATGATTGATGATGAAATGCTTTTTTGTTGAAAACTAACAAAATTCCAACACCTGTAGATATTGCAGCATCGGCAATGTTGAAAATGGCATTAAAGAATTTAAAGTGTTGTCCACCAATAACGGGTAACCATTCTGGCCAATTTCCTTCGAATAAAGGAAAATACAACATATCGACTACTCTTCCGTGAAACCAAGTTCCATAAGGTTTGTCTGTAAATAAAGTGGCCAAATGACCGTAGCTGTCATCGAAAATTACACCATAAAAAACGGAGTCGATAATATTGCCGAAAGCTCCTGCAAGAATTAGAGAAATAGCCACAATCAAATAATTTGAACTGTGCTTTTTTTCGACAGAATCCCAAAGCCAATAGCCAATCCCTGTAACGGCTACTAGACGAAAAACGGTAAGAAACAATTTTCCATATGTGCCAGGAATTACAGTTCCCCAAGCCATTCCTTCGTTTTCTATCAATAGGATTTTGAACCAACTAGTGACATCTATTTGTCCGTTTTCGCCGTAAACAAAATTAGTTTTGATGTAAATTTTTGAAAGTTGATCTACCAATAAGATGATAAAAACTATCAGATAAGCTTTTCGTAAAGACATTTTGTAAATTTTAATGGCGCAAAAATAGGGAATTTCTAAAAAGTAAAATCCAAATGCCAATAATTTAATAAAACATTATTGGAATTTGGAATTTTGATATTGAAATATTCAATTGATTATCGTTGCAAATTTTTTGCTTCGATGCTCATTGTTGCGTGAGGAACAATCAACAATCTCTCTTTACTGATTAATTTTCCTGTTACTTTACATGTTCCGTATGTTTTATTTTCTACACGGAAAAGCGCGTTTTTCAAGTCACGGATGAACTTCTCTTGGCGAATGGCCAACTGTGAGTTAGCTTCTTTCGACATGGTTTCGCTTCCTTCTTCAAATGCTTTGAAAGTAGGCGAAGTATCGTCTGTTCCGTTATTCAAATCGTTCATATAAGCGCTTTTTATCAAGTCTAAATCGGCTTGTGCTTTGTGTATTTTTTTGATAATAAGCTCTTTAAACTCTGCTAAATCAGCGTCTGAGTATCTTGCAATTTCATCTATCATTTTCTAATTATTTTGTAATTGATATTTTTGTTTTTATCTCGTCGAATTCTATTTCTGTTCCATTGTCTATATTTTCTTCAAAAACCAATTTTTCTGTTAATGTCTCTGATTTAATATAGGCTTCGTTTGCTTTTACAGCATTTTCTAATTCTTCATTTTTTTGCAAATGTACTTTAATTTTGTCAGTAACCTCAAAACCAGAATCTTTTCTTATGTTTTGAATTCGGTTGACCAATTCTCTGGCAATTCCTTCTTGTTTTAATTCCTCCGAAATTGTAATATCAAGCGCAACTGTTATTCCGTTAGAGTTTGCAACCAACCAACCTTCAATATCTTGCGAAGAAATCTCTACTTCTTCTAATGCTAAAATTATACTTTTTCCCGAAATAACAATACTTATGTTGCCTTCCTTGTCTAATTGGTTGATTTGAGCCGCCGAAAAACTCTGTATCTCTTTGGCAATCAATCCCATATCTTTTCCAAATCGAGGTCCAAGAGCCTTGAAATTAGGTTTAATTTGTTTCACCAAAATCCCCGAAGCATCGTCTAAAAGGACAATTTCTTTCACGTTTACTTCTGCTTTTATCAGGTCGGAAACAGCTTCAATTTCAGCTCTAAATCCTTTGTCAAGTACCGGAATCATTACCTTTTGCAAAGGTTGACGCACTTTAATCATTTCCTTTTTTCGAAGCGATAAAACCAATGACGAAATGGTCTGTGCTTTCTGCATTTTGCTTTCCAACAATTTATCAACAAAGTTTCCAACATATTTTGGGAATTCCGCCAAATGTACAGAGTCAAATTTTTCCGATTGTGTAGCCAATGTTAAATCTCTGTAAAGCTTGTCCATAAAGAACGGAGCGATTGGCGCACCCAATTTACTGATAGTTAGCAAACAAGTATATAAAGTCTGATAAGCCGCAATTTTATCTTGTGCATATTCGCCTTTCCAGAAACGACGACGACACAAACGAACGTACCAATTACTCAAGTTTTCCGATACAAATTCCGAAATAGCACGAGCCGCTTTTGTTGGTTCGTAATCCGCATACGCCTCGTCCACCACTTTTACCAAAGTATTCAATTCCGAAATAATCCATCTATCAATTTCAGGTCTTTCGCTCATTGGAACTTCAGCTTCACTATGAGTGAAATTATCGAGGTTAGCATACAACGCAAAGAAAGAATAAGTGTTGTACAGAGTTCCGAAGAATTTTCTTCGAACCTCAGCAATTCCCTCCAAATCAAATTTCAAATTGTCCCAAGGATTTGCATTCGAAATCATATACCAACGCGTGGCATCCGGACCATATTCATTTAATGTTTCGAATGGATCGGCTGCATTTCCTAGACGCTTGGACATTTTTTGTCCGTTTTTGTCCAAAACCAAACCATTTGAAACTACATTTTTATAGGCAACTTTATCAAAAACCAAAGTGCCAATAGCGTGCAAAGTATAAAACCAACCACGAGTTTGATCGACTCCTTCGGCAATAAAATCAGCAGGAAAATCTTTATTTCCGTCAATTTTGTCTTTGTTTTCAAAAGGATAATGCCATTGTGCATAAGGCATTGAACCCGAATCAAACCAAACGTCAATCAAATCTGATTCGCGTTTCATTGGCTTTCCAGAAGCTGAAACTAAAGTGATTTCATCAACAACATTTTTGTGTAAATCCACTAAATCATAGTTGGATTCATCCATATTCCCAATTTCGAAACCTTTGAAAGGATTTTCTTTTTGGAAACCTGCTGCGATAGCTTTTTCGATTTCGTTGTATAATTCTTCAACCGAACCAATTAGCATTTCTTCTGTTCCTTCTTCGTTTCTCCAGATTGGCAAAGGAATTCCCCAAAAACGAGAACGTGACAAGTTCCAGTCGTTGGCATTTTTCAACCAATTTCCAAAACGTCCTTCACCGGTTGCTTTTGGTTTCCAGTTGATGGTTTCGTTCAATTCGAACATTCTATCGCGAACTTTCGTAATTTCTATAAACCAAGAATCGAGTGGATAATATAAAATTGGCGTGTCAGTTCTCCAGCAATGTGGGTAACTGTGGACGTATTTTTCGACTTTGAAAGCCTTGTTCTCTTCTTTTAACTGAATGGCGATTTCTACATCGACAGAGCGTTCTGGTGCATCGCCATCAGTGTAATATTCGTTTTTAACGTATTTACCCGAATAATTTCCTAAACAATCAATGAATTTTCCTTGCAGATTTACTAATGGAACTGGGTTTCCGTTTTCGTCTAAAACTAGCATTGGCGGAACTTCGGGCGTAGCTTCTTTGGCTACTTTGGCATCATCTGCACCAAATGTTGGAGCCGTGTGCACAATTCCTGTTCCATCTTCAGTCGTAACAAAATCGCCTGAAATTACTCGGAAAGCATTTTCTGAATTTTGGAATGGTAAAGCCAATGGCATCAATTGTTCGTAACGGATTCCAACTAAATCAGCTCCTTTGCATTCTGCCAAGATTTGAAATGGAATTTTCTTATCTCCTTCTTTGAAATTTTCAAAATCAGAAGCTTCAGTACTGGCAAAAAATCCTTTTGAAAATTGCTTTCCAACTAAGTTTTTAGCCAAAATTACTTTTGTAGGTCTGAAAGTATATTGATTGAAAGTTTCTACTAAAACATAATCGATTTTTGGACCAACAGTAAGTGCCGTATTTGACGGCAAAGTCCAAGGAGTTGTCGTCCAAGCTAAGATATAAATATCTCCAAAACCTTGAAGAAAACTCGGTAAAGTTTCGTTTAATGCTTTGAATTGGGCAACTATCGTAGTATCGGTAACATCGCGATACGAACCCGGCTGATTTACTTCGTGCGAGGACAGTCCTGTTCCCGCTTTTGGCGAATACGGTTGAATGGTGTAACCTTTGTACATCAAATCCTTGTTGTAAATTTGTTTCAAAATCCACCAAACGGTTTCCATATACTTGGATCTGTAGGTCACATACGGATCTTCCATATCGACCCAATAACCCATTTTTTCGGTCAAATCGTTCCACACATCGGTGTAACGCATCACGGTTTTTTTGCAAGCTTCGTTATATTCAGCTACAGAAATAGTTTTTCCGATATCTTCTTTGGTAATGCCCAATGAAGCTTCTGTTCCTAATTCTACAGGCAATCCGTGTGTGTCCCAGCCCGCTTTACGCTTTACCTGAAAGCCTTTTTGGGTTTTGTAACGGCAAAAAATATCTTTAATCGCACGCGCCATCACGTGGTGAATTCCCGGTAGTCCATTTGCCGAAGGCGGTCCTTCGAAAAACACAAATGGGGTGTTGCCTTCACGAGTGGTAACACTCTTCTCGAATATGTTTTCTTTTTTCCAAAAATCAAGTACTTCTGATGCAACGGTTGGCAAGTTAAGTCCTTTGTATTCAGTAAATTTTATGCTCATTTTATCCTTTTCTTAAATCGTGGTGCGAAAGTAATAAATAGTTATGAATTATAAGTAAAGAGTGATGAGTTTTTGTTTACAACAAAGGCGCAAAGGCGCAAAGTTTCAAAAGAATAAAATCAAATCTTTAAAGTACAATGAGAATAGCATTAAATCTTCGAGACTTTCCGTTTTTGTGACAAATAATTTCAAGAAAAAACAGCTGTTAAAACCTCCAAAGATTTTGGTTTTCGGAAGCCGTCGAGATGATAAGTATAATAATCTATCAGGATTTTTAAGAGAATCTGTCTTTCGATGACGTGAAAGGTTTTTTGGTCATTATCAAATTTCAAATGAATGAGTTTTTTGAAAAGATTGGTTTCGTGTTCAGTTAAAGATCCAAGACCGTGAAATGGTGTAAAAACACCTTCGTTGGCATCGAAAAAAGGGAATTCTACTTCGGAAGTGTCGGGATAAAAACCGAGATATTTGGTTATTTCGAGCATCAAAATCAAATGAAAATTTGCAATTCCGTTATGATTATCGAGCCAAAACAAAGCAGTTTCCAAAAAAGTAAAAAGTTGTTCGTTTTTCTCTTCTTCGTGAATGGAATGGTGCAGAATTTCGGAAAGAAACATTACGATAGTGCTCTTGAAAATATCGGAATGCAAAGTTTGAAATGGAGTCGAAATTTTGATTTCCTTGAAATTTTCCAAAGTTCCTTTATTCTTGTGTACAGCTTCGATTTCGAGAATTGTCAAAGGTTGAAAATAGGCAATTTTTTGGTTTGATTTTCGGGAAGAAAAAGCATCCCGAACAAAATAGGTTTTCAAACCATGCGATTGCGTAAAACATTTTACAATCAAGCTTTTCTCTTGGTATTTGAGGGAAGAAATGACGATGGCTTTGGTTTTTACCAACATTGGAATTTGGAATTTTTCAAATTTGGAATTTACCTAATAATCATTACTTTTTTGACTTTGGTTTCTATTCCATCTTGAGCCGAAATAAAAATCATATACACGCCAGATGCGACTTTGTGTTTCCCAAAAGCGGTGGTATCCCATTCTATTGTTCCTCCTTCGGATGTGGTTTCGTAAACTAAATTACCTTCTATATCAGTTATTTTTACGGTGGCTTTATTTAATAATCCTGAAATTTTTACTGTTCCGTCATATTCTGGCCGCACCGGATTTGGATACACAAATACGTTATTTAAATCTTCATTGGCTCCTGTTGATACCCCTTTGAAAGAAACTAACCCTTTGTTTGTTGCAATAAAAACCTCGCCTGTTGCACTATTAATATCAATGTCATTAATGATGTTGCTTGGTAAAGGCGAATTAGTTTCAGTAAAATGATACTTAGTTTCCTGACCGTTCGGAGAAACCAAAAAAACGCCCGAATCAATAGTTCCTATCCATTTATTATTGGCACCATCTACCACTATGTCAGTAATAAATTGTTCATACATTAATTCTTGTGCTAAGCCATCTTCGAGTATGATTATGGGTTTTGTAGTCATTTGTTCTTCAGACATATAACTACTCACATTAGATAATACCCTTAATCCTTTTGTGGTTCCAATCCAGAGTTGATTGTTGTTGTCAGGGGCTGCAACCCTTACATCGGCTGTTGGCAAATTTCCTGTATCTGTTCCTGTTGTGATTTTTTTGAATATATTGTTTTTTTCGTTAAAACCTATTAATCCGTTTTCATTTGTTGTTATCCATTTTGTACCGTTTTTATCAATAGCCAAGCTGCCAAAACTATTTTTTTCGATAGAAATTATAACTTTATCCATTGCATAACTTTGCCATTGTCCACTTGTACTCAATGATTTTAAGCCGTTTTTTACCAAACTATTGGTAACCCAAAGATTTCCAGTTCTATCAAATGCAGTACCATTTATTCGAACATCAATATAACTAGGACCCAGAAATGTTAAAGTTTCCAATCCACTATTCGATTGATTAAACAAAATGTTAGGAACATCATTTACAACTTTTAGTAATCCTGAGAAAAAAGAACTAGCGTACACTTCATTTTCATTTGTTGGATTTACAGTAACTCTAACCATAGATTTTGCTCCAAAAACTTTTTCATACGGAATATTTAACCATCCTGATTCGCTGTATTTACTCAACCCATAACTCTCTAATGCATACGGATTATAAAACAAATCATAATCGCCATAAACCGCCCAAAGCGAAGTAGTAGTTGTTTGAAGTGCAAAAATATTGTTTCGACTAGGTCCTGCAGGCATTGTGTTTCTTATAGCCGATGAGACTGAAATTGTAGTGCTATAAATTCCGTTTTCATTTGTCCCAATATAAATTTCGTCTTCAATGCTGGTGGCACAAGTGAAATTTACCAAAGTATCTATAATTTGACTGCTGTTTATTTGGCGAACAAGAATCATTTGTTTGTTATATATAGAAACACTATTTGGCGTGGTGATTATTAAATAATTTCCTGAAGCCCTCATATCGACAGCGGCTTGTGGAAGTTGAAGATAGCTAGTAAATGAATTAGAGCCTGAATTGTATTTGTGAATATTTCCAGTAGCATTTATGGCTATAAGTTCTGTATCAAAAGTTTCTATACTTGACCAACTACCAGTAGCAATTTGTGACCATTGGTTGAAATCGATTAAGTTTTTATTTGCAATATCGGCTTTTCTTATACCGTCAATTGTTGAAGCATAAATAAAACCATTATGTACTGCTGTTTGAGAAACACTTATTTCAGCTCCATTGTTACCAATAAAATAAGTATCGCCAAAAAGCATGGTTAATAAGTTGAATTGTACAATTCCAAAATCACAGGAAACATATACAATCCCGTCGTACTCCATAAAATGATTAATCTTTTTTAAGTTTGCTGGGAGTTGTTTATTTATAATATCAACTACGTTAAGCATACTGCCGTCTGCTTCGTTGATCACAGTCATCAAACCGTTTTCGTAGCCTATCAGCGTTTTATTGGATATTGGACTGTAATATAAGGACACTATAGTTTGCCCAGAAAGCCCATCGATGGTGTTTGTGGTTTTAATTTGATTTGTAGTAATGTTTTTTGAAAACAAAGCGTTTTCGGAGGCTGCGAAAATGGCCGTTGCCGATTGAGACACATCTCTAATATCATTATAAGAGAAATAGCCTTGCCATAACATAGTGGTTTGGGCGAAACCTATTTGCAAAAAGAGAAGAAATACAAGATGTAGAAACCCGTTTTTTATCATTTGAATAAATATTTCGTTCACAAATATAATACAAACGAAAGTAATTGGATTTTGTTACACAAAAAAAGACCTTCATTTCTAATCTGAATTTCAGATGGAATGAAGGCCTTTTTAAATTTATAAAAAGTCTAAACGACTCCTTGTGCTAGCATAGCATCGGCCACTTTTACAAATCCTGCAATATTGGCTCCTTTTACATAATCTACATATCCTGTTTCATCGGTGCCATATTTTTTGCACTGATTGTGAATTCCAACCATAATGTCTTTCAATCGATGATCTACTTCTTCGCTTGACCAATTTAATCGAATAGAATTTTGTGTCATTTCTAAACCTGAAGCAGCAACACCACCTGCATTTGCTGCTTTTCCCGGTGCATAAAGAACTTTTTTGCTCAAAATATATTTAATAGCATCTAAAGTACAAGGCATATTCGCGGCTTCAGTAATACAAATAGTACCATTTTCAATTAGTTTTTTTGCATCCTCTAGATGTAATTCATTTTGTGTAGCACAAGGGATTGCGATATCGGCTTTAACTTCCCATACACTTTTCCCTTTATGAAATTCAGCATTTGGATATTTCTCCACATACATTTCGGCTCGGTTATCTCCACTGTTTCTCATTTCAAGCATATAGTCAATTTTTTCGCCAGAAATTCCTTCAGCATCATAAATATAGCCATCAGGTCCTGAAATGGTTAAAAGCTTTCCTCCTAATTCATTAATTTTTAACGCTACACCCCAAGCTACATTACCAAAACCCGAAATTGAAAAAGTTTTTCCTTTAATTTCTTCGCCCATTGTTCTAAGCATTTGTTCTGTAAAATATACTACACCATATCCAGTTGCTTCAGGTCTGATTAACGAACCTCCGTACGCAAGTCCTTTTCCAGTTAAAACTCCTGTGAATTCATTTCTAATTCTTTTGTATTGACCAAATAAATAGCCAATTTCTCTCGCACCAACACCAATATCTCCAGCAGGAACATCAATTTCTGGTCCGATATGACGACACAATTCTGTCATAAAAGATTGACAAAAACGCATTATTTCTCCGTCCGATTTGCCTTGTGGATCAAAATCTGAGCCTCCTTTTCCTCCTCCCATTGGAAGTGTAGTCAAACTATTTTTGAATACTTGTTCAAAAGCTAGAAATTTAAGCACTGATAAATTGACCGAATTATGAAATCTAATCCCTCCCTTGTATGGCCCAATAGCAGAGTTCATCTGAATTCTAAATCCTCTGTTGACTTTTATTTCTCCTTTATCATCTACCCAAACAACACGAAAAGTTATCGTTCTTTCTGGCTCTGTGATCCTAAGTAACAGGTGTTTACCGTCATATTTTCGTTTCGAAGCTATAAAAGGAATTACCGTTTCGGCAAATTCTCTAACTGCTTGAATGAATTCAGGCTCATTTGGATTTTTGGCCTCAACTTGAGCCATAAAATTATTGATTTTTTCTTCCATTTTGAAATAAATTAGTGTACCAAAGTTAGTATTAATCGTTTACTTACCAAAATATTTCTTTTTTAAGAAAACGTTTTCGTAAGTCTGCAAATATACATTATATGAGAATATTTATACCTAAAAATACTTTTTCTTAATCTGTAAAAAGTTGTTTTTATTGATGCTGAAAGGTTTTTATTTAAAATCAAAACTATTGCTATAAAAACACAAAAAATCGTATATTTTGTTTACATAATATTTATAATTTTTATCGTTTTATTATATTTAGTTCTATTGTATAAGGATTGATTGATGTTTTTATATATTTGTAAAAAAGTAATTTATAATAATGATTTTGAAATCTATTGCATTTTTCTACTTATTCCTACTTTTTGGCCTTTCGAATGTAGCCAATGCTCAATTTGGATTTTCACACGAAATTGGAGCAATTGCTGGACCTGTCGCCTTTCAATCTGACTATGGCGAAAGGCACGATTTATCAACAAATGCAGGTAACACTGGGTATGGAATTGGAATAATTCATTATATGAATTTTTCTTACACTGCTGAATGTAACTGTTATACTCCCGAAACTTATTTTAATGACCACTTCAAGTTAAGAAGTGAATTGTCTTATAACAAAACCGAATTAGATCATTTTGGGCAATGGGTTGAAGGAAAACCATCTCTTGGAAAAGAACAATTAAAAGCAATGAGCGGAACAACTGCCGTAACCAATATCGGGATGCAATTAGAATTTTTCCCTTTGAGTATTCGCGACTTTACCGAAACAATAGGAAGTTTTGGTCCCTTTATTAGTCTTGGTGGACAATATAGTTTTTATAACGCAAAAGCTTATTCCACAATGGGGCCTTTGGGAACACCGTTGACCACTTTTCCAAAATACTTAACCCCCACTGATGACCGTTCTTACGGATTTTCTACTGAATCCAGCTCGGTTTGGTCAGTAGTTTCTAGCGTAGGAACTCGTTATAAACTATCTCCACTATCTGATTTGATGGTCGATTTGAGATTGCAATATTATTTTTCAGACTGGGTTGATGGATTAAATCCTAACCCAGACCTTTACAAAGAAAATAAAGCCAACGATTGGAATGTATGGTTCAATGTGGGTTACATTTATTACTTACAATAGTCTAAACCTAACCTAAAACAAAAATCCCAATGCTTCAAAATTTTCAGCATTGGGATTTTTGTTAAGAATAAGAATTACTTAAACAAACTTCTTTAAACTCATCATAATCCCAATATGAAGTCCTTCGTGAAAATTATTGAAAACCATCGCATCTTCTACATTTCTTATAACGAAACCTGTTGAAGTTGGATATTCTTGATAGTTTTTGAAAATTCCATTGTCATAATCTTCCTGAGTTTGATCGATGGTTTTAGACAACAAAATCTTAATTTCCTCAACATCGGCTTGGGTTGCATCACCTTCTGGCTTAGATCCTTTCATATATTTCTGCACCAATTCGTCGGAAACTAGCATTGGTAAACTAGAGAATTTGTAAACCAACAATTGTTGGGTCACGACAATATGCGCAATATTCCAAATAAGATTGTTCTTGAAGCCTTCCGGAATTTTGTTGAGTTGTTCTAAAGAATAGCTGTCTAAAAATTGGGATACTATTTTTCTACTCGTTCTTGTGATTTCGAATGTTCGTTGCATTTATTTAAATTTTTGATAAAAATAATCATTTTACGTTGCAAATGAATTTTCTTTGCACAATAAATTAGTTTGATTATTATGAACAAAATATACTATCTCGCTTCATGCGATACTTGTCGAAAAATTATTAAATCGTTGCCCAAAGATCATAATTTGGCCTTTCACGACATCAAGCAAGATCCTATTTCGGTTCAAGAATTGGAAGAAATGCACAGCCTTTCAGGAAGCTACGAAGCACTTTTCAGCAAAAAAGCACAACTTTACAAATCGATGGATTTAAAAAATAAATCCTTGACCGAAACTGATTTCAAAAAATATATTTTGGAACATTACACGTTTTTGAGTCGTCCTGTTTTTATTATTGACGGCAAAATTTACATTGGCAACAGCCAGCAAAATATGCTCCAAGTAATGAAAGCACTATCAAATGTCTAAAAGAACGCTTGCAGTTATTGGTGCCACAATCGTTTCCATCATCTACGGTATGACTTTCACCATCGCCAAAGACGTGATGCCAAAATATGTCGATGCATACGGATTTATCATAATTCGAGTGGGCGGAGCTACCATTTTGTTTTGGATGGTTTGGCTTTTGAGTAGAAATTCAAAGGAAATTAGGGAAGAGAAAATTGACCGCGCCGATTACCCTCGAATACTATGGGCGGCTTTTTTTGGTGTGGCTTTAAATATGCTTTCTTTTTTCAAAGGATTGAGTTTGACTTCTCCTATTTCGGCATCTGTGCTTATGGTTTCGACGCCCATAATTGTTCTTATTCTTTCGGCAATAATTCTCAAAGAACGGATGCAAAAAAGAATGATTTTTGGAATTATTTTAGGACTAATTGGTACCACATTTCTTATACTTTACGGGAAATCTTCGGGAAATGCAACGAATCCGACTTTGGGTAACTTTCTGGTTTTTGTCAATGCTACTTCTTATGGTTTATACTTGGTTATCGTCAAAAAATTGATGCAAAAATACAATCCTTTCAACTTTGCCAAATGGATTTATTTGATTGGTTTTATAATGGTTTTACCCTTTGGCTGGAGCCAATTTCAAGTCGTTGAATGGTCTTTATTGCCAATGGATATTTATTGGAAAATAGGTTTTGTGGTGGTCTTTTCGACTTTCGGAACTTATATGCTGAATTTGCTTTCGATGCGAGAATTGAAACCCACAACTGTCGCGGTTTTTGTTTATTTACAACCTTTTTTCGCCACTGTTTTTGCCATTAGTTTAGGAAAAGATGAACTAACTTTAGTTAAAATCGTTTCGGCAATTTTGATATTTACCGGCGTATATTTGGTAACACAAAAGAAGGGTTAATATTTGCAAAGTCATAGCTCATTATCAAACTAAAAACTGCGACTGACCACTGAAAACTTTTTTCTTATCTTTGAACTCTTTTAGAAAATTATATGATACAATCAATGACTGGATTTGGTAAAGCAAGCTTGCAATTACCAACCAAAAAAATTACGGTAGAAGTAAAATCCTTGAACAGCAAAGGTTTAGATTTAAGTGTGCGAATGCCTTCGTCTTACCGCGAAATGGAACTAGGTTTACGCAACCAAATTGCCTTGAAACTCGAAAGAGGAAAAGTAGATTTTTCGATTTTTATTGAAAGTACTGCCGAGCAAACTTCGACGAAAGTGAACGTGCCGATTGTGAAAGCCTACATCAATCAATTGCGCGAAGTATATTCTGATGCTGATGAAACGGAATTAATGAAAATGGCTATCAGAATGCCCGACACTTTAAAAACCGAAAGAGAAGAAATCGACGAAAATGATTGGTCGGAAATTCAAAAAGTGATTTTGGAAGCTTTAGATTATATTGGAGATTTCCGAAAAGATGAAGGTGCATCTTTAGAAAAAGAATTCCAGTTGCGCATTGGCAACATTCGCCAATATATGAACGACGCTTTGGCTCTTGATCCAGAACGGGTTCAGGCGATAAAAGACCGTCTGCAAACTGCGATTTCAGAATTAAAAGTCAACGTTGACGAAAATCGTTTTGAACAAGAATTGATTTACTACCTAGAAAAATTAGACATCACCGAAGAAAAAGTTCGTTTGACCAATCACCTGGATTATTTCCTGGAAACCATCAACGGAACGGAAGCTAATGGTCGAAAACTAGGTTTCATCACCCAAGAAATGGGACGCGAAATCAACACAATGGGTTCGAAATCGAATCACGCTCAAATGCAAAAATTAGTCGTAATGATGAAGGACGAATTAGAGAAGATTAAGGAACAGGTTTTGAATGTTTTGTAAAAGCAATTAGTTCCTACAAGAATAAACAATGAAACTAAAAAAACCAACAGAAGAATTCATTGATGAAATTCTTAAACTATATTCAGTTGAAGAAGGTGACGAACTCAATGAAAATCTTCTTAAATTATTTAAAACATTTAATGATGATAAAAACAAATTTAATGTTTTAATAAAAGTTGCATCATTAAATAAAATTTACTCAACAGCAATTGTTAATATAAATCCAGTAGTTGACCAGATAATTAAAATCTCAAACTCTGAATTAAATCCGAAAACAATAACTGAATATGTTGAATTTGTAGATAAAATATCTAAAATTAATTGGACAAATGGTAAAGGAAAAAACTTTGAACGTAACAACTTATCTTTTTCATCTAAATACGTTCATTTTTTAAGCAATTTTGAAATACCTATTTACGATAGTTATATTTGGATTATCATAAATGGATATTTAGGTCAAAAAAACAATGAAAAAATTTCATTTGAAAACCCAAGTAATTTCAAAGAATTTTATGCAACATTTGAAAAATTTAAAATAGACTTAGGCTTAGAAAACTATTCAAACTACAAAATTGATAAGTTTTTATGGCAATATGGAAAAAAGTTGATTCAAGAAATTGAAAAGGAAATGTTTATTGATTTAGAACAAGCTAAATCTGAACTAAAGAAAAGAATAAAAGCCAACAACTAATTACTACTAAGATGGATTTGCAATAATGAATAACTAATTGCAAAAAAAGAAACTGGTTTTGATTTTGTTGTAAATTCATCCAAAATTACACGAATTAACACAAATTAATTAGTGGAAATTTGTGTAATTTGTGGTTAAAAAATAAAATAAAATGAGGATGTGATTGCTTCGTTCCTCGCAATGACTTTAAAATGAAAAAAGGAAAATTAATAGTGTTTTCGGCACCATCGGGTTCAGGGAAAACCACCATCGTTAGACATTTATTAAAGCAAGAAGACTTAAACTTGGAGTTCTCCATTTCGGCAGCAACGCGTGAAGCTCGTGGCGAAGAAGTAAACGGAAAAGATTATTATTTTATGTCGCTAAAAGAGTTCAAAACCCACATCAAAAACGAAGATTTTGTAGAATGGGAAGAAGTCTATAGAGATAATTTCTACGGCACTCTGAAAAGTGAAGTCGAACGCATTTGGGCTCAAGGTAAAAACGTGATTTTCGACATTGATGTTGCTGGAGGTTTGCGAATTAAACATAAATTTCCAGAGGAAACTTTGGCTGTTTTCGTAAAACCACCTAGCGTGGACGAACTCAAACGAAGACTCAAAGAACGCTCCACCGAAAGCGATGAAAAAATCAATATGCGCATTGCCAAAGCCCACGTAGAATTGGCGACAGCTCCGCAATTTGATAAAATCATCAAGAATTATGATTTGGATACTGCCAAAGAAGAAGCGTATCAATTGGTAAATAATTTTGTAAATAATTCATTTTAAAAAATGAAAATCGGTCTTTATTTCGGAACATTCAATCCCATTCATATTGGGCATTTGATTATTGCCAACCACTTGGCAGAATATTCCGCTTTAGACCAAATTTGGATGGTGGTAACGCCTCACAATCCTTTGAAAAACAAGCAAACTTTATTGGACGATTACCAACGCTTGCAATTGGTTTTTTTGGCGACAGAAGATTATCCTAAAATCAAACCATCGGACATTGAGTTCAAGTTGCCGCAGCCTAATTATACTGTGAATACATTGGCACATTTGCAGGATAAATTTCCACAACACGACTTTTCATTAATTATGGGCGAAGACAATCTAAAGTCTTTTCACAAATGGAAAAATTACGAGGCTATTTTAGAAAACCATGATATTTATGTGTATCCACGCATTTCGTCGGAAACAGACACAAACCAAAATTTAGCGTTCAAAAACAATCCCAAAATTCATAGTATTGATGCTCCAATAATGGAAATATCTTCAACCTTTATTCGAGAAAACATCAAAAACAAAAAGAATGTTCGTCCGCTTTTGCCTGAAAAAGTTTGGGAATATATCGACCACAATAATTTATATAAGAAGTAAAAAACTCCTTAAACAAAAAAAACCGCTTCTTTCGAAGCGGTTTTTGTACCCGGAGCCGGAGTCGAACCGGCACGGTTTCCCACAGGTGTTTGAGACCAGCGCGTCTACCAATTCCGCCATCCGGGCTTAGCAGACAGAAATAACAACAGTTATTTCACGCAATAAAGAGATATTTAGTGGTAGCTAAACGTCTTTTTTCTTTAACACGGTGCAAATGTAAAAAATATTATAACAAATTCTAATAAAAATACTCTAATTTTTCCTTTCAGAGTTCGATTTTATTCCTAAATTTGCACCTCGGTAAAACGAAACACACTAACTAACTACATTCGAGGCGATTATATTTTAGAGGTTTTTACAAATGTAAGCCTGAATTATAGCCGCACAACCGAATAAAAACAACAAACTAAATGTCACAACTAGAGCCAGAAGCTAAAATTTTTGCCTGTACACAAAGTGAATACCTTGCAGAGAAAATAGCTAAGGAATATGGCATCCCTTTGGGTAAAATGACTATGTCAACTTATAGTGATGGTGAATTTCAGCCATCTTATGAGGAATCTATTCGAGGTTTGCGTGTATTTATTGTTTGCTCAACGTTTCCAAGTGCCGATAATTTGATGGAATTGTTGCTGATGATTGACGCTGCAAAACGAGCTTCGGCAAGACACATCACGGCTGTTATGCCTTATTTTGGTTGGGCAAGACAAGATAGAAAAGACAAGCCAAGAGTTCCGATTGGAGCAAAATTAGTGGCTAAATTATTAGAAACTGCCGGCGCAACACGAATTATGACGATGGATTTGCATGCCGATCAAATACAAGGATTCTTCGAAAAACCAGTAGATCACCTTTTTGCATCTACCATATTTTTGCCGTATGTAAACAGTTTAGGCTTAGAAAATTTAACCATAGCTTCGCCAGATATGGGAGGTTCAAAAAGAGCTTATGCCTATTCTAAGTTTTTAGAATCCGATGTGGTAATTTGTTACAAACAGCGAAAAGAAGCTAACATCATTGATACAATGGAGCTCATTGGTGAGGTAAAAGGCAAAAATGTAATTTTGGTTGACGATATGATCGATACTGGAGGCACATTGGCGAAAGCCGCAGATTTAATGATTGAAAAAGGTGCCTTGAGCGTGAGAGCTATCTGTACGCACGCCATTTTATCGGGCGGTGCTTACGAAAAAATAGAAAATTCTAAATTGCTAGAATTAATTGTTACTGATTCTATTCCGTTGAAGAAGGAATCAAATAAAATAAAAGTGGTAAGTTGTGCGCCTCTTTTTGCCGAAGTAATGTACATGGTACACCACAACAATTCTATTAGCGGAAAGTTTTTGATGTAATTCATTTACACAAAAGCCAAAAGCTAATTCAACAAAGAGTTTAATAATTAACTATATAAATTTTTTAAAATGAAATCGATTACAATTAAAGGATCAGAAAGAGAAAGCGTGGGCAAAGTTGCTACTAAAGCCTTACGTAATGCTGGAGCGGTTCCTTGCGTGTTATACGGAGGAAGTCAACCAGTGCATTTTTCAGCAGACGAAAGAGCATTCAAAACCTTGGTTTACACCCCAAACGCACACACAGTTGTGATTGAACTTGGAGACAAATCATTCAATGCTATTTTACAAGACATTCAGGTACACCCAGTAACTGACAAAATTTTACACATTGACTTCTTTCAATTATTTGATGACAAAGAAATCACTATGGAAGTTCCTGTAAGAATCGTTGGAGTATCTCCTGGAGTACTTTTAGGAGGTGTTTTACGTTTGAACACTCGTAGATTAAAAGTAAAAGCATTACCTGCAAATCTTCCTGATTTTATTGATGCTGACATTTCTCCACTTGAAATGGGTAACAAATTGTATGTTACGAAACTTGTTTCTGACAAATACAAATTATTACACCCAGACAACACTGTTGTTGCTCAAGTAAGAATTTCTCGTGCGGCTATGAAAGCAGCTCAAGAAGCAGCAAAAGCAGCAAAAGCTCCTGCAGGGAAAAAGAAAAAATAATTTTTTTCGAATATTTCAAAAAAGCATCAATCGAAAGATTGGTGCTTTTTTTGTTTTATGAAGTACCGCTATTGGGGATTTCAATAGCCATTACTCCTGCTGTACACTATATCTTTTATGGCGAACATCGCCATAAAAGGATGCCGTTCCCATCAGGGCTAACCACGACTAATCTATTTCCAAAACAATTTTTAACGATTTAATACTGACTATAAGTACTTTACAACCAAAAATCATTTACATTTGTTTTTAAACAAAAACCTACAAATACGTTTTAGCCCCAATTCAGACAGAAAATTCACAATCAGATTCATCATAAATTTAAAAAATATGGAAAAATCTACTACCAATTTTTATCTGGCAGCTAAAAAAATATGGGATGTTGCAGTAAAAACAGATTCTGAATATACCGAAGAATTAGAATTACAACTTGAAATACATAAGCGTTTGCTTAATATTTTTCAGGTGGGAAACTATTATTACTACGTTTTTAATGTCTTTCAGGGAAAATTTGACTATGTAAGTGATGGAATACGGATTGTTTTGGAATATGAACCAGAATTGGAGTACACTGTAACAAAAATGGTAGATAGTATTCATCCAGATGACAAAATCTATTTTCTGAATTTTGAACAAAAAAGTATTGAATTTTTTAAAACTTTACCTTTTGATAAAATACAAAAATACAAAGCACAGTACGATTACAGGATAAAAGCAAGAAACAACAACTATGTCCGCATTTTGCAACAAGTTGTACCCATAGATTATGACGAAACTAACTTTTATCGCACCCTTGGCATTCATACAGATATATCGCACATCAAGCAAGAAGGTATTCCTTGTTTTTCCATAATTGGTATAGATGGCGAACCCTCTTATTATAACATCCAAGACTCACTTGTTTTTACCAAATCGTATGATTTATTTACAAAAAGAGAAAGAGAAATTTTGAAACTTATAGTAGAAGGCAAAAGCAGTAAAACAATTGCAGAAGAATTACACATAAGTTTACACACCGTAAACACACACCGAAAGAATATCCTTATCAAAGCAAAATGCAAATCCCCTATTGATTTGGTAACCAAGGTTATAAACGAAGGCTGGATATAACAATTTAAAAAATACCTAATTCTAGGTATTTTTTTTGTCCTATAGCGAACCTACCTTTGTTTTGTTAAATAAGTGTTAAATAGATGTTTTTTAATTATTTAATTTCAAAAAACACAACAAAAAACACACTGAAAAGTTAAAAACCTTATTGATTTTTTAGAAATGAGTTACGTCAAATTATTTAACAAAATAAGGATAACTACTAAAAACAAACAGCTATGAAAAAAATTACACTATTGATGCTAATCGTTTTTACGATAACAGCACACGGACAAAACAAGTTAATGTCTAATATTGACGAACAATATTACAACAGCACTTGGAATAATAGTAGCGGTACCAATTATGAATACGATAGTAACAACAACTTAACGGCAGAAACTTATCTGAATTGGGATAGCGATACTAACTCTTGGAAAATTAGCGATAAAACGACCTACACCTACAACGCTAGCAATAAGGTTACCGAAGAACTTTATAAATCATCTTGGGATTCACCTACCAATACACTCGAAAATTCGTATAAAGACACCTACATCTATACCAGCGGACAGCTTACGGAAGCTGTATATTATGAATGGATGAGTTCAAATTGGTTAATAGATGGAAAAACGATAGTAACCTATAATACCAACAATTTGCCTAGTGGTTTTTTATGGTATGACTGGGATGGTACGCAATGGATAAACGATGAACGTGTGACATTAACCTATAACGCTAACAATAAATTAATATCAGAAGTAACCGAAGAGTGGATTGGATCGCAATGGGTTAATTCGTATAAAACATTATATACCTACAATTCAAACAACAAAATGATAACTACTAAAAGTGCAGAATGGGATGAATTCAACACTATATGGGTAGAAAACGGCGATAAAACCGAATATGAATGGGATGCTACAGGCAACAAAACTCGAGAAACAGAATATTATAAGTTTTCCGATGGTAGCCCAAACCAATACAAAGATGAATATACCTATGACACATTCAACTTAATGTCCAGTTTTGCTCATCCATTTAAAGATAAAACAGGATTGGATTATATTTTTGAAGATGTTCCACATGTTAATAAAGTTCAGGGAAATAATAGTTATTCCTATAATCAGTCAACTAGTAGCTATACTCTTAGCAGCAGAACAACCTATAATTATAACAGTTCTATTAACCTGAGTATTAATCAACCTGAAATAGCTAATGATAAAATAACCGTATTCCCAAATCCAGCTAAAAATTTCCTAACCATTCAAAACACATCCAATACTGCCATTGACAAAGTAATTGTAACGGATATATCAGGAAAAACAGTGATGCAACAAAACCAAAACACAACACAAGTAAATGTTCAAAATTTAGCAAAAGGAATGTATTTTTTAGAGGTTTTTGTGGGGAAAAATAAAGAATTAAGAAAATTTATAAAGGAGTGATTAATTACCCTAACTAGGCTCAAAACCCCGGCAGGTTACAATATTAAGTATAAAAAAACAAAAAGGAATAAGCCAAAAATCCTGAACAAGAGTAGGCAAAATTAAATCTATTTGTTATGAAATATTCAAAATTATTTAGCATATTGTCATTGATAACCGTAATAGAATTTAACGCCCAAACTTGGGTTACAAAAGCAACAAATTTTACTGCTTTAAACACGCAAGTGGAACAAATTGCAATAGCAAACGATAATGTCGTTTGGAGCTGTAAGGGTAGGTCAAATGTTTTTTCTAAAAGTGTAGATGGCGGAAATACTTGGGTAACAGGTACCATTAATATTGGCACAAACACCTCTATTAGTTCTATAACCGCAGTATCAGCTTTGAAAGCTTGGGTTTGTACCTATGATTCAGACTTAGGTGTGTTTGCAACAGTTGATGGAGGTCTAACCTGGACTAAACAACCAACAGCTTACAATCAATCTGCTTATTCTTTTCCCAATTTTATTAAATTTTTTGATGAAAATATCGGAATCACAGGAGGCGACCCTATTGACGATAATTTTGAAATTTATACAACAAGCAACGGTGGTGTAAATTGGACAAGAGTCCCAACGACCAATCTTCCACCATTACTTAATGGAGAATATGGACTTACCAATTATTTTGATGCTACTCAAGATGGTAGTTCAATCTGGTTTGGATCCAAATATGGAACAGAATCCAGATTATTTAAATCTAATAACAATGGTCACAATTGGACTGCTACAACTTTGACTATAAACGGTGGGTCTTATGGATTAACTTTTAAAGATGCCAATGTAGGTTTTGTTTATGGAAAAGTTAACAATGTTTTTTCACTTCAAAAAACTACTGATGGCGGAAATACATTTACAAATATCCCAACATCTGGACTATCAGGTGATGTAACCAACATTAAATGTGTTCCCAACAACAATATGATTGTAGCTTCCACATTAACCAATGGTCTTTCTTATTGCAATTATCTCCCAAGCGAAACTACAATTGCATTCCAACCCTTTACGAATCAAATTTTTAGTTCAACTTTTGAATTTAAGAATTTTTATACCGGTTATGCAGCAGGAACAAATACGAACGCTACAAATGGTATTTATAAATTTAATAACACCATAAGTTTGATAGGCTCAACAATTGGAACTCCTTGGACAACAGACTTAGATTTCATTACAACCGACGGGTTTAATTACACACTCTCCAATTATTCATTTACAAATGGACTGGCAATATTTAGACAGAATCATACTTGGAATCCTTATGCTTTAGATTGGAGCTCTAATGATTTTCCATCTGGTGTTGGAGTTTTGAATGGTACAGAAATCCCTGTTTCTATGGGTACATATAATGTGAATTTTAATATTGCTACATTAGAATTTAGCTTCGTACCATCATTATCTAACCCAATTTTTACAAACAAAAAATTTGCTTTATTTCCAAATCCGGCTTCTTCAATCCTAAAGATACAAATGAATGAAAACAAAACAGCAGATAAAATTATAATAACCGATTTGTCAGGCAAAAAAATGTTAGAGCAAAACAACACAACCCAAGTAGATGTTCAAAACTTGGCAAAAGGAATGTATCTATTACAGGCCATTTCGGGAGACAAAAAACAGCAAACTAAGTTCTTGAAGGAGTAAATAACTCATAAACCCTGCATTAATAACTAACCAACAACTACTATCAAATATTTAATCTTATGAAAACAATAAAATTTATCCCTGTATTATTGCTACTGTTTTTTGTGTCGGCATACTCACAATCACCTGTTGATAAAAAAAACATAGTAAAAACAAACCTTGCTGGGTATGTTTTTCGAAATTACAATTTAACTTATGAAAGATCGCTTACTCGTTGGCTCTCGATTGCTGTTTCATACGGAAAAATCCCCGAAGGAGAAATCCCTTTCTCAAAACAATTATTAGAAGAAGAAAAAGACGAAGCAGAATTTGGTCTTGACGAAGTACAATTCTCGAATACACAATTTACCATAGAAGCTCGTTTTTATTTAGGCAAAGGGTATGGTCGCGGTTTCTATTTTGCACCTTATTACAGGCAAACCACAATGCAAATAGATAACCTTGTATACAATATGAGCTTTGAGAATGATGATTTTGATACGCCTGTAACTCTTTCTGGTAAAATGAACGGAAACGGTTTTGGACTTATGCTAGGCAGTCAGTGGACTATAGGCAAAAAGAACAACTGGGTTATCGATTGGTGGATTGCAGGTGCGCATTATGGCAGCAGCGACGGCAATTTTGACGGAATATCTGACCGTGTTTTAACTCCAGATGAACAAGCTCAACTACAAGAGTCGCTTGAAGGCATTGATCTTTCAGTGGCAAATTTTGAAACTACAATTACAACCAATGCTCGCGGCGCAAAAATGGTTCTAACAGGTCCGTGGGTAGGATTGCGAGCAGGATTGTCTTTTGGATATCGATTTTAGAAACTGATATACAAAATTTATCCAAAAAAAGGAAAAGCCGAAATCCGAAAAATGTAGGCAAAAAT
>Ga0209480_10000375_pt1 | contig 38100 bp, 29 predicted proteins | sample JI61114C2DNA_FD_187501 | JGI IMG/M metagenome (GOLD analysis project Ga0209480, IMG submission 187501) | Wastewater effluent complex algal communities from Wisconsin, to seasonally profile nutrient transformation and Carbon sequestration -... | ecosystem: Engineered > WWTP > Effluent > Algae... | reverse complement strand
TCATGATCCGCAGCCTGCATCATTCGAATTCCAACGCGTCCGGCAGCGATAAGGGTTCGAGCGTGAAATTGGTCCAAACAGCTTGCCAGCCGTGGCGTTCGCTAAGTCCAGAAGCAAAGGTCGCCCTCCCGCGTTGAAGATTGAAATCGTAAGAATTACAATGCGACAACGACGGCTCGGATGGATTATTCCCCTAATATCAAATGGATCGGGAAATAACTGTCATCAATCTGAAATATTTGGATAGTTTTTCCGGATTAGGCGGGAATGTCGATCGGCAGTCCGCACGGAAATGCCCAGAAAAGAGCATGTGAATATTCGGCACGGCTCGAATTTTCTAAGGAACGCAACAGTTGGTAAGTCTAACCAAGGGCGCAAAAGCCCGCATGGTTCGCTGCCGTTGCGAAAAACGCTCAATTTACCAATGCTGGGTAGATGAATGATGCGATTCATAAATATCAAATATTTATGAAAATGGTGCCCCACAGACACCAAAGTTGGGCACTCAAATCATTGGGAAATTTTCGTGGATTTGCCTGTATAGTCCGGTGGAAGCTTCGTTCGCGTGGGCCGTCAGCTAACATAAACACTATTAGCATCCATCCGCCCGAAGGCAAAGATGACTATTCGTCCAACCGATAGCGGGCTAGAGGCCGTTGCCGTTACAGTGCTGTAGCTCCATCGTGGGGTGAGTTCTATGAAATAGTTGGGCCAGACCCAGTTGCGCATTGTCCCACCGATTGGAAGACTACCGACCGAGTTGTCCAAGGGAAGCGCCATTTCTTGTTCTATCTTCGTGACGAAACCTTCGAGTGCTTTGCAGAAGAATGAGATTTCTCACGTTAGCGCAGAGTTCCGGTCCGTTGTCGTGTCCTGACAGGCAGCTGTTACATCATATTACTGGAAGCTGCATTTCATTCAGGTGATAAAGGCGTCTGGCGCTGGCTCCAGACAAGCAACACCTGCATGTTAAACGAGAATTGCTCCCCGCCCGGCGATCTCAAACGACAGATCAATGCGCTCGTCGAGCATTTTAAAGGCGGCGGCAACGCAGAGGGTGCGACCCAAAGCCGAGTAATCAGCGCTATAACGAGCTTGAGCAAAGTGACACTCGCCGATGCCTACTTCCGCCGAGCACAGCTCTTTATCCTACACTTGAAAGGCTCGGACGACACACCGTTTAACATCTGCGCTTGCAACACAGCAAACTCGCCGCATAATGCCTATCAACCTGATAAGAGCGGCGCATAGCTGATTTACCCAGCCATCAGTGCAAAGCGTTATGAAGCAAGGCAACTTATGGCGACGCCGTCAATTCGGCCGTCGCTCCTCTTGCTAGAAGCGGTGCCGGTTGGTAGGCACATGCACATTAGTCGGAAAGTTAAAGTTTGAGCAGGTCAGATATAAATGTGACAGAAAAAGTTGCCAAATCACCTCCATCGCGGTTTGAAGCGCGAAAGCAGGATATCCTGGATTCTGCCGGGGGACTTTTCAACATGCATGGCCTGCGCGATGCGACCCTGTCCGTCATTGCCTCCGAAATCGGCCTCAACCTCAAAAGCCTCCGTTATTATTTCGAGAAAAAAGAAGATCTGGTTTCGGCAGCATTTCTGCACTCAATCTCCCTTCATCAGCAGCTGGTCGATGATGCCGCTAAGATCGGGCATTTCGAAGAGCGGATCCGCCACTTTCTCGATAGCTATTTTGCCTTACTCGCGAAAGTCGCACGCAGTGAAATACCTGAGTTCGTCCATTTCGGTGATATTCGAGCGCTGAACGATCCTCATCTGACCATTGTGGGCAGCGCATATGTCGGATTATGGCGGGCAACCCGCGCTCTTTTTGACAATATGCCTCATCCAATTACCCCAGATCAACGCAGCGCCTATGCCCAAATGCTGCTTTCGCAATTGCACTGGTCGGTCGTATGGATATGGAACTATGTTCCGGAAGACTTTGCCAGAGTCGCTGACCGAATGGCAGATGTGTTGCTTCATGGTCTTGCTGCGCAGCGCACCGACTTATCATCCGCGGCGGCCGCCATACCGACCCCGTTTCTGGATACCGACAAATTATCCCAAGAGAGCTTCCTTAGGGCCGCAACCGAACTCATTAACGACATGGGCTACCGCGGAGCTTCCGTGGACAGAATATCTGCAACGCTGAAAGTCACCAAAGGTGCATTTTACCACCATAACGAGACACGCGACCAGCTTGTTGTTGCGTGTTTTGAAAGGACGTTCGATATCGTACGCGAAGCTCAAGACCTAGCCATGGCCCAGGAAATGAACGGGCTGTTCCATGTCGCGGCGGCATCGGTGTCGCTCGTATCACGTCAGATGCTGCCGGAAGGTGCATTATTGAGAACATCGGCGCTCACCGCCGTCTGCCCTGAATTGCGCAAAGAAATGCAGCGCAGGCTCACGCTATCGACATACCGGTTTGCGGACATGCTCAATGACGGACTGGTTGATGGTTCTGTACGCTTATGTGACATGCGCGTTGCATCGGAAATGGTTACAGGCATGATCAATTCGGCGCAGGAATTGCAGCGCTGGGTGCAAAGTGCGACCCTGCAAAATGCAGCGCAATTATACGTATGGCCGCTGTTCTATGGCCTGTTAAGTGACCATCCGTCGTCCTGACGATGCTGCCGCTGCGCCGTACGTGCGCGATCAAAATCGGAAAAACTGATTCCGATAAATAGCGCACGAACTGTCGTTCCGTGCTGCCACCGAAGGGCATATACCATTCTGTAGCTTGACGATACCGGTCGTCCTCTATACCTATTTGAGAAAATAAGTATGGCTGTTAAATGCAATTTCGGGAGAGGAATGTGATGGCAACGCCAATTTATGAGAAAAATGCTACGATCCCGGGCACAGACTCGTTTCCGGCTGCCAAGCCGGTCTGGCGCGACAAATTCTTCTACGGTTTCGGTTCCATCGCGTTTGGCGTCAAGGACAATGGATTTACATATCTGCTCATGATTTTTTATAATCAGGCGCTGGGGGTGCCGGCTGCTTCAGTTGGGTTGGCCATCATGATAGCGCTGCTCGTTGACGCTTTTGCGGATCCATTGATCGGAACCTGGTCGGACAATGTGCGATCGCGTCTCGGACGCCGTCATCCCTTTATGTACGCCGCTGCCCTGCCCATCGCGGCAAGCTATTTCTTTCTCTGGAATCCACCTGCTGATTTTAATTCGGCCGAATTGTTCTGGTACCTGCTTGGATTGTCGATCATCATTCGCCTTTGCATTTCGATGTATGAGATTCCCAGTTCGGCGCTGGTCGTCGATCTGACTGAAAATTATGACGCACGTACCGATTTCCTAAGCTACCGGTGGTTTTTTGGGTGGGTTGGCGGGCTGACAATCAGTATTTTGGGATTCAGCGTTTTTCTCCGCGCTACGCCAGAACAGCCCACCGGAACACTGAACATAGAAGGCTATTCGCATTATGGATTGACGGCGAGTTTGATGATGTTTGCAGCTATATTAATATCGAGCCTGGGCACGCAGCATCTTGTAAAAGGCTTCCGACCGGCACCCGAAAGGCGTCCTTTCATATTTTCCCGCTCGGGGAAGGAAGTGCTCGAAACACTCATAAACCGGCCCTTTCTCACCATTGCTGGCGCTACTCTATTTAGCTACGCCGCGAGCGGAATCGCCGCTGCCGTGCTTACTTATTTCCGCATCTATTTCTGGGAGTTATCCGGCGACCAGATTTCGCTGCTGCTGGTTGGGAATTTTGCTGCAGTGATTGTTGCACTCTTCCTCGCTCCACGCTTGGCAAAGAGTTTGGGCAAAAAAAGCGCGCAAATATTGCTTTGGATTGCATTCATCGTGGCAAGCCCGGCGATGTATTGGAGTCGTCTCATGGACTGGCTGCCTCCAAATGGCTCGGATATTCTATACTGGATTTTGTTTGTCTCAAGTTTCATCAACACCTTACTCTCAGTTTGCATCGGCACGATCGGCTCTTCGATGCTCGCCGACGTCGTCGAATATAGTGCGGCCCGAACAGGCCGCCACTCGGCGGGACTAATCTTTGCAACCAACACGTTCATGCTCAAAGCGACATCTGGTATCGGTGCTTTTGGCGCAGGAATCATTCTTGCGTTTGTCGAATTTCCTGAAGTTGCAAAAGTGGGCGAAGTCAGCCAGGAAGTTCTGACGAGATTTGGCTGGACCGAACCCGCCGTTGTGATGGCGCTCCAACTTTGCGCGCTGGCTTTAGTATGCGCCTATCCCATCACAAAAGCGCTGCATGCGGCAAATTTGAAAGCGCTCGATGAGCGCAGCAAAACCAGTGCCCAGACCTGAACGTTAGCCGTTCGATCTGTTGCGCACGAGTCAACGCCCTCGCCATTCCGGAATGCGTTTTTCCCGAAACGCTGCAATCCCTTCTTTCGCGTCTTGCGTATCGCGTACCCGAATAAAGCGCCGGCGCTCGTCGTAAAATTGTTGCGATAAAGGCAACTCTTCGGCGGCCCGAACGCTTGCCTTTGCCTCAATCAACGCCAACGGAGGGCGGTCCGCCCACTCGCAGGCTATTTGCCTGGCTCGAGCCAATGCGTCGCCGGACACAACTACCTCGCTCACAAGTCCGGCATTCCGTGCCTGTTGGGCACTGATAGGCTTGCCCGAGAAAATCATATGTGTTGCGAGACCCCGGCCAACACGGCGAGGAAGCATACAGGTTGCACCGCCACCAGGAATAAGTCCCAAATTCGTTTCGGGTTGGCCAAATCGCGCAGCCTCGCCTGCAACGATAAGGTCGGCAGAAAGCGCAAGTTCCAAACCTGCACCCAGACACCATCCTTCTACGGCAGCGAGCAGCGGCTTGGGGAATGCCCGTATGCGCTGCCAAGCATTGTACCGCGGACTCTCCAATGGCTCTGCACTGTTCATTGCGGCGAGTTCGTCAATGTCTGCGCCCGCAGCAAATAGATCCGCGCCGCCCGACAGGATGACAACGCGGCATTGTGCATCGGCTGCAGCGTTTGCGAGATGATTGGCAATTGCTTCCAGCAAAAAGGTTGCTAACGCGTTGCGTTTTTCCGGTACATTGAGTTGGAGCAACAGGATAAACCCGCTCCGCGACAACAATAGCGGATCTGAGCTGTCCTGCGCCATCGGTCTTTATTCGCCCTTGCCGTTAGCCGTCTTATTCAATGCAATGGCTGCAAGGAGATAATGGAATGCAGCCCATAAACTAACGCCAAAGGCCAGCAGCACACCTTGGCGCGTTGCAACTTCGACCGCACCTCTGCACGCAATATCTTGAAGACTGCCGCTAACGGCTGCCACACCTCCTGGACAGGCCAACTGAAAACCATTCGTGTCGGCTGTCGACAAAAGCGAAAGCGCAGTCCCGATGGTCACTGTGTCCTTTGCAAAAAAATGTACGGCGCCCAGATGATCTATGAGCCAGCCGGTGAGCGGCGGACCGAAACCCAAGGCAATCAAATTTAGCACAAAAAATAAAACGGCTGTTGCCGTCGCACGTTGCGCAGGCGCAAAACTATTTTGGACCACCCCGTATGTCGGCCCCATATACGAGTAGGACAGAGCGCCGGGAAAAAGGAGCCATACCGCCGCCATTTGCCAGCTATCCACGGTGTAGATGGCAAGAATAAACGGATAGGCGGCCGCGATGCCAAGCGCGGGTACAAGTCCATACCACATTGCCTTGCCCGAGCGCGCAAGGCGATCGCTCAGCAAGCCGCCGAGCAACACTCCGACACCCTGGCTGAAACCGCCAATCAATCCGGTAATGAGCCCAATCTGCGCATAGTCCAAACCAAATGCTCGACTCCAATATGGCTGAACGAACGCACCGCCGCCATAGCCTGCAAAAGAGACCAATGTGATTCCGAGCATCATGTTTAGCAGAATCCAGCTGCCAAACATCTTCTTTGCGACGCTGCTAATTTCTGTGAGATCAATCCGGATACTATAGGCCTGTCGTGGAGGTAGCGGTTCATCTTCCATCGCGCCACGGACAGGCTCTTTGACCAATAACTTCATTGCGATCGCAAGAAGAATGCCCGGCAAGCCCAGCGCAATAAACGCCACACGCCACGAATAATTCTGCGCAAGCCAACCACCCGCGACCGCCCCTATCATTACTCCGATCGGTACGCCAAGCGAATAGATAGCAAGCGCAGATGCGCGTTTCTTCGGTTCGTAACTGTCGCTGATCAAGGAGTGGGCTGGCGGCGAGAGACCCGCTTCGCCCACACCCACACCAAATCGAAAAAGTGCCAGCCAGACATAATTGGTAGCTAAACCGCAAAGTGCCGTGAACCCTGACCAAATCGCAATCGATATGGCAATTATATTCACGCGCGGAACACGTTCGGCAAGTCGCGCCAATGGCAGCCCAAGAACAGTATAGAGCAGGGCGAAATAGAGCCCACCCAACAATCCAAGTTGGGTATCGGTGAGCTTGAGGTCGACCTTAATGGCTTGGCCGATCGAAGCTATAATGGTGCGGTCAACAAAGTTTAATGTATACGCCGCCGTCATCATGGCCAGCATGATTTTGCGCTGGCTACGCTCCTCTTGCTCAATCGGTCTCGAGAAGCCTTCTGCCGCCATCATCACACCTCTGCCATCAAACTCTATTTCTTATATTGCGCTGCGTAGCGCGGCTAATCACCGTGATGCAAGCTTTTAAATTTGGATTATGTAGAATATTGCGGGATGTATATTGACAAACCAGCTCACTCTAAACCATACTTATTTTCTGAAATCATGCGCAAGACGTGGTTTCAGCAGAGGAGAGTTTCCCAACGATTTGCCCGGTCGCGTGCTCGGACGCGGTCGAAAGGCTTTGATTGGTCATCCTCTGTCTGGTTCGTTTGATATTCGTTACAAACAATTGTTCGCGCTAACCGAACTCGGTCACACGGAGGAGAGGATATGAAAAAGACTTTGATCATGGCGCTGCTCGTTCTTGCCGCGCCAGCTATCGCCAAAGAAAAGGCAAACCCAATGGAAGGCGCCTTTGGAAACACAATATTGTCCGTGGCGCCAGATGGTGCTGAAACAAGGACATATGTCGACCCGGACGGAACCTATAAGTCGATTACAGGTGGATTGGAATCAAGGGGTACGTGGATCGTCAGCCGCGGCAAGATATGTTATTCTGCTGCCGGAGCTCCACCTTTGTGCGCGCTTGGCCCCAACAAGAAACCTGGTTCCAAATGGAAAGTGTTCGTGAACGACGACAATTATTACGCGGTGTCAATAGTGCAAGGCCGAGCGCAATGACGGAGCAGACCCATCGATATTGAGACAGAAGCAAAAGCAGAATTAGACGCAGCATCGAAAAACAATGAACAGCCGGCGTCGGCTGCGCTGACCTTGGTCGGCATCATGTTTATCAATATGGTCGGGTTCGGTATCGTGATACCGCTCCTTCCGTTTTACGGCCTCGCCTTTAACGCGCCACCCTGGCAGGTGGCGCTTATATTTTCGGCATTTGCTGTCGGCAGTTTGTTTGGCGAACCGATCTGGGGGCGGCTCAGCGACATACATGGTCGTCGGTTGTTGTTGATTAGCACTGTTTCGGCCAACTGCATATGCTATCTAGCACTCGCTTTTGCAGAGACGGCCTGGATGGCATTTTGCATCCGGCTTATCGGCGGATTTGCCAGCGGGAACGGCGCGGTTGTGCAGGCATATATCGCGGATGTAACGCCGGTCGACAAACGCGCGCGTCGGATGGGTTGGCTCGGTGCGGCGTTCGCGATCGGGCTTATCGTGGGGCCAGCACTAGGCGGCAGTTTTGTGGATGAGAGCAAGGGCGTTGCCGGTTTTCGAATTCCATTACTTATTGCATCGGGTGCATCGGCCCTTTCGTTGATGGCGATTCTACTCTTTGTGCAGGAACCTAGAGCCCGCAAAAAAACTGCCCATCCGAAACGCAACATGCGCGCCGCATTTTCGCAAGTTACAGGTCATCCCGTCATCGCTCGACTGATGCTCGTGACGTTGCTTGTCAGTTTTGCTTTTACGGGCGTCGAAGTCATGTTTGGGCTTTGGGCGCATGAACGTTTTGGCTGGGGTGCCTCCGAGATCGGACGGTGTTTTGCCATTGCAGGTGCGATATCTGCCTTCAACCAATTGTTTTTGACCGGACGGTTGTCGGAACGATTTGGAGAAGCCCGCGTGCTTGCCGTCGGCATGGCGATGACGGTTTTTAGCTGTCTTCTTCAGCCTTTCTCCAACGGTGTCATCATGACGACACTGTTGATCTCCGTCACGGCAGCAGGTCAGTCAATCGCCTTCCCTAATGTTGCTGCACTGATTTCACGCGCAAGTGATCCATTGCGACAGGGTCAAATTTTGGGCTTTAATAATGCCACCGGCGCTTTTGGCCGTGTCACAGGCCCTTTTTTGGCGAGCCTGGCTTTCAGCAATATCAGCCCCAACCTGCCTTATTTTGCAGCGGCGCTTTTGGTAACGCCGGCAATTTTCCTCGCATTAAGCGCAGTGCGCGAAGAGCGCAGGCAGATTTCGAAAACGGTGCGCTGACCCAACGACATATTTCTATGGGCCCGGGACAAAATCCCCGGCACCACGTCCACGCTCGAAGTGCAAAAAGCATCGGTGACGGGCACATCCCACCCGTGTCAGAGCCCGTGCGTGCGGATCGTGCAATCAGGAACTGTCCGTGCGGCGCCTATATCAGGCCGCGTCGTTCGTACCGACCATTACCGGGCACTTGTATCGGGATTATTGAGGCGGTCGCCATAGAGCAACGGAGGGCTTACGGTATTTTGCAGCCCTCCGCTGGTCAGCGCGGGTGGGCTCACCATGTCGGTGCGGGAGGCTTTCCTTCGAAACTTGTTTTACCAGCCGCTGTCATGCCCGCATCAATCACAAGATCATGACATGTGACAAATCGCCCTTCTTCGCTCGCCAGATACAGAGCGCCGTAGGCAATATCGACAGGAAATCCGGTACGCTGCATGGGTGTCGCATTGGCGAGGTTTTTTTCCAGCTTTGCCATGCTGGCAGCAACATGACCTTCTTCCATCCCGGCGGCACGTTCGGAGCCGCCGAAGAAAATGGGCGTTGCAATACCGCCTGGAGCGATTGAATTCACTGTTATGCCCCAGGGCGCCAGTTCGGTGCCTGCGACTTTCGTCATTTGACGCACAGCAGCCTTGGCGCCGCTGTAAAGATGGCCTCCATAGTTGGAACGTAAAGCGGCGACGCTCGCATTATTGATGATGGATCCCGAACCTTGGGCCTTCATAATCGGGACAGCATGTTTCATTCCAAAAATAACCGACGCCACCAAGAGGTCCATCGCATCGCGATAGTCATCCCATGTTACGGTTTCGAGATCGCCACGCGTGGGTCCCCCGGCATTATTAAAAAGACAATCTAACCGACCGAAATGCGCTGTCGTCGCATCGATCGCCGCTTTGATTTGCTTCTCGTCCCGAACATCGCATTGAACAAAATAGGCCGCTTTGCCTAGTTTATCCGCCAGTTCAACACCTTTGGAGACATTGCGACCCGTAAAGACTACCTTGCAGCCCTGCGCGACAAACAGCTCGACCGTCGCCTCACCGATTCCACTTGTTCCACCGGTGATCAATGCAACCTTTCCTGCCAGCCGTTCACCCATAAAATCCATCCCTCGTCAGATTGAAATTCTTAAAATTGCTCATTTGGAAGACGCGATCAGGCCTTTTCGCTTTCAAGCGCCATTCGGTCCTGCAGCTCTCGCTTGAGTATCTTGCCAATCGCACTGCGCGGAAGTTCGTCGATCACCCGAACCTCGCTGAGGCGTTGCATCTTCCCCAATCGGTTATTCGCAAAATTCCTGAGATCGTCACCGGGAACGTCATAGCCAGGTTGCAATGTCACAAACGCGACCGGCGTCTCCCCCCAATCACGCGAGGGGACGCCGATAACGGCAGCTTCCCGAACAGCCTCATGTTCCATAAGCGCCGTTTCGAGATCAATCGGATAAACATTAAAACCGCCGGATATGATCAAATCCTTTTTTCGGCCAATGAGTGTGAAGAAGCCATCCTCGTCGACTGACGCGAGATCACCGGTACGTATAAACCGCTCGCCAGAAGGACTCCACCATTCGGCTTCTGCCGTTTTTTCGGGTTGATTATGATAGCCATTCATCATGGCACCAGACCGGCCAACAACTTCTCCAACGTCGCCGGGTTTTGCAACGGCCCCGTTTGCATCGATCACCCGAATGTCATGACCCGGTAGCGGCAGGCCTACCGTATGAAGCTTGTCCGGATGTTCATGGGCGATCAACTGACACGAACCGCCGCCCTCAGTCATACCATACCACTCAATCAACCCGCCTGGCCATCGCTTGAGAACTTCAGCTTTAAGCTCGGCTGAAAACGGCGCGGACGTGCAGAATTTCATGATGTAGCTGCGAAGATTGAAGTCGTCGAAATCGGGTACATCAAGGATACGACGATATTGCACGGGAACGAGCATCGCATAATTGACCTGATAACGTTCGCTCAGATCCAAAAACGCGCGCGGTTCAAATTTCGGCATTAATATGACCGTTCCCCCCGTCGCCAGCGCCGGCAGAAAAACAACCAAAGTTGTATTCGAATAAAGCCCGGTTGAGATAATCGTCTTGGAACCAACGCCGTAGCCACCCAGCCGTCCGACATGATTCCAGCGCATCTCGTGCGATTGCACAATACCTTTCGGACTTCCGGTGGTTCCGGACGAGTAAATGATATTAAATGCCCAATCGGGTGCTACCGCCACAGGTACAGGATCAGGCGTATCGCTGATAAGCCAGTCTGCGAATGAAATGTTGGCGGCGTTAGGGTCAAAATCAATCAAGCGGGCCGTCAAACCGGCTCTTACCGTATCGATCGCGACCGATACCCCGGCGTCGACGAAAAAATGTGTGGCGCCACTGTCCTTCAGCATCGCGGCCAACTGCTCAGGGGTAGAAGCGGGCGACAGCGGTGAAATCGCTGCACCGACCCGCAAGGTTCCAATAAAGACAGCGACATACTCTATGCTGCTGAGTGCGCACACGCCCACTACATCGCGAGGCTGCACTCCGTCTCGCTGCAGCGAGGCCGCTACCCGATTGGCAAGCTCGTCCAGATCCCGATAAGTTATTTCCTTGCCATCGCATATGAGTGCACATGCGCTCGGAAAGTGGGCGGCGTGAAGCCCAAACAGGTGGGCGAACGTACCAAATTCACGTGCCTGATACGCTGTAATCTCGGACATCTTACCGGTCATTTGGACTTTGATAAAAATGCAACGATAGCATCGCTGTCAGCCGCGCGCGCGACCATCGGATTTGGCATGGTCGTACCTGGAACGGTCGCTTTGGGATCTTTAATATATCGGCTTAGATTAGCCTTGGTCCATATGATGTTACTGTTTTTGAGGGCTTGCGAATAGCGCCCTCCAGGTCGCGTTCCTGCCTTGGCCCCAACGATCCCTGCAAGATTCGGCCCTAACTTTGCAGGTGCGCCGCGAACGACAGCGTGGCAGGCGGCACATTTTGCAAATGCAGGCGGAGCGGTCGGTGCGGCGTTGGCTGCAGTCGCCGAGGAGTTTGCGTTTAACATTGCAAATATAAGGCCGGTTGCCATCACACCCATCACAATTTTAGAACCCGCAATCATTCATTCTCTCCGTTAGTCACGCTGCTATTTCAGCGAGGATCATTTTCCATCGACAGAAAAGGCCATCAATATATTTCCATCGGTACCTCTAAGATCCTGTCCGCCCGCTGCGCTCGAACGACCGCCATAGCCCGAATGCACATAGACCATTCCGCCGGCAATTGTCGGGCCTGCACCATCCATCACGCCTCCAAAGGCTTTCTTACCGTTCAGGGTGGTGACCGGCTTACTGCCTGTATCGACGTCCCAAATTATCCGTCCGCTGATCGTATCAAAGGCCCGGAAATGACCGTCATAACTGCCTGCAAAAACAGCCCCTGGAACGACGCTGATCGCTTGGCTGAATGCACCATGGCACCACCAGTTTTTCCAACGGCACACAGGCTGTGGATTACGGTAATTCCAAAGAACGGCACCGGTTTTTATATCGAGAGCCCAAAGGCCCGGGTTGCCACGATCTTTTGCCTGACTGGCGATATCGGAAACACCGGCATACACCCTGCTATCGTCGGCAGCTGTACCAAATTCGATTCCTCCCAGTGCGCTCCCTAGGCTCAGCTGACGCTCCCAAATTTTGGCACCTTTCTTCGTCGGATCCAGCGCATATATCATTCCCGACTTTTGCCCGACCAGAAGATATTCTGAGCCATCCGCCAATTTTTTGTAGATCGGTGCAGCACCAATCGAAAAATCAGGACCAAGGGGACTGGGACAATTCGCATGCTCCTTGCCCTTCTGCCAGCATCCATCGATGTAATTGTCGTTTGCCAGCAGCTGCTTTGTCCAGCGTACTTCTCCCGTATCTGCATCTATTGCCATAACCGAGTCCGAGTTATCATAGGGCACATCGGTATAACTATTCGAAGTCCCCACATATATCAGACGCCGTGCTTCATCCACAGTTGGCGTGACCCAAATCGCACCCCCCGAAGGACCCCACATCTGCCTGCCAGCCTTATTCTTCTTGAAAGGCTTGGGCAAAACTTCGGTCGTATACCGCTTCCACAATATCTTGCCGGTTGAAGCATCGAGCGCGACAAGCGCACCCCGGAACTTGCAGCACTCCCAAGTCGGAATCTGTGCGAAGGCCTCGGTTCCAGACGAAATCGGGACATACAGTTTCCCGTCCCAATATGTCACGGATCCGGTCATCTGTAATGCGGGCTGGTCATCAACGACGGTTTTCCAAAGTTGCTTACCCGTTTCGGCGTCAAGAGCTACCGCTGCCTTCGTAAAATCAGAGAAGAAAAGAGCGGCTTTTACAGGCGCCCCCTTGGGCAATGCGGCGATGACCGGGCTGGTGCGGGTCGCACCCGCTGCCGCATGCCGCCAATACACGCAACCTGTCTTCGCATTGAGGGCATAAACGGCGCCCGACATGCTGGTGGTAAAGAGACGGTCGCCAATAACTGTCGCTTGCCCATTCTTAGATCCGGGATATTGAAATGCCCATTTCAGTTTTAATTTAGGTATATCCGCAGCAGCCAGTCCGGGCGTACGCTGAAACCGCCCGTTGTTTTTTTCGGGACTCCAGCCATTCCACTGATGGGACGCATTCAAGTCAACGGGCTTCGCAACGACGTCGCATTTTGGCGCATCAAGTGGCTTTCCCTCCACGCTGTCGCCCCAGATCCTGCGTAAGTCTATGCCGTCATCCGCTTTCGCACTTGTCCTTGAGTCAGGTTTGCCAACAAAGTTGGCAATGGCCGTCATTTCCTCAAGCGTCAAACCCTCGGCCATAGGCACCATTGCGCCGGTCCGCATGCTCGACAATATGAAACTGGCTGGATTTTTTGATAACACGTCGCGGCTGGGCGTTCGCCCCTCCGCATTATCATGACAGGCGGCGCAACGCGCCTTGTAGAGCGTTTCGCCATCCATTTGCTCAGCTGGGACAATATGCGCAGACGGCGTATCGGCCTGCGATTGTGCGCCTGCCGCATGTACAATCGAACCTGTCGCAACCAGCACCGCCACCGGAAGCGCGATCCGTGTCATTTCACGCGAAGCCGATGTTCGCCGGATAAAGTCAGAAAATTTTTTCATTGATAAAGATCCGTGAAGCGACCGAGTTTACAGGAATAGCCTTGTGGTGGCGCCGCTAGTTTGAACGACTTGGGCGAACTTCCTTTCGGATGTGAAGCCATCGTCTGAAGAGCCCAAAGGTTGAAGGCATCTGTGTTGACCTGCGGCCACATGTGGCCGTGAGTTGCACTGCATGCCACGTGCACGACATTGGGAAGGGAGCTGAAATAATTGGAGCCCGCCTGGGTTGTCGGCCGATAATCCGAGCACAGGCCAAGCGGCGGGCCACAATCCCACAAGTCCTTTTCGCCGCCCCATACCGTTATGATGATCATCGGATCCAACTTGGACGGCAAGGGATATGGACCGACGCGGCCTTGCCAGATTTTTGTGGGCGCCGCAGCGACCATTTTGCGCGTTTCATTGAAACTCACTGAACTGCCGTCATCGCGCGTTGTATACCACTCTCCTGAAATGGGCATCCCTCCCGCCCAAAATTTGGAACCAAATAAGAGCGCGCGGTTGGTCATGGTGCCACCAGCCGAAATACCGCCTAGAAAAAGGCGCTTGCGGTCCAGCTTCCATTTCGTTCCGACACAACGCACCATTGCTTCAAAAAAGCGAACATCAGCACCTGGATCCGTTTTATAAATATCTCCGGCTGCATTTGCGGCACGACCGTCATTCCAAGGGTTCCACGTCCAGCCATTTTTACCTGGCCCATTGCACGCGCCGGCACCGAGATTGGGATCTTGATCGGCGCATTGGCGCACTGGAGCAATAACCATAAAGCCAGCTTCAGCAAGCTTGGCATTGTTTCCGCTGCGCAGCACATTTAGGTTCCAGTTTGTCGCCTCTACAGTCCCAACCATAGGCACCCAGACAGGTGCGTTATCAGTTTGCTGCTTGGGCGGAACGACAACAAACGCACGCTTCTGTCCGTCCGAAGGAAAATTTATGTTAAGCCCAGCTTTTGGCTCATAATTATCCGGACATTGCCATTCTCGGGAAACCTTTGCCATAGCCGGTGCGGATACGCCGATCGCAACTGCGCCGACGATCACGATGGATAAAAGTCGCCTTTTTGACGTAGCCACATCGCTGCTGAACATTATTTTCTCCTCTGTCCTGCCATCACCATACCATGTTTCTCATTACTGTCTATAGACCGCTTGGCAAAATTTTGCCGCGCGCGCGATCATGTGCCCGTTATAGTACATAAAATGACATTTAAGCGTCGCTTCGGAGTAGGCTCAATGCTAAATTACTGCCGCATGAAATTCGGTATTTTATACTATCGAAGCCGATAGTGCAGGGGGAAATTCGGCAGACAAATCTTCCGGGTCGCAGTACGGGACATGTAGCTACTAAATGCAAAGACCACCGGGCTCGCTTGTTAAATTGATGTATAATTTGAGAAAAATGGGCCGGCAGAGCCGGCCCCTGAGGCGGGAGAGGATGCCGTGTCGGCGATTGTGTGGTGCTCCACGCGGTGCAAAATTGCAAGAGAAATATGGTATGCTGGGACATTCTACCTGTGATGAAAGTCGACGGAATCACTCACCCTGTTTGAACTACCAGATCATGCCGCGCCGCGGCGCTTTCCGGCGTGGATGCGCGATCGCACATCAGGCAAGATTGCACGCATAGGGTGCCGCCCATCGACCCAGCCAACAAACTGACAAATGTCAAAGCCAAGTAATTTCTGGACCGGTTCAGCAAGCGTCTGCACCATAGCAGGATCCAGGCTGAGATATTGATTCTCCTGCTGGCGCAACCATCCCCTGCAATAGTTGAGGCTCAGCCCAAACCGCGGTTCACTCGTCGTGTTGGCGCCCCCCCCATGCCACAACTGGCCATCCCATAAAAATACTGATCCGCGCGGCATTTCAACGGCGATGGAGGGCGCACTCACGTCAACTTTATCCGATCGCCGATGCGACCCGGGTACAATTCGGGTTCCGCCATTTTCCTCCGTGAATGGCGTAAGGGCCCAAATGGTGTTGACCACAAGCGGAGGATGCGGATGGCTAGGGAAATAGGCGTCGTCCTGATGAAGCGCCTGCGCGGTTTCGCCGCCATGGATTTCCATCGTCGACGCTATCGACAGTTGCGCCTCAGGACCCAAGAGCAGCCGAACCAGTTGTACGATCTGCGGTTCGATCAGAAGCGCGTCCAATTCGCGCATCTTTGCAAAAAGATTAAAAACGCGCTTTGTACGCGTACCGGAAAAGTCATTGTCGCCAAAGGACTGGTCATTATGCAACGCGTGGAGTCGCTCTAGCAACAGGTCGCATGCATCCAGACTCAGCAGCTCTGGAACTATCGTGAAACCCTCTTGCTCGAGTTGAGTTTCGTGAAAGCACATTTCGTCCGAATTAAGTACTCGAAACATATCGATCACACCGGATCTGCCACGCTCTGCCAGGGCGCAGGCGTCCGCTGTTCGGGTGGGCGGACATCATCACCCCATGTCAGTACGAGAGGATTTTCACCGCGCATTGCACGCCCGACCGTCTCTTCCATAAACCGGGGCCACATGTCACCTGCAAATACATAGAAGCGCCCATTTTGTACGGCTTCCAAGGTCGCACTTGCAATCACTTCGGGAGACAGTCCGCGCCCTTGAAAGCTGTTACTCCCTTCGACAAATGCGGGATTGGCAAATTCGCGGTCACTCCAGGGTCGATGGCCGGAAGGCCTGTTTCGCCAGCTTTGGTGTATCCGCGTGGCAACCATCCCCGGACAGATGATCGACACCCCTATACCCGTCATCATCGCCTCCATTTCACTGAACAGCGACTGGCTGAGTCCCAGAACAGCAGCTTTTGACGAACAATATGGCGCGTGATCCCCATTGCCATTGAAAGACGCCAAAGAGCCTGTGTTTATAATATGTCCGGGCTTGCCCCGATCAAGCATTGCCGGCAAAAAAGCGCGAATACCATTCACGACACCCCAGACGTTGACGTCCCACACCCACCGCCAGTCATCAGGTGACATTTTCCAGGTGGGCCCGGTTATTGACACGCCAGCGTTGTTGAACAACAAATCGGCTGGACCGAAAATGGCATCCACAAAATCCCTTAACCGGAGCACAGAGTCATAATTTGCGACATCGGTGACCTGCCCTCTTGCGTCTACTCCACTACGGCGCAAACGCGCTACCGATTCGGACAGACTTTCCTCTTCGATATCCGCGAGCACGATGTGACAGCCCTGCTGCCCAAAACATTCGGCGAGCGCATATCCGATGCCGCTTGCTCCGCCGGTAATGACCGCAACCTTTCCGATCAAGTCGTGCATGCGCCTCTCCTGCGGGGCCCACATTCATTCATGGGCTGATTTAGCAAACTATATTTCTCAATAAAATTTGCAACCCCTGTTGAAACCGATTTAAAATCTATGTTTAGAAGGTACCAAATATCTCTTTCCTGATCGGCCAGGACGCCGACGTTAAACCCGCAGCTGCCTGCCGCGACTTTACACCCTGCCCACTAGCGCGCGCTTATAATGTCGCTCTTAAGAACAAAGGTACGCAATCCTATCGAAATGCGATACAACAATTATTGCGCGTCGAAGCGATATTTTCACCTCTTGACTAGCGCTTAAAAACGTTGAAGTATGTTTTTGAGAAATGCGGTTTGGATTCACAAGCCGTCAATCCCCGACATAGTCGGGCCTAGGGGAGAGAATGATGTCTTTTACACACTTACTACACCTTTCTTGCGCCATTTCCGCACTCGCGGTTTCGAACAGCGCGTGGGCACAATCCGAGCCCGAGCCCACTTCCGCCACGGCGCAGGAGTCGCAGCAAGGCGAGGCGCAGAACGACAGCGAGGATGATAAAGTTCGGGTCGAAGAGCGGGAAATCACTGTAACGGGCAGCGCCTTCCAGAAACTACTCGACCAGCCACAGCCCAAGGCGATTATCTCCGCAGAGGACCGTAATCTTGCAGCGGTTAATACAGCCGAAGAATTGATCCGCGCACAAGCAGGTTTCAATATCACTGCTGATTTCGGGATCAACGTGCGGGGCGTCGGACGGCAAACCGCGCAAACCCTTTTGGGACAAGAGAACACGGTTATCCAGTATATCGATGGCTTCATAAATCTTGTTCCCGCCAATATCGCCGAATCGACGCTGTTCGGGGGCAATGTAACATTCGTGCGCGGACCCGCTGGGACTACTTATGGGCGCAATGCCATCGCAGGGGCAATTAATGTGGCTTCACGGGCACCGACCCGCGATTTCACCGCGCAGGTCGTGGCAGGTACCGGGCGTGCCGGAGCCTATAATTTTGGCGCCAACCTTTCCGGGCCCATTACCGACAACCTTGGTTTTCGGGTAGGCATGCAGCGTTTTGTACAACCCAGCATTTTCAAAGCCGTTGGCGGCGTCAAAGGTGCTGGCTTTGCGGTCGACAACACCTATTTCGAATTTCAGCTGGATTGGAATGTGGGTAATTTTCACGTGCGTAATCGCGCAACAACATTCCAATATGATAACCAGCCTGGTTACCCAACGATCAGCCGGTATAATAATGGCCTGAATGGGAATACAAGTGGAACATTCGGAGCGCTGTCACCCAATGCGCAATATCGTTTTACAGGTGCCACGCCCAGCGAACCTTACCAGACCAATGTAAATACTCCCGGCTTTGACAAACTGCGCAACAATTTCCAGAATGTGTTGAACGCCGATCTCGACATGGGCTTTGCCACACTCTATTATGTCGGCGGATATCAGACCTATCTTGCTACCGGACAAGCAGATCAGGATCTCACATCGCGCACCAGCTATGATGCCGATACCGTCGCGCCTGCCACCTTTGCTCCGGGAACCCAAGTTCCCACCGACTACCGGACCAACTACCGCAACGACAATCAGTTCTGGTCGCAAGAACTGCGTCTTGAGGGCAATGGTAATGGTCCAGTCGATTGGGTGGCAGGCCTCTATTATTTCAATCAGGATTTCGACGAGGAATATTGGGAGAATATTGTCAATGCAACAGATGCCATACTGACCCCGGGCGTTGGGACACCTGGCGTTGTTCCGCGTCCCAATCCGCGACGCGCAACCTATGAACAGCGCAACCAGTACAAAATAAAGTCGACAGCTGTTTTCGGTAACGTCACTTGGGACATTGCCCCGGATATCCGGTTTGACGGGGGTCTGCGGTATACAATGGACGAAAAGGAAGCATTGACCGATTTCCGTTTCATTTTTTACTATCCCCCATTCTTTGCAGGCGATTTCTCTCCGCTTGTTCACAGCGCAAATCCCGCCCGCAACGACAAAGGCCTGTCTGGTCGCGCTGCGCTTGCGTGGCGACCCGGCCCTGGAGATCAGCTCTATATATCTTACGCACGTGGCTATCAGTCATCCGCCTTCACACTCGGCCAGGGGGTTCCTCCCAATAATATCGCCGATAAGGAGTTTCTTGATGTATTCGAAATTGGCGGGAATTGGACAACCGGTCGCATAAGGTTGGATGGCTCTGTTTTTTATCAGATATTCCACGACCAGCAAATTCCGATTCGAACACGAGGGACGTTTACAGGTCCCAACGGTCCGGCGCTTGGCCCTGTGTTTACGCAGTTTGCTAATGCAAAGAAGACCGAAATCTATGGCGCTGAAGTGCAATTATCCTGGCGGCCGACCGATTATTCGAACATCGTTGCGTCCTATACCTATATGCACCCTACCTTTACCGATTTCTGTCCGCAGGCTCCCGGTTCGACTACGTGTGGCGTCGTCAATATTGCGGTACCTGAATTTCTTGATCCGCCAACGAACCTGGTACGAAACCCTGCTTACGGACCCAACGACCTGTCCGGTAATGAATTGTCTCGCGCACCGAGGCATAAGGCTGCAGTCTATGGCTATTACGGTATCGATCTCGGAGGCGCAGGTCGCTTATATCCAGGTGGCAGCGTCTACTATCAATCAAGCTTCTACACCGAACCGTTTACGCTACCCAATTACAGGGTGCCTGGCCGCGCAATTGCAAATGCGACACTGACATATCGAACCGCTGACGAACGTCTCGATGTGACTGCTGTTGTGAGCAACCTGTTCAGAAAACGCTACGCCGATAGTTCTGTTTTATCTACATTCGGGACAGGAACGGTGTCTCAAAACCTTTATTACGGCGCCGACAGATATTGGACGCTCACGGCGCGGTATCGGTTCTAAACTAATTACATACCCCAGCAAAATCTCCCCTGCGACCCCGCCTAACAGCGGGGTCGTTTTGTTTTCAGCCTCTGCCCGAACGATCGCCGCACGCGCCATTGGCCTAGGCCTCGTATTAACGTAAAGGCGCCTTTTACTTGGATATGAAGCACAGCTGCATATCGACGCACGGCGGAGTGATCCTTTCAGAAATACTATGGCAAAATCGATACCGCAAACCGACTTCAGCGAAAAGCAGGTCAAAAAAGCGCTTGCGCGCCTGGATAGCCTAAGCCTGATACGGCACCTGCAGACGATCAGATTCGATACCTCCCATCTAATCCGACTTCTGGGAATCATTCGACGCGACAGCGATTTTCTGATCAAGCGCGCAGAACCTTCGCGTCGGAAATCTCGCACAGAGTTTATTTCGCAGCTGAGAAGCTTTTTGGACCAATGCTCTGTCTGTGCTGCTGCGCAGCAGCTTGATGACCTGATATGTCATCTTGAACGTATCGAGGAAGGATACGAAATTATTCTTGCCGCGCTGCAAGCATGCGCTGCTGCAGCATTGCCACCCGAAGTGCAAGCCGCTGCAGCATTGTCTCGCGCCAATGCAAATTACGAAATGCTGATGCGCCAATCCCAGGCGTCTATCGCCAAACATACTACCATCATCCCGCAGAGCTTCCGTGCCGAAGCACCAGATGGCACGAGCTTCTCGCCCGACGGTGTCAGCGAGGCCATCAATACGATCGCAACGATAACCCTCAAATTGCTCGCATACCAAAACCAATGGTTCGACACGCGCGGATGTCTGCAGCTTCCTGCGCTGCCGCTGTGTACCGATGAGGAACTGAAGGAAGCCGGCACAACCGAAGCCTTGGCGGCTGCTTGGCGTCATTGGGAACGCATGGAGCAGCGCTCTCGTTATTTCGAAGGAACAATTGAAAAATTTAGCAGAGACACAGCCCCTGTTGAACTACCGCATGCTGCCAAAAGTTGGTTTCGTTATGACCAGATTTGCGATCCCGAGATCTGGGATTATCTGGCGCATTACCGTCTTAATAACCGATTGACCCAGACTTATCTCGAGATGATCCTGAAAACCGATGTTGTCGAGCATGTTGCGGGGGGGAAGGCGCAAGAATTTGCGCCATCGCAGCTCATTTCGACGCACGAAGCGCACGCATGTCAGTCTCTCAGCGAAATGCTTGGGTATGACATCGGCGCAGACCAAAGCTTACCAGGTGGTTTACGGCTTGTCGCATGGGTAAGAGGCTATTCTGTTCTGCAATTGCTTGCGCGTGATGTACCGCGACAAGATGATGCACATCGGCTGCATAAAGAAATTGCGCGTGCCGACCTCGTCGCTATGCTTGAAAATGCCGGTCTCAAAAATGGCCAGGCCGCGCTATTCATCGATCGCACGACATTTCACAGGTCAAGCCGGGATTTCTTCGATCAACCTTTGCTGCAAGGACCTGAAGATCAAATCACAATTGTCGCGATCGGCCTGCGCGATTCAGATCCGGCACGCCTGACATTATCGGCGCTGAGCAATTTGGGTGAAAAGCTCGAAGGCAAGGGCAAGGCCTTTGAAAACGCCATGCTGAATTTTTTTATTTCGCAGGGACTTGATGCACGCGCATTCAAATTCAACGATGGAAAGGATGAGTATCAATATGATATTTTGATTTCCTGGCAAGGACAGGTCTTTTTATTCGAGTGCAAGAACCATTCGTTGTCGGGACAAAGCGCTAGCTCGACTTATTATTTTCACAAAGAAATGCTGGATGCAAAAAAGCAGGTTCGACGCCAGGCCGACGCTTTGGTGCGCTTTGCTGAAAAGGTGGAATCCCTTTCGGGGATAAAAGTCACGTCCGAAAATCTGGTGCCCTGCATTCTGAATTCCTTGCCCTATGCCGTTCCGGGTGCAGCCGACAATATCATCACAACCGATGCTTCTACGATAAAGCGTTTTTTCCAGGAGCGATTTGTCCATTCTATCCAGCCGCACTTTTTAAAAAACGGCGCTAAGGTTCTGCATCGTACCGCATTGATATCCTTATGGTCGGGCGATAGGCCGACGGCTTTGGACTTCATGCGCTATCTCGATGACCCAGTAACCATCAAAATGTCGCTGCCACATGTAGAAGCCAAACCCTATCCGTTTGCTTTGGATCAACATCATCCGGTGCAGGTACGCGACCTTGCCTACACTGCCATGACGCCACACAGCGTGGCCCAGATTTTTAGTCTAGAACCTGAAAAAATCGCACGTGAACAGCGCTCAGTTGCCCGCGCTATCCAAGCGGCGCAACATAATAAAGATAAGAAGGACCTCATTAAAATTAAACGCGCGTGGCGCGAAAAGCGCAAGAGGCCGTCTTAGCGGCAGCGCGGAGAGGAAAATGCGCGAGCTTTGAAAGTTTCGCCGCAATTTGACAGCCATGCGGCTGCGCGGAACCACAGCGCGCATGGCCATTATAGTTGCTATTACAGGTCAGCGAAAATCTTGTTTTCGCTGACCAACCTGGTCAATAAAGGCGCAGGGGCATACCAGCTATTTTCTGCACCCAATTCTGTGGCTTTTTGCGCAATCCGGTCCAGCCCCACTTGGTCGGCCCACCGCATGGGACCACCTGTATTTTGCGGCCAGTTATACCCAAACATCCACACGACATCGATATCCGAAGGTCGCTGCGCAATCTTTTCTTCGAGAATTTTTGCCCCCTCGTTGATCATCGGGAAAAGGCAGGTTTCTAAAATTTCGACATCCGTAGGCGGTGCCCCATTTGCAGCGACATCTAATGTCTGCGCAATAAGCGCGGCAACTTCATTCGAAGGAGTGGCCGTGCGGTTTTCGTCATAATCATAATAACCCCGCCCTGTTTTTTGGCCGCGGCGGTCTAGCTTGCACAAGGCATCGCGTAACGGATCACCTTCACCTGGAACCCAGCCGATATCGAGACCAGCCAAATCACTCATTTCGAATGGCCCCATCTTAAAGCCGAAATCGCGAAGGACCCTGTCGACGTCCCATGGCATGGCCCCTTTTGCCAACAATTCTGCGGCTTGAAGTTGCCGTGGATACAACATCCGGTTACCGACGAACCCTGGACACACTCCGACGACCACGGCTATTTTCCCGATACGCTCGGCGAGCTCTAGCGATGTCGCTATGACGGCATGCGATGTCTTATCCCCCCTAACAATTTCCAGCAATTTCATGACATTTGCCGGCGAAAAGAAGTGCAATCCGATGACGGATTCAGGACGCGATGTCACCGCTGCAATCTGATTGACATCCAAGCCTGATGTATTGCTGGCCAGGATCGCACCCTTTTTAACGATTGTGTCGAGCTTTGTAAAAATCGACTTCTTCAGTTCCAAATCTTCAAACACGGCTTCGATAACAATGTCGCAGTCAGCCAGATCAGACGGGTCAAGTGAATGAGTGATCCGGCTCATTCGGACATCAACTTCTTCCATCGGAAAACGACCCCGTTTTGCGCTGCGTTCGTAATTGCCGCGGATAACACTTAGGCCTCTGTCCAATGCGTCCTGTCTTGTCTCGATGATATGGACAGGCATGCCGATATTGGCAAAATTCATGGCGATGCCCCCACCCATGGTTCCGGCGCCAATAATGCCCACTTTCAAAATCGGAATTCGCCTGGTATCGGCAGGTATGTCGTCGACAATACTCGCCGCTTTCAGCGCCTGTGTGACATATTCAACATTTTGTGTCTGTTCGGTCATCTTATTCCTGTCTTTCATAGATATTGCTTGAACCACGCTACTGCGCGGTCGGTGGAATTTTCGAAATGGGCATCGTACACCGCATAATGCTTGCACGGATAAGTCATATATTCGGCCGGCGCGTTTTGGCGGATCATCATGTACGCGGCCCAGCCATGTTCCAGCCTGTTGTTGAGTTCTTCAAATTCCGCATCCAGGATCAACGTTGGAGCCCGTATATGTGACGCCGCTGCCAGGGGAGAATGTTCCGCCATGCGCGCAACATCCGGCGTACCCTTCAATCCCTCAATGCCATCAACGCCGTTCTGCGGTACGAGAGTGTCGATAAGTCCGCGCGCTTTCTCGGCAGCTCGGCTGCGTGCCCAGGCGCGGTGTTCGGGAGGAAAGCCATATCCTCCAATTTGCGCAACAATAGCCTTGATTCGATCGTCATTTCCGCCCGTAAAGACCGCATGGCCCCCACCATAGCTGGTGCCCCAAATGCCAATCCGGCGGCTGTCAACATTCGTCTCGGAGCTTAATACCGCAAGACAATTGCGAATGTCGGTCGTCTGGTCGACCGGATCGACAATTTCACGCAACACACGAACGACCAGATTCCGCTCACCTGCTTCCAGCAATGGCGGTGCATCTCGTGTCGCAATAATACGACCATCCGATTCGCCCCAGCCCCGATAATCAAACGTCATCGACACATAGCCGGCGCGGGCAAATTTTTCTGCGTAGCGCGCAAGATGGTCTTTAAGGCCGCCCCAGCCATGGCACAATAATATGGCGGGCCAACCATCCTGCGGAACGGGTCCTGCTGGCGTAAATATCTCGGCAGCTATCCGCGTACCCTCGCTGTATAGCGCAACAGTCCTGCGTTGCGGTTCCGACATTTTGCTAAGTCCCTCCCCTTCTGTTGATCACTTCATTCTTATAATCTCATATCGTCACTCTTGACATGATATTTGCTTTAATACAACCATACCAATATTCTCAAAACACTTTTTAGGATGGATGCTCATGCATGAAGCTGTAATTGTCTCGACCGCCCGTACGCCGATTGGAAAGGCCTATCGCGGAGCCTATAATGATACGCAGGGCCAAGCTCTTGCCGGCCATGCCATCCAGCATGCGGTATCGCGCGCCGGAATTGAGGGTGCCGAGGTAGAAGACGTCGTATTCGGCTGTTCGCTGCAGCAAGGATCCACAGGATTTAATGTCGCGCGCCAGGGTGCTCTTTGGGCCGGGTTGCCGCAAAGCGTGCCCGGGACCACGATCGATCGCCAATGCGGATCAGGCCTCATGGCAATTGCCGCTGCCGCTAACCGCATCCAGACTGGCGAGCAGTCCATTGCCGTTGCGGGGGGCGTCGAATCCATCAGCCTTGTTCAAAACGGACATATGAACGGATATCGCACGGCGGATCCCAAATTACTCGCCGAGATTCCCCAACTTTATATGGCAATGCTGGAAACGGCAGAAATTGTGGCCGACCGCTATCGCATCAGCCGAGAAGCGCAGGATGAATATGCCCTGCAATCGCAACAGCGTGTTGCCGAAGCGCAAAAGCACGGACGTTTCGATGCGGAAATTGCAGCCATCACAACACAGATGATCGTAACGGACAAGGAAACTGGGGAGACATCCCGCCGCGAAATTACGTTAAGCCAGGATGAAGGGAACCGGCCGCAGACGACACTTGCCGATCTGCAAAAGCTCCAGCCCGCATTTAAGGGAGGGCAAATGCTGAGCGAAGGCCGGTTTGTGACAGCCGGAAATGCTTCCCAGCTTTCGGATGGTGCCGCAGCCGTTGTACTGATGGAAGCAAAGGAAGCCGAGCGCCGGGGACTAGAGCCGCTCGGCGCTTATCGTGGACTGGCGGTTGCCGGATGTGGTCCGGAGGAAATGGGTATCGGGCCCGTTTTTGCAATCCCCAAACTTCTTGCCGCGCATCGTTTGACAATTGACGATATCGACATGTGGGAACTGAATGAAGCATTTGCGAGCCAGGTTCTCTATTGCCGGGACAAGCTAGGCATTCCCAACGCGCGTTATAATGTGTCGGGCGGCGCGATCTCCATTGGACATCCTTACGGCATGTCGGGTGCTCGGATGACAGGCCACATCATGCATGAAGGTAAGCGGCGCGGTGCACGCTACGGGGTCGTCACCATGTGCATGGGTGGTGGCATGGGTGGAGCCGGATTGTTTGAAATTTTCTGAATTCCTTGTCCATGTATCCACAATTGAGATCGGCGCATCTGGGCGACGATAAGTTCGAAGCTCCACCCGGCGGTGGTGACGAACACCGGACCTTTGGCGGCCTTGTCCTCGCGCAAGTTCTGGCTGCAGCCGCCGCGACGGTGGGTGATCGGCGCTGCCATTCCCTGCATCTGCTTTTTGCCGGTGCCGGGGATGCCCGCCATCCGATTCACCTCAACGTGGACAGATTGCGTGACGGACGGCATTTTACTGCCCGAAATGTGCGCGCCGAACAGCAGGGTAGATTTCTTGCCAGTGCCACCTTGTCGTTCAGCAACGGCAATTCTGGACCGCAGCGCCAGATCGCCATGCCCAGCGCGCCCGATCCGGAAAGCATAGAGGATCAACGCGTGACGCGCCAACGCAATGCCATCGCCCGCGGCGCTCCAGTCTGGAGAAATGTTGCCGAAGAATTGATCGATGCGCGCCCTGTCGAGCGCCTGCACTGTGATAACGACAGCGCGCCTTGCCGCATGCTATGGTTTAAGAGCAGGAAAGAACTGGGCGAGGATGCAGCAGCGCATCAGCAACTCATTGTCTTTGCTTCAGACATGGGGCTCGTGCACCTCCATCTGGCGGCCCATAATGCACAAGGTGGCGGCGCCCTTGAAGCGGCCAGCCTTGACCATGCCATCTGGTTTCACCGGCATGCCCGTGCCGATGAGTGGTTGCTTCATGTTCAAAGGGCTCCGGTTGCCCATGCAGGACGAGGCTTGTCACAAGGCGCCATTTTTAACCGGCAGGGTGACCATGTTGCCAGTGTCGCCCAAGAGGTTTTAATCCGGCAGAAAGTTGGATGAAAGACCTGCTCGCACGGTTCAGGGTCATCGACGCATCGCATGAGATTGCGGGTCGCTATTGCGCGCGCCTTTTTTCCCTACTGGGTGCACATGTCATCCGAACCGTCGCATCCGACGATTCATGTATCGGCTATGGCGGGCAGGCTGGAATAGATTTTGGTAACTGGCTCGATGAGGGGAAGACACATAGCGCCGGCGATGAGAACATGCCTTCGCCAGAGATGCTGGTCATCACACATCCAGGGGGCGCGGTACCGGAAGGAGCATTGCGACTTGAAACAGACTGGTTTGCCGCCATAGGACCCTATCGCAATTGGAAGGCAAACGACCCCGTCATTCAGGCACTCGTGGGGTTGGCACATGGTTTTGGGCCTATTGAGGGGCCGCCAATTTTAGCGCAGGGGCATGCACCGCAACTTGTCGCCGGAACAATTGCCTTTATAGCGGCTTTATCGGCGTTACTTGGCCGCGAACGCGGAGCATTGATCGATACGGTAGACGTATCGATTTTTGAAGCCGCCTGCTGTTTCAGCGAACCCAATGCGGTGTCGTACGCGCATTTTGGTCATAGCGGCACACGATTAGGCATAAATCGCTACGCCCCTACCTATCCATGCTCCATCTATCCTGCGCGCGGCGGATGGCTTGGGGTCACCTGCCTTACCCCTCAACAATGGCAGGCACTGACGGCGCTGATCGGCCGTCCGGAACTTGCCGAGGATCCGCGTTTTGCGACAACCTTGGACCGACTGGCGCATGCCGACGCCGTCGATGCAATTTTACAGCCCGCATTTGCCGATCGCGATGCGACCGAAACCGCTGAGCTTGGACAATCAATGCGTATCCCGATGGCGGTAGTCTCCGATCTGTCGGATCTGTCCGAAACGCCCCATTGGAAAGCGCGAGGATCATTTGATGCGCAAGACTTGCCGGGCATTCCCTTTCACATAGATCACGACGGTGCACAAAGCCCCTTGGCGCCTATCTCCAAAGACGCACTCCCCTTGTCGGGCCTGCGGGTTGTCGATTTTACAATGGGCTGGGCCGGACCATTATGCACGCGCATGCTGTCCGATTTAGGCGCTGATGTCATTAAGATCGAATCGTTCAATCACCCCGATTGGTGGCGCGGATGGGAAAAGCCTGAACCTGGTCCGGCTATTGAAGCTGCCCCGGTCTTCTCGGTCGTCAACCGGGGCAAACGTGGCATATGCCTTGATCTGAAGACGCGTGATGGGCTCGCTTATGCCGAGTTGCTGATCAAAGATGCCGATATCATTGTCGAGAATTTTGCGCCGGGCGTACTTGCCCGGTTGGGGCTTGGTCCGGAACGGCTTCACGCACTTCGGCCCGGGCTGATCAGCCTGTCGATGGGCGCCTTCGGTTCCAAAGGTCCCTGGTCTGGATTTCGCGCCTATGGCTCGACCGTCGAGCAGGCATCCGGCATCCCGACAATCAATGGTTGCGACGGTATGCCACCTGCCCTGCAACATATAGCCTATGGCGATCCTGTCGCAGGGCTTTACGCGACAATGGCCGTTCTGACAGGTCTTGCAGGACGCGCGCAATATGGTGGTAGCATGATCGACCTTGCGCAGGTCGAAACATTGTTCCAGCTTGCCGCAGATGCAATCATAGCCCGAAAGTCGACAGCAAAACCGCTTGCCCGCTCTGGAAGTCGCAGGAATATCATGGTGCCCAGTGGCTGTTTCGCGGCCCGCGGCGATGATGAATGGGTAGCGATTGCCTGCCATGACGATGAATCGTGGCACGCTCTGTGCCGCGTGCTTGGACGCGACGCTTGGAGGCGGGATCCTTCCCTTGCAAATGCGCAAGGCCGAAAATCTCAACTTGTCGCAATTGAACAGGCGATCGCCGATTGGGTACATCGTCGCCCCACGCGTGATGCGGTCGCAACCCTTCAGGCCGCAGGTGTACCCTGCGCACCTGTTCAGCCAATCCAGCAGATTGTCCGGGACCCTCAGCTTGCCGAGTCAGGCTATTGGGTAACTTTGGAGCGGGCGCATTTGGGTCGCCATGTCAGCGGTGCAGCACCATTCCGTTTCAACAAGGTCCGTCCGTGCGCGACGCGCGCCGCGCCCTTGATGGGTGAGCATCAGCGCGAAGTGACAGAAAGTTCAAGCTTCCTACGGAACACATCATGAAAAAGCTGTTGGTTGCAAATCGCGGTGAAATCGCCATCCGGATCATGCGCTCCGCAGCCGAAGCTGGGTTCAGGACTGTCGCCGTCTACCCCGCCGACGATGCACAATCGGGGCATGTTACCGAAGCCGGTGAAGCAATTATACTTCAGGGCGATGGTACCGCAGCCTACCTCGCTATCGACGACATTATCAGCGCTGCGCGCCGAGCGGGGGCGGACGCGATCCATCCTGGATATGGCTTTTTATCGGAAAATGCCGCGTTTGCGCGGGCCTGTGACCGCGCGGGCATCGTATTTATTGGACCGGCACCTGAAACGCTCGAGCTATTTGGTGACAAGGTCCGCGCCCGCGCGCATGCCGAATCGTGCAAGGTGAAGACGTTGAAGGGCACACAAGGTCCAACTTCATTGGCACAGGCGCAGGCATTCTTCCATAAACTCGAAAGCTCTGGCAAAGATCAGAACTCCGCAATCATGCTTAAAGCGATTGCAGGCGGCGGAGGCCGGGGAATGCGCCCTGTGAAACAGATAGGCGATCTTGAAGCCGCTTTCAAACGATGCGCAAGCGAAGCTCAAATCAGTTTTGGCAATGACGCACTCTATGCCGAGCAAATGATCCGGTGCGCTCGCCATATTGAAGTCCAGGTTATAGGCGATGGCACCGGCGCCGTAAGTCATTTATGGGAACGCGAGTGCTCGTTGCAACGTGCACGCCAAAAAATTGTAGAATGGGCGCCAGCTGAAAATTTACCGCAAGCGACGCGGAATAATCTGTTTGAAGCCGCCGTCGAAATGGCATCCAGGGCACAGTTGAAAAGCCTTGCGACCGTCGAATTTTTGGTAACGCCCGATGGCGCCGATTGGGCCTTTATAGAAGTGAATCCACGTCTGCAGGTCGAGCATTGCGTCACTGAAGAAGTCATGGGTATGGATTTGGTGCGGTTGCAATTCGCCATTGCAAACGGCGCAACCTTGGCCCAGCTCGGCCTTGAGCAAGCCCATATTTCCCCGCCCCGTGGCACGGCGCTCCAGAGTCGGATCTATCTCGAAACGATGACAGCCGATGGCGCACGTCCTGCCGCTGGAACGCTTACACGCTACGCGCCTCCCGGAGGGCGCGGAATTCGCGTTGATGGATTTGGTCGTAGCGGTTACCGCACCAGCCTGCGCTATGATGCGCTTTTGGCCAAGCTGATTGTTACCGTCCCGGATGGAGGATTCAAAGCCGCTGCAGCCAAAGCCCGCCGCGTGCTAGGCCAATTCGATATTGCAGGTGTGCCAACAAATATCCCTTTCTTGCAGATATTGCTGGATGATCCCGATGTTGCAGCCGGTCTTGCGCATGTGCAGTTGGTCGACGACAAGCGTGAAACTCTCTTGCAGGCCGAAGCGCAATTTGTAAGCGAACTTGGGCCATCCGCCTCCTCCGATATCGATATGCCAAATTTGGAGACAGCTCGGTTGCCGATGCCCGAAGGCGTTGTAGCCATAGCCTCACCCATGCTTGGAACATTGGTTACCGTCGCGGTCAACCCCGGCGAACATATCGTTGCGGGGCAGGAAGTCGCTGTGGTCGAAGCGATGAAAATGCAGCACGGTATCGCCGCCATCTGCAGCGGTATTGTGGAAGCACAGGTTACGAATGCGGGCGAGACACTCGACGAAGGCCAACCGATCCTGTTTGTCCGTCCCGACAGCGACACTATAATGCATGACACTGTGCGCGAGGCCGCCGCAATTGACCTTGACCATATTCGTCCAGATCTTGCCGAAGTGCTTGCGCGGCATCATGCAACACTTGACCCCGCGAGACCCGAAGCCGTTGGCAAGCGCCGCCGGACAGGCCAGCGGACCGCACGTGAAAATCTCGATGATTTGCTCGATACAGGGAGTTTTGTCGAATATGGAGGCCTTGCGATTGCAGGTCGAAGCCGGCGCGCTACAACCGAAGAACTGATTGCGCAAAGCCCTGCTGATGGTCTGGTTATGGGCCTTGGTACGGTCAACGCCGACCTTTTTGGCGCAGAACATTCACGCGTCGCCACGATGGCCTATGACTATACCGTCTTTGCAGGGACCCAAGGTGCGCGCAACCATATTAAGACGGACCGCATTGTCGAACTTGCCGATCGCTGGCGTATTCCCTTCGTGCAATTTGCAGAAGGTGGGGGAGGCAGACCGGGCGATACCGACGGCGGCGGTTTCATTCGAGCGTTTGAATTATTACCCAAGCTGAGCGGACGCGTCCCGATGGTCGGGATCGTGTCCGGTCGCTGCTTTGCCGGAAACGCCTCTTTTCTAGGCTGTAGCGACATCGTAATTGCTACCCGCGATACGACGATCGGCATGGGCGGTCCAGCCATGATCGAAGGTGGCGGATTGGGTGTTTTCACGCCCGAACAGGTCGGCCCTGCCGCTACACATGTTGCAGGAGGTGTCATAGATCTGCTGGTCGACGACGAAGCTGCAGCGGTCACAGCGGCGAAGAAATATCTGGGATATTTTCAGGGCACCGTGTCGAAATGGCGTGCAGTCGACCAGCGCGCCTTGCGCCATATCATTCCGGAAAACCGCCTTCGCGTGTATGACGTACGTGCCTTGATCGCGACGCTTTTTGACGAAGACAGTTGGCTCGAACTTCGTAACGGCTTCGGCTTGGCCATGGTGACCGGGCTGGCGCGTATAGAAGGGAGACCCGTTGGCGTCATCGCGAACAATCCGGGTCATTTGGGCGGAGCAATAGACAGTGATGCTGCCGATAAAGGTGCCCGCTTTCTTCAGCTTTGCGAAGCGCATGCTCTGCCGGTCATTTCGCTGAGCGACACGCCAGGAATCATGGTGGGACCGGAAGTTGAGAAAACAGGTCTGGTTCGGCACGCTGCACGGATGTTCGTTATAGGTGCTAATCTTAGTGTTCCGCTTCTGTCTATAATCCTGCGCAAAAGCTACGGCTTGGGCGCCATTGCCATGACGGGTGGCAGTTACCAAGCGTCGCTCTTTTCGGTTGCTTGGCCAACGGGTGAATTTGGGGGAATGGGACTCGAAGGCGCCGTTCGGCTCGGTTTTCGAAAGGAGTTGGATGCGATAGAGGACCTTGCATTGCGGCAAGCAAAATTCGAGGAAATGGTCGCGCAACTTTATCGCCACGGAAAAGCGGTGACCACTGCTGGCTACTATGGAATCGACGATGTTATTGATCCGGCCGATACCCGCCGCTGGATTTGCTCTGGACTTCGGTCCCTGCCCCGCCCGTCGCTCCCCGCCGAAGGGAAAAGGTTGCGGTGGATCGATCCTTGGTAAAGGCGTTTGACCTGCATTGAATGCTGAGCTAGCCTGCAGTTTAAGAAAATAAGTATGGTGCCGGAAAACGGGCGTTGGAGAGGATCGATATGGCAGAAGTGGCATTGGGTTTAGAGCCGCCGCGGGACAAGACCGTCTTTGACCGGATACTATATGGCATCGGGTCCATTGCCTTTGGCGTCAAGGATACCGGTTTTACGGTCCTGCTGATGATCTTTTACAATCAGGCGCTTGGCCTTCCTGCCGCGTCCGTCGGCTTTGCGATCATGGTTGCACTCCTGGTTGACGCGGTCGCCGACCCGTTCATCGGCAGGATGAGTGATGGCCTGCGATCGCGCTGGGGCCGCCGACATCCCTTCATGCTTGGCGCAGCTCTGCCTATTGCGATCAGCTATTATTTTCTCTGGAATCCACCTGAGTATCTCAATCAAGACGGCCTCTTTGTCTATCTGATGTGCCTTGCAATTATCATCCGTGTATTCATCTCGGTTTATGAAATACCGTCAAGTGCGCTCGTCGTCGATCTTGTACGCGACTATGACAAGCGGACCGCGTTCATGAGTTGGCGCTGGTTTTTTGGCTATGTGGGCGGTCTCGGTAGCAATATTCTCGCATTCAGCTATTTTCTGCGTCCCGGCCCAAATGACCCTGCAGGTCAGCTTAATGTCGAAGGCTATGCAAGCTACGGCCTCACGGCATCATTCATCATGCTTGCTGCGATTGTAATATCCTCGCTTGGGACTGCGCGGCATATCCCTAGTTTTGCGCCACCGCCTCCGCGCCGACCTTTCATATGGGCGCAAAGTGCGCGGGAAATTTGGGAAACGCTCATAAACAAGCCATTTCTGCTGCTCGCAGCAGGCACTTTTTTTGCATCCGCGGCGGCTGGCATTACTGCCGCTACACTTACTTATTTCCGTATCTATCTATGGGAATTGACCGGCGACCAAATTTCAGGACTGATGCTCGGCTATTTTGCGGCACTGGTCACAGCCCTGTTTTTTGCGCCATGGCTGGGCACAAAACTCGGCAAGAAGCGGGCCGCCATCACATTGTCGGTCGCAGCAATTTTGTGCAGCCCGATCATGTATTTTAGCCGGGTTCTGGGCATTGCACCCGATAACGGTACGCAACTCCTCTACATTTTACTCTTTACGATGGGCTTCATCAATACAACGATTGCGGTCAGTGCAGGGACGATGGGATCGTCAATGTTTGCCGATGTCGTCGAATATGCCGCAGTACGGACAGGGCGGGACTCTGCCGGATTGATATTTTCTGCCAATGCCTTTCTGCTCAAGGCAATGTCGGGCATTGGTGTCTTTGGCGCTGGGCTTATCCTGACTTTTGTCGCCTTTCCGGAAAATGCGACGCAGGGAAATGTCTCTGAAGAGGTCCTGCATCTGCTTGCGCTCACCGAACCTGCGGTCATCATGTTCCTCCAGATTTGCGGCCTGATCGCCCTGATTTCCTTTCCGATAAACAGGGAGGTACACGAGGAAAATTTGCGCGCTATCGCGCGAAAACCTGCAGATGAACCGGAAATCATAAGCGGTCCATGAGAAACATCGCATCACCTTGTGCAACTGTGCGACCGCAAACCGGCATATATAGTCCCGCAAAGAGCATCGGCGTTGGATAAGGCTCTGGATCCGGAGGTGCCCAAGCCACGCAAGCCAGGTTATGTTTCCGCGCCTTTCGTGGCTGTCCAGCAGCGCGTACAGCTGCTCTATCCCGAGCTTCGGAAATTAGGTCTTGAACGGCATATCGCCGACCTTGCGATGCACGGCTATACGATCGTTCCACCGGAATTAGTGGCGCCTGCAGAGCATATAGCCGCGCTCCGGGAGGCCGTATTAAGGGTGTCACAAAAACGCACGGGCATCACACCCGATTGGGAAAGTGGCGCGACACATGCTTCCCAAATGCATCCGCTTGGACAGTTTATGCGCTATATTTTGTGGGAGGATCCGATATTTGAGCCTCTGCTCACAAATCCGGTGCTTCTCGGCCTCATAACTTATTTGGTTGGCTTTGATGCATTGCTCAGCCTTTACGACGCGATGCTTAAGGGCCCCGGCGGGCGACCTCTGCCACTGCACAACGACAATGGGGATCTTACAACGCCGGTCTATGCCGACCAACCGCAGTCTGCCAATATCAATATCTTGCTGAGCGACTATGACGAACGCAGTGGGCCCATAGCATTTCTGCCGGGCAGCCATCTCTTCCGGCGTCAGCCCACCTTGGCCGAGTTACGCGAACTCGGACCCGAAATGGTTCCTGTAATAGCGCCAGCAGGCTCGGCAGTGGTTTGGCCTGCCAATACATGGCACGTAGCTTTGCCGCGGATTGATCAGGGAATAAGGGCGACTTTACTGCTTGATTTTTGCCGGGGTCATTTACAGACCCAATCTCCTTTTCGGGTTGATGTCCCAACAAGCGCATTGAAACGCAATCCACTCCGTTTTGCGCAGCTTATGCATTGCTATGGCGCGTTTCCATTTCGGACCGAAGACATTGACCAAGCGCGCACATCAAAAGGCGCCGAGCGCCACAGCTTGTTTGATTGCGATCCGCTTTGGAAGCTGTTTTTCAACCTATAAAGTTCAACGATCCTCAGAAAGTAGGCTTTCATTCGCTCAAGCATGCCTTTAAGCCCCTCTGGCTGTCAGGCATCTTTAGAATACTTTCAAACTTCATCATATTTGCGCTTTTAGGACCTTATGGAGAACTACTTCACTTCATAGGGATTTCCATTTTGATGGAATTCGAAGCGACCACGTCGTTGTTTTAATCAATCATTGTAATAATAAACTCTTACAACGGCAAGATTAATGATTGTTGGCCTAGTATTGTAGACGGATAATCCTCTCTCCGTCCGTGGATATATTCCGGCGGCACTTAATAGCCGAGCGAGAAAGCTCTCCTTTATACAGCCCAAATACCAACCGTAGTTAAAAGCGCACATAAACCGCCCGATAAAGGATCGGTATATGATGAGCAGCGGACATTGACCGATGTTATGCTTTGTGTCAGCTTCCAGTCATGTTTTACCCAGTAACAATGACCGTAATTGGGTTTTCTTTGGTGATATGGGCTCGGCCTATAGTTGATTGGAAAAATCGCAGACGAGCAGCACGACTCTCCCATTTGATGACTGCCGGGGCAGAGAAGTTTCTGGAAGAGCGCCGCTCGCTCCAAACCTGCCCTGTCACTCGCTCGCCAAATTCGCTTCGCATGCTAGGGAGTGCTACTTTGATAGTTGGCCTAGCTTCCGCTCTTGGATGGGGACATTGACGTCCGCTTTGTTGTCGGGTCCGGACAGGCAGCTTTTACGGCAGAAACGCCGAAAGCTGACGTTCAAGGCGCCCGCCCCAGCGAAGGCAGTTTTCGCTAACTTTTCGGACGTTCGCTGTGCAAAACTTGGCCCTTGGAAGCAGTCTTTCGTTCATTCCCGTTGCAAAGCCATCATGCGAACGGCTTCAAGTCTGCCCAATGTCATAAGGCACCCATAAGCCATAGAGTTTTCCAGTCCGCTAGTTGCGACGTGCAGTCTTTTAGGAATGTTCTGCGCGTAGTGCCGACCAAAAATTCATCAACGGTTAGCGTGCTGCATATGCGGGTGGTTTTAAACGGCCCATCTTTGCCGCAAGAAAATTATTCGCCATTAAGCAAGAAGTGTTTGGTCGCCGGGTTTGACGCGCCGCATACGCGCCTGCACGCAATGTATCGCTAACGCTGGCTTACGCCCGGCTTGGCCAGATCGCGCTGCGCCGCCAGAACGGTGCTTACGCCTCACTACAGATCGGCTTCTGATCGCCTGTTTATTTCCGGAGATTTTAATATGAAAATCATTCTAGCTTCGACATTCTTTTTAACCGCAATGACGATCACTGGCACGGCAATTGCCGCCGAACCTGCTATTAGCGACACCGAAATCAAGCCCTCGGCACCGACCTTGCCTATTATCACCGACGACACAGCCCTGTTTGAACAGTTCGGCGGGCGCGAAGGTCTGACGAAGATTATGGACGATGTCATGGTTCGCTGGCTTGCCAATCCGCGCACAAAGCCGTTCTTTGAAAATTCCGATAAGGACCGCATCAAATTGCAGCTTGTTGAGCAATTCTGCGTCATCATGAAAGGACCGTGCGAATATTCGGGGCGGACAATGGCCGAGGCGCATCGCGGCATGAACGTCAACGAAGGCTCCTTCTATGCGCTGGTCGAAGAATTGCAGATCACGCTGAACAAAATGGATGTGCCGTTCCGTGCTCAGAACCGGCTCATCGCGGCGCTTGCCCCCATGCACCGCGATATCATAGACAAGTAATGACCTACCGTTCATTTATTCTTCCTGCTGTGATGGCTGCGCTGGCGATTTCCAGCGTTGCCATCGCACAATCGCCAAACGCCACGCCGCAAGCGGCGGCTGGGGCAAAGGTTTACCAGTGAAAATGTTCGAGTTGTCATAGCATTGCTGCGAACAAGATTGGTCCAGCGCATCGCGGCGTATTTGGGAGGGTCGCAGGAGCGGCATCCGGGTACAAATACTCGGCGGCGCTCAAAGGCTCAAAAATCACCTGGAACGCTGCAACACTCGACAAATGGCTTAGCGGCCCACAGAAATTAGTGAAAGGCAGCAAGATGTACCTTGTTGTCACCAATGCTGACGAACGCGCTGCCATTATCGCATATTTGAAGACGCAGTAATTGCTTCGCCGATTGAGCGCTATAGCGGCCAGTTTCAGCTATTGTATGGATGCCGTTAGATGATAACGCAGTTAATGAGTTTAGCAGGAGATAAATGCATGCTTTTTCACACCATGGTCGGGTCAAACGACATCGAGCGATCCAGGAACTTTTACGACGCGGCGCTCAGCGTCCTTGGAATAAACAAAGCATCGAACAACATAGCTGACAGCGGCCATATCCGCCTTTTGTATCAAGGCGAGAATGGCACCAATTTCATTGTCACTCAGCCCATCAATGATGAGTTGGCAACAGTAGCAAATGGTGCAACAATTGCTTTTTCATGCAACTCACCTGAGCAAGTGAAACAATTCCACGACGTAGCGGTCGCCAACGGTGGTACGTCGATTGAGATAGCGCCGGGGCCGCGCAACACCCAATCGTTGGGTGTAGTAGAATTAGCCTATTTTCGTGACCCCGATGGCAACAAGTTGTGCGGGATCCATTTTCCTAAATAGCGGCTTGGTTCAGAGGTCTGCAGAAATGAGCCGTTAGCCCTTACTTTTGGCTGGCGGCTCGTGAGCAGCCGCTACCTGTGGCGATCTTTTAGCTCTCTGTCCTTTCTAAATGTACGGCAAGTTATTAAGAACAGGCACCTGGAGGTGAATGGCCATTTGGTTAGCGTGACCGGAACAAGCAGCTATGTCCGCTTTGTTGTCGATTGCTGACAGGCAGCTATTGGGCGATTAATCGGGAAAACGGACGTTCAAGCCAGGTAAATGTTTAAAGTACGCCCAATTTAGGCTTTAGGATTCGAGCGACCTTTTTCTGAGGGCGCGCATTTTTGCGTACTTCATTGATGGCACACCATTTTTGCCATCCGTTTCCAGTGATAGAAATTCGGCCTGCACCTATTACTTTTAGCATGTCGCCTTTGTTATTAAGCTGCCACATGCCCGCTTTCTTTAAAGCCTTTGCGACAGGCCGCATTTCATATTTCTCAAACTTGTCCGGTCCAATCCAGCCAAAGCGGCTACCGTCATAGTAAAAAAGTTCAACATGATCGGCCCAACAGGGTTGCCCGTGATTTATATAATAGCCGATTGGAATGCCAAAGCCGCCAGATTGTTGATTACCGCTGAGAGTTGACCCGGGAGGGCTATAAATTTCCGTCGAGAACTGACCCATGTTTGAACCGCTTCCGAACGAAGGTTTGGAGGCAACATGGAGTGATCGATATGGCATTATTGAGT
>Ga0209480_10000374_pt1 | contig 38184 bp, 31 predicted proteins | sample JI61114C2DNA_FD_187501 | JGI IMG/M metagenome (GOLD analysis project Ga0209480, IMG submission 187501) | Wastewater effluent complex algal communities from Wisconsin, to seasonally profile nutrient transformation and Carbon sequestration -... | ecosystem: Engineered > WWTP > Effluent > Algae... | reverse complement strand
AGACTTGGGTCAGCACAATGAAGCATTGAAGTTTGGTGAGGAAGCGCATTCGCTACTTCCGGATGACTTCAGGCCATGCACATTGATGGGTGCTTTGAACATCGAGTTGGGGCAGATCGATGCCGGACACGACTGGTATCGGAAAGCCGAGGCACGTGGTGCACCACCTGGCAGTATCGACTCGGAACTGCGTTCTTTGATTACCCGCATGGCACCTGAAAAGCGCGAGGAGGTAACGCGCCAACTCCTCGGTATTGATCCAGTTCGATATGCTTGGCTACGCAAAAAGACGGCTAACAAAGATAAATCTCAAGCATAAGCCCAGCGGGCCGTGCCTCCGCAAACCTGAACCAAATTCCATTAGTATTGCTACTAAACCAGCGCTAGACTGTCTCCCCGTTGGGCGGGGTTGCCGGTAGGGTAATTCAGCGTCTCACCGGGTGAGTCAGCCCTATGGGACAAAGCGTCATGTCTAAGCCTCTCGCCATTGCTCCAATATTGCCCAACCCTACGGGTTTTCTGGGCCCCAGTTCGGTGGAACCCAGCTCAATGCCTCGACCCTTGCTGGGCATGCGGGCCACCTGCGGCTTCCCGTCGCCTGCCGAGGACCACATGGTCGACGAGCTGGACTTGGCCAAGCTCTGCATCACCAATCCCAACGCGACCATCTTTGTCGAAGCCGATAGCGGGGCTTCGATGATCGACTTCGGTATTTTCCCTGGGGACAAATTGATCATTGACCGGTCCATCAATGCCAAGCATGGCGATATCGCGATGGTGCTCTGGGATGGCGGCTACATGATCAAGAAACTCTCGATTCGAGGTAGTCGCGTGCAGTTGATCTCGGGCAACCCCGATAACCCGCCAATCCTGGTGCATCCCGAAGCAGACTTTTCGGTGATCGGTGTCGTGACCTGGTCGTTCAAAAAGCAGTTCAGGCGGTAGAAGAATGATTGGCTTGGTCGATGGCAATAATTTTTACGCCAGTTGTGAGCGGGTGTTTCAACCCCAGCTTATCGGCAAGCCCGTGGTGGTGTTATCCAATAACGATGGTTGTGCCATTGCCCGTAGCAATGAAGCCAAGGCACTCGGTATCAAGATGGCGCAGCCGATTCATGAAGTGCCGGAGCGTATACGCAAGCAGCTGATTATTCGCTCGGCCAACTTCGGACTGTATGGCGATTTGTCCGGGCGCGTGGTCTCGATACTGCGGGATTTGTTTCCCCGCGTTGAGGTGTATTCGATTGACGAAAGCTTCGTTACCTTCGAAGGCATCAAAGATCGCGAGGCTGCTGCTAAAGAAGCCAGAGCCCGCATTCTGCAATGGACCGGCATTCCCTGTTGTGTTGGCATCGGCAGTACGAAGACCCTTTCCAAGGCTGCCAACAAACTCGCCAAGAAAACACCGCATGGTGTGGTGGAAATTAGTGACGCAATGATGCAACTGGCCAACTACCCGGTGGATGATTTGTGGGGCGTTGGCCGCAAGTGGTCCGCCAAGCTAGGCGCCGAAGGCATTTTGACGGCCGTCGATTTGATGCGTGCCGATAAAGATACCTTGCGTTCTCGATATGGCGTGGTCATGGCCCGTACCCAGCAAGAATTGTTGGGTGTAACTTGCACGGAGCTGCAAGAGATAGAGCCTGACCGGAAACAAATCGTTGTTTCGCGTTCCTTTGGCCGCGAAGTGATTGAGCTTGATGATCTCTCCGAAGCCCTGTCGACCTTTGCCGTTCGCGCAGGCGAAAAATTACGAGCCCGCGCCTTGCAGGCCAATGGCGTTTGGGTATGGTTAAACACCAATCCGTTTAAACCTGATATGCCGCAGTACCATCCCAGCAGGGCGATGAAGTTGATCGCAGCAACCTCCGATACCCGTGAAATATTGTTGATGGCGCAAGCATTGATGCGGTCGATGTATCGCAAAGGCTATTGCTACAAAAAGGCCGGAGTCGGGCTGCTCGATCTAACTCCTGGAGACGTGCATCAAGGGGATTTGTTTTCTGGCGTCGATCCTAGGTCGGCCAAACTCATGACGGTACTGGATACCGCCAATCAAAAATTCGGCAGAGGCACGATGGGCTTTGCCTCTAGTGGCTGGCGTGAGAAACCGAAATGGGGAATGCGACAGGAAAATCTTTCGCCAGCTTATACGTCTAGGTGGGATCAGTTGCTGAGGGTTAAGTGAGGCAATGATGCATTTTGAAATTATCAAGCGAAATCGATACGTCTTAATAGTGGGCGAATTTTTCTCACTGGCACAGACAGACTGAATTTGACCTCTTCGAAATTCCGTCATATAAATAGTACAACAAGACTCCATAGTTCGGACGTGTCAATAAAAACATATGGAGAGACCAGTATGCAGGATGCAGTAAAGATAGCTAAAGAAATTGATGATTGTCTAAGGCGTGAATTTTTTCTTCCTAGCTATGACATCCATCAGCATATGCTGCCCGCTGCGATTATTGGTTATTTTCCATCAGCATTAGAATCAATTGCCAACGTTGGACATCTAAGACAACTTTTTGCTGAACTGGAAAAGTCTTGTTCATCCTATCGCGTTGAGCAAATTGCTGATTACTTTAAGATTGATGCGGTGCCTCTAAAAACGCTTTGGAGGCTTGCAGACGATGATCGTGAAAATGCAATATTAAAAAATGTAGAAGTCGCGGCCGATCGAGCTGCAAGAATATCGAATATTCGAAGATTGATAGAAGAGGATTTTCTCTCGGTAGACACATATTACAATCGCGAATGTCGAGAATTCTTGAATGAGACAGATTTTCTCGAATTAAAGCTAGCGTTTATTAAGCAATGGACTGCCAAAGCACTTCCCACATTGGACGCTTTGGATGATGAACAGCTAACTGCCGTCATATCAGTAACAAGGAATACACTCGTAGCGGCTAGAGCCGGGAGTGGAAAAACGGCTACAGTTGTGGCTAGGGCGGTCTTTCTTGTTAAGCATTGCCATGTAGATCCTTCGGAAATATTAATTCTTGCATTCAATAAGAAAGCAGCCCAGGAAATCCGGGTGCGGCTAGACAACTTTATCAATCCGAAGAAGGCGATTGCCGGGCGAGGCGAAGAAAGCAGTCGTCAGGATCAAATTGACGACGGTAAATCGGCGATTCCACATGCAATGACGTTTCATGCACTTGCGCATGCAGTAGTGCATCCGGATGAAGACATACTCTTTAACGCGAAGGATTCCAATGAACAGGTTCAAACGAGATTTGTTCAGGCAATGATTGACGAAAGGCTTCGGTCACCGAAGCACTTTGAAGAAATCAGGAAAATAATGATGCTTCACTTTCGGGAGGATTGGATACAGATTGAATCAGGTGGATACAGCCTGGATGCAAGCGAACTAACAAATTTCCGAAGGTCGCTCCCACGTGAGACGTTGCGTGGAGAGTACGTAAAGTCGTATGGAGAAAAGCTTATTGCTGATTTCCTAATGGAGCACAATGTCCCTTATAAATATGAGCGAAATCATCAGTGGAATGGTTTGAATTATCGGCCGGACTTTACAATATTTAGAGCCGAGACCAAAAAGCCAAGTGGTGTAATTATTGAGTATTTTGGACTAGAGGGTGATTCTGACTATGACGTGATGTCAGAGGAAAAGAGAAAATACTGGCTCCAGAAAGCTGACTGGGACTTTCTCGAATATGTTCCCGGCCATATAACTGCCTACGGTAAAGATCATTTCTTGGATATGCTTCGCACGGAACTTGAGGGGTGTGGTATCCCATGTAAAAAACTTTCTGAACATGAGATTTGGATGCTTGTCAAAGATAGGGCCATTGACCGGTTTTCAAAAGCAGTAACTGCATTTATATCTAGAGCTAGAAAGTCGAAGGTCGATCCGAACGCATTGAACATTTTGCGTCAATCGCACCTAGCTATAACAGAGGCAGAGGGTGCATTTATAAGTGTTGCATCGGATATATATAGTGATTATTTAATCCGGTTAAACGAAGTTGGCGCAGAAGACTTTGACGGATTAATAAATCGAGCTGTCAGTGAAATTAAATCAGGTAATGGAGCTTTTGTAAGGCGCGAGACAGGTTCAGGATACATATCAAACCTAAAATATGTATTCGTTGATGAGTTTCAAGACTTTTCAGCGCTGTTCTACGATTTGCTTTGCGCAATGCAATCTTCATGCAATGCAAACGTATTTTGTGTCGGGGATGATTGGCAGGCCATCAATGGTTTTGCAGGATCCGATCTGAAGTACTTTAGAGATTTCGAGACGCTCTTTGCACCAGCAGTAAAACTCAGCATACGAACAAACTATCGTTCATCTAAGGCAGTTGTTGAGTGTGGCAATGCGTTAATGAATGGCCTGGGTGACGCCGCCCTTCCGAAAAATAATTCAGAACAAGGATCTGTATGGCTTTGCGATATTTCTGAATTTAACCCGTCTCCCTTGGAGCAGAAAAAATACTCTGGTGATTACATTACTCCTGCTGTAAGTCGGTTGGCATTAAAACTGTTAAGCGATGGGTTGAAAGTGACTCTACTGTCACGCACAAATAGACTCCCTTGGTATGTCAACTATGGAGCTGATATCGACGCATCAGGACAACAAGGAATTGATCGATTTATTTCTATGGTAAGAGGGAATTTGTCTGAACCTCTTGGATCGAATGTGAAAATATCAACATCCCATAGCTTTAAGGGACTTCAAGATCGCGCAATCGTAATTCTTGATGCCACAAGAAAATGTTATCCGTTAATACATCCAGATTGGGTTTTTTCACGAATTCTAGGCGTGTCGCTAGAAAATTGTATCGAAGAAGAGAGGCGAATTTTTTATGTAGCACTAACGCGGGCGGAATTTTCGACTTACATTTTTAGCGAATCCGCGTCAATATCTCCATTCTTAGCAGATGTTACAGCCCGCCAACGTATAAAAAGCATAGATTGGAATGATCTTCCAGTCATTAGCACTAATGCAGGTGCAATTGTCGTAAGACTTACCAGTAAGGCGGGGGTAAAAATTCAAAATGAACATGGTCGATTTGATAAGCCACTTTATCTTGCTAAAGACAAAATAAAAGCATGTGGCTATTCATATAGAAGTATAGGTGAGCCTGCTTGGGAAAAAATATTTCCATTGACTGGTTTTTCATTAGAAAAGCTTCGTTCAGAAGCCTGGGCTTCTAATGCTGACGGAGTTGAAGTAACTATCTTGAGCGATATCAATCATAAACTTGGTAGTTACCTAATAGACAACAGTGAATGGAAGGGCCAATCCAAAGGATTAGCTGACTTGCAGCAATCTCAGGCCGACATGAGAGATAAGAATTCTGAATAAAGGTATTAATGTGGCTTGTTAATGCTGCGGAAGAATATTGGAGCATCACCGTTCGAACCACTGTCGTTTAACTTATGCTAAAGCGGAAGCTTCCCCATTAAGTAGACAGCCCAATGCTATGGCATCAGTCTTAAGTTATGGGCGATGGTGTATGCATTGACGAATATTTCTGGCAAACATGGAAAAAATAAAATGAGAGAGACATGAAAGACGGTGTACGCGAGATCATTGGAAAATCAATCGTTAGCGTGGTCGTCGCTGAAAGTGCACGTTCGCCGAGCACGCAAATATTTCTGGCATTTTCAGATGGTACCTATTTTGAAATATGGGGTGAAACGTTCACAGGTGCAGGTGGCCTTGACCAAGGGTCAGCAAAAGACGTTATTAAGTATGTTGAATCAACCGGCGGAAAAGTAACAGCAGCCTATACCGTAAACACGCCGCGCGTAACGCGCGAACAGGCGCATCGAATTGCCACCGTTGATGCTCAGGTGCATTTCTTGGGTAATGATATTGAGGAAGTAGTTCAAGTGCACGAATTATCAAATCGTAGACTGCCAATGCTATACGGTGTGAACTTGATGAATTGTTGGATAGCCTATGTCGATGATGAATCGCAAGCGCCAAGGTCAAGCAAGATTGTCCTGGTTGATCAAATCACCGGTGAGGTAGTTTATCGTGGGTTTGCAAACGATGAGGGTTAACAAAACAGGAGGCAATCTGATTTCTGCGATTTGGTCAAGAAATGCAGTGTCTGTGAAGCTTTCAAGAGTAGTCAAAGAGATAGACTCATAGCTGGAAATATTGAGGCAATGTGGCGCAGTTATTGGTGCCCCCAAAAAGCAAAAGCGTGTCGATTTGAAATTTGAATCCACACCCTATTGACTATTAATTCTGGTGGTGGCATGGTGAAGGCGCTCAGATACAAGGGCCACAGCAGGTCTCGGACCTGCCCCACAGGCGGGCAGCCGAACATATTTTGGGCTTAGCCCTTTTTAACGCAACACGTCGAGAGATCCTTATCTTTCTATCCACCGACATGGTGGGGCGTGAACACCTCGTTGTCCCTGAAATTCGGTGGGGCGACGCACATAATTCTTGCTTAATTCCTCATGCGGACTGCGTGGCGATAACGATTGTTTCGATTTTTATTCGGAATTCTGCGTGATGACCGCCTCGGTTAGTCGCATCCGAAAGCCGCAACCTCATATTAAGTTTTTCTAATTTTCGTCGCTGCCCCTAGTGGCAGTCGAATGTCTCGCCCATCGAATGGGCTCTTCACTATTCAAAAAAAGCGCCGATGTTCAGCTCAGTCGTGCGTATTTCCTGTTTTTTAAATTGCTGAGCTATTGCTATGAACCAGAGGATATAGAAATGAAAAATCGTACTGAGGGTAATGAGAAATTTGTCATTCAATTGGTTGGAGAGGAGCATAAAAATGCTTCGCCAATCGAGTTAGATGAAGAAGATCTTAAGAAATTTCGTACTGCACCTTTGCTGGTTTCAGCTTTGAAAAATGCATTAGGTGGCCGTCTCGGCCAGCCGAAATTGATTGGTGCGTCAATCGAAATTGAAGTGGTGCCAGATACTTCAGAGATTCCTTATTCGATGGAATCGTTCGTTGAGGATTTGAAGGTTACGGCAGCCGAATTGAAACGCAATGCAAATCTTGAGAATCCGCTCGCCCATGGTGTTGCCGTCACCAAGCCGATTTTGACCAAAGTTTTGCGTGCATTAGAAGCAGGTTGCAATGACTTTGGAACGGAAGTTTTGCTGCAAATCGGGGATAAGTTTTGTGCGCTTCCAGTTGTGTCGTCATCGGATTTCACCGAGCCAGACAAGAATGAAAACACACGCAAACCTGATACCTTTTTGATTGTGGGGTTGAGGCGAGATGACTCAAATGGTCATTGTCTGATTGTGACCAACAACGATCTCTTCGTGCGGCTTCCACGCGATGATCCAAAATGGGCATGGGAAAATGTTTGTGGAGTTCTTGAGAAAAAAACTTGGCTGGTAGGCAGTCTTTACCGAGAGTCAAAAGGCCATACATGGAAGTTGGGGGAAGATGCAAAACTCGTAAAACAAGATCGCACAAATGAAGGCGAGGTCTAATATTTTATAGTTTAATAAACCGCGTATACATCCAGATAACGCCAAGAACCCATTGAAACGCGGCAGTGTGGTTCTTGGTTTTGTCGATCATTTCTGGAGCACGTATAACCTGCGTGCCTCCAATTTCAACTGATTCTAATTGTAGCTTCGTAGCGGTCAAGATACGATCTGCCGCCTCTGACTCTTCTACGTTGCTTAACACTATTGCTACTTCATCAACAAAGATTCTTACAGCGTGGGACTTTTTTACCCAGATATCAGAAAGTAGTTGCATATCTTCGTTTGGTTCTTTATCAAGAAGCTCAAATAGTTTCTCAGTGCCTTCCAGTTGGCGAGCGGGTGCAATGATGGCGCTTTTGTGACGCAGCTCTGAAATTGGCCAAAGTATTTCTCCCCTGTAGATCAACATTTCCTTAGCAATTTTGTCGAGGCGATCGGCTTGTGATTCTGTCAAGCCAGAACGCAGTAGCGCTTCATTTCTATCATTGAATTTATGTAACAGGCGGGCATAGCTATCGATATGTCGTGGCAAAAATACTGAAGCTCTACGAAGTAGGGGTGATGGCGATAAAAATTCTTTTGGAATTTCAGTTTTATTAATCCTCAGGCGATCCAATACAGTGACCAATCGCATCGTCGATTTAGCGCCGCCGCCACGCAACCACGCCATATCCAATCCGGATGCATCTAAACCGGTAACGTCGAGGATAGAAGAGCGTGATGATTCTCGACCTTCTCGAAGACTGTTTTGCATGCAGACGGCCGGGTCATTGATGTAGCTTTCAAGAGGAGTCGAAATTTGTGCATGGCCTGATGCCTTCATAGCGGCATAAACATTTCGAGCACGGGGCTCGTCCTGTAAAACAGTAGCGCTATGTCTGGCCGTGATCCGGTTCTTTCGCAACCAGTAAGTGCTTGCTTTCTTGTCGCCGGTTACCCATTTTAATAATTGATCGAATCGTCTTGTCATGAATGTGCATCCGAAGCGTCTCTTAGCTCCAGCTTTCTCGGCGAACAATGGGAACTTCCACCAGTCGGTCCCTGACAAGACCTTTTTTTCGCGCTCAAGATGTTCAATAACCCAATCTCGATTTTCCTTCCAAAGCTTGCCTTCGATCGGGATGAATCCGACGGATGTCGTGGTTTTGGCCTTGCCGTATTGGCCGGTCGTTCGAACATGCACAAAATCCCTACCTGGACCAAATAAATGCAAATCGCCTAGCGTCAGGCCATGGCTTGAGTCCGGTCGAATGCCAGCACCCTCGAGCAGTAGGTATTTAAGTTTCCTCAGCTCGCATAGCCGAATCATTTCAGGCTGAGCATCGTCTCTTGATTCTTCATCAGCAAGATCTTGCTTTAGAACTTTCAGCACCTCGAGAACTTCGGGATCAGTTAGTACGCCAACGGATACAAATTTCTGACGAGAGCCGGCAAATTTCCTTAGTTCGGCAAAGGACAACTCGGCAACCTGATGTGCGTGAACGAGATACTCGTGAAATACAACCAAAGCATCAAAGGCTTGTCTGCGCACAGTCATGGGCTTGCCTTGCAAAACGGCAAGGTAGTTCTTTACCAACTGATCGGAATCCCACATGAGAATCGACTGTTGTTGGGTAATTGCAAGCAGGTCACTTGCAAAACGAGTGACGTCTTGCTGTAAAGTCAGATGCGCCAAGTGCCTTTGCCGGGTGCCACCAAACTGAAGTCGGTGTATAGCGAACCCAGCTATCAAACCTAGATTGCTCCGGTCTCCCCACCTCTCCTTAAGCTGTTTTAATTGCTTTAAAAGCTTTTGTCTCCAGCCGCGGTGACCATCACTGGTGCTGCCAGAAATTGATGGTAATAGCTCGGGATTCAGTGTGGCGGTGAGCTGTGAATATTCATTTTTTCCATGCGTGCGAGGCTTCGGTGAATTGGTTACATCAACAGCCAATTCGTATATCACTTCCTTTTCCTCTGGAATCCCTAATTCGGCTTGGTTGCGGGTGCGCACAGGCCAGTGGTCATCTCTAGCAATACTTCGCTCCACAGACACGGAGGCTAAGTCAGAATGTCCAAGCATGACTGATCGCTCCAGACCCGAGAGTTCGACCCTGCCTGCTGCACGAAAAAGTTCCACTAGCATTGGAATCTGCGCCGTTGATGCTGGCATCCCCATGGGATATGTAATTCGTCGATCAAGAAAGTCCGCTAGAACTTCATCCGTTGGTGCCTGAGCAGTCACTGATTCAATTCCGCGTCTGGCGAGGAGCAAAGCAGGTATTCCACCGAAGACCAGCGGAGTCAATTTTCGATCTATCATCGCCGGCACCCGTAGATAATCACCTGGCTTATGACTTCGCTGAGCTTGTGCAGCAGCGTTCACGGCAGCCCGTGCTTGATCTAAATGTCGCCAGGGAGAAAATGCGAGTACGCTGAGGAGTGCAAGCGGCCCCATATCGTGGGCTCGAAGCAAACTGGCACGCTCCAACATTCGTTTTCGAAATTCTTCAGCCTGTCGCACCGCCAGACCCAGACCAGGCAAAAACGGAGAAGGATCGGAGGTAAAACTTAGGAACGGGCGTGAGGGGATCGGCCCACTAATTAGCCCTTTGCGACGTGCCTGACGAATGACCCTAAAAAGCAGAATCCGGGTCATTGCAGCTTCTGTTGCATCCTCAGGATTGAGATCCTCCGAGCGCACACGATCAAGAATCAGAGCATGAATTTCGGACTTGACCTCTATGGCGCGGTCAGATCTCCATCCCGGTGCACGCTCCAGCTGTTTGGTGTCTATATTGAGGCGTAGACCGGGGAGGAAGCTGATAAACGCATTCGCTAGTCTGGGCAATACTAATTGGGTGGCTTCTTCGCCACGTTCTCGGAGTTGTTGCTTTAATTTACGTAAATTGCCGGCGTGTTCTTGCTCGTGCTGGCTCACGATTTCAGCCCAATTTTTGAGGGGCCGTTCAGGCACGCCATCCCAGTGCCACTCAGGCGTGCGCTGGGAGGCGGGGTACCATCCGTCGTGAACAGCGAAATCATCCAATACCGATGCCATGTTGAAGCCAAATTGCTTGGGGCTTAATGGTGATAGATCGGCTTGGGCATGGGCCGGTGAAACCACCCAGCCCATCTGGGCATGCCGAAGCTCGGGGTCAAGATGCCGCCTTTGCAGAAACTGATTGATTCGGTGCCGGAAGTGGTTCGCTACAGGCCTCAGTTCATTAGGCATTGTGGCTTTAAGTGTTGCCAAGGTGAAGATTTCCCTCCCGCCATTTTTATCGGGTACGGTAAATAAGGCAGCTTCACTACGAAGGATTTGGCCTGCCAACTTAGCAGCACCCGAGTCATCTTTGGTACTCGCTATTCGGACGAGTCGATCCAGAAAAAGACGTAAGTCGGCTAGCCACCGCATGCCCGTGGCAGCAATGCGCGTTGATCTTAAAGAGTCGCTTTGCTTGTCACGGAGAACCACTAGTCCGTATTCGGGGATGATCTGGTCTAAGTCCAGTCGGCCGATTTCGTCTCCGGGACGGCTAGCTGTAATGGCGCAAAAGGCCCCTGCCAAATGGTTTCGTTGAGCCACCCAAGCATCAATTTCACAGCTTGCTTTTTGGTGGGCCGTAGAGCGCATGGTGCGTCGAAGGGATTCCGGCCAATATCGCGCAGCTTGATTGGTCAGGACGAGCTGGGAGCCAAAGTAACTTTCCCGTGCGTCCACGATGGATGATTTCTCGCCGAACCAGCCGCTTTGGATGGCGGCAACTGTTTTGGTCAGCTCATGTACGGTCGTGGCAGAGTAATAGGCTGGGCCAACCGACATTGAAAAAGTGTCAACAAGCGCTAACTGGGCGACTTCGGGGCCAAATTTTCGAGTCAGTTTGGCACCCAGTGAAACTCGAATTTGACCAGATCCTGTGTGCAGGGATGGTTCCAGCGCTGCCACAACATCACGCAATTGATAATAAGGCACGGGGGTGGACGACCTAAGTGGAAGCACGGTCGTGCCTTCGATCGGCGAATTATTGGGAGCAAGTTGCCGGAGCATTTGATGCAAACTTGGAGGTAGGGGCCAAGCAATTTGATCGGTTGTTGGCTCCAGCCAGTCTTTTAACTCATCCTTTGGCTTGACGGCATTGTTTGGTCGCTTGATTCTTTTATATAGACGAGGCACGTCAGGATCAATAACGAGAGACTTCTCACTATTACTGCTACCCCAGATAATTTGACCGAGGTCCAGCTCACGCAAACTACAGGCAATGAGAAGGCCCAGCGCAATATGAGGTTCTGCTTGATCATTGTGATTTTTTTTTAAGGAGGCCTTTGCATGGGCACAAGCCTTAGAAGCAAGTGAGGTAATGAACTCCTCAGGGATTAAAAAGTCGGAAGGGGAAAATAGGTCACCTTGGCTGGCCCTAAGTAGGTGCTCGGCCTTTGCTAAAGATAGCTTGGCTTTTGGTGAAGCTTCATCACCCTCGCTTTCCGACCCTGGAATGTTGAAGTTTTTGAGCTCAGGCGCATCATCAGGATCGGCCTGGCTGTTTTCGCCAAACGGAAGAAAAGGCGCCTCTAAGTCAGGAACAAGAGTTTTTGGCTCAAAGGCTCGCCTTAGCCGGTCTGTATCGGCCAGCATCCATCGGGTCAGCGTATCCCTTAGCCATTTAGCCCAAATGAATCCAAAAGCGCTATTCCTCGCAGTTGCATCCATGTCGATCTGTAGTTCGACACTTCGCACCATTTCGGGAATTGTGTTCGATTTGCCCAAAAGTAGATGAAGCGGAGACCCGCGGTCCTCCATGGCACCGCGAAGTGAGCTGCTTAAAGTACTGATGGCTTTCCGCTCTGGGCTGGAAGACGCTCCAATCTCAAGGGACGCATTCACTAGTATTGCGGTTAGCAACGAAAGGCCGGGAGCACGTGGGGCTCTGAAATACTCCAACAAAGTCACACCAACTGGGTTAGCTCTGTAGGCCCCGGCTGGTGATTTGACCGAATGAGTCTGTTCATTGAGCCGGGCAAGCTCGCCAGCATTGCGTTCAAGAAAAATCCTGAGCCCTGACAGAATGACCCTGTCTTCTTCTGGACGGTCTGCCCACACTAAGCTTAGGGCGCGAGCTAAGGTATGCTCCCAGGCGCGGGGGACCGTTAGTCCGTCCAGTGCGTTGAACGTGTTTAGTTCAGTTGTCTTTTGTGCCTCCATTTCCACAGAGTAGTGTAGGGGTCATCTGCAAAGCAAGCTTCGTGACAGTTATCTAACTACCTTGTTGGACGTTAATCGTTCTGGAGGCTGGCTTGGTTAGATTTAAGAGTATTTATGGTTAGATTTATGTAAATTACATATTTATATAAATAACAATAAGTTATGTATGAGTTTGCTATCCTGTAACCTCATATAACTGTGGGAGAAAATTAATTACATGTAGATTGATGTGGTTCATCGTTTCATTCCTCATAATGAGTCCACCCACAACCACCAGTACCTGTTTTTTGCAGTCCCATAAAGGCCGATCTACCCAGTAAAAATAAGGGTTTCGGCCTTTTTTGTGTCCGATGTTATCCAGTGCGGGGCATAGTAAGCCGGGGGCATTTGGGGGCATATTTGGGGGCATGGGGCACTATCCAATCATTCGATGCCCCCTCATGGCATTGACTGATACGCTAATCAAGACTTCAAAAGCGAAAGACAAGGCATACCGAATTGCCGACACTGCGGGCCTGCAATAACCTATCTAAACAGAGAGAAATGGTATATCTCCATACTCAGGCAGACAACGGGCATTCATTTGAAGATTAGGTTGTCACTTGACAACTATTGTTAAGTGGACCTAATATTCTCGTCAGGAGTTCATATGGCCAGGAAGCCGCACCCCAAACCCGAGGTAGAGGCAGCCATTGAATATGCTGAAGAGCACGGCTGGAGGATCAAGCAGGGCGGGAGCCATGCTTGGGGGAAAATGTATTGTCCCTATAACGATGACACTTGCCGTTGCGGCGAGTACTGTATTACGAGCATTTGGAGTACACCTAGCAATTCTGGAAATCACGGCAAACAACTCAAGCGAGTCGTTGATAAATGCGCTCGCGAGAAAGCCAACGAAAAGCCAGATCAAGAGGAAGGAAAAGAATGAGCGAATATGAATTCACATTGAAATTTCGACTACCGGACGCAAGTGCTGATTCAGAGGCATTTATTGACGCGTTAGCCGAGGCTGGCTGTGATGATGCATTAGTAGGCATCGGCATGCAGGGTCGTATCGCATTGGATTTTACCCGCGAAGCAAAGTCGGCATCAGATGCGGTTACATCTGCTGTACGTGATGTAAAGAGCGCAATTCCAGGTGCTGAACTTATAGAAGCATCGCCAGATATTGTCGGTTTAACTGACGTGGCTGAAATTGCGGGCTGTACGCGTCAAAATATGCGCAAAATGATGATGGCGCATTTATCTACATTCCCTTTAGCCGTTCATGAGGGAGCATCATCTTCCTTTTGGCATCTGGCTAGCGTGCTGACATGGCTTGATGAACACCAAAAACGACAGATTGATGTTGGACTTTTGGATATCGCAAAAATAAACATGACGATCAATATTGCCAAGGAGGCACGCCGCCTGCCTAACGCACAATTTTCGTTACCAAAAGATTTAGCGATGTTGTTGGCCTAGTAATGTAATATTTTGCAACTCAAGCCCGCACTTCGCGGGCTTTATTCTTTTACGTGCAGCGCAATTGTTAGCGCGGACAATTTTGGGACAGTACCACAATGCAAGGCTAGACCGGCCTTTGTCTTGATCCGATTGCAAATAACAATAGATTTTCAAAAACTGAAGTAGTGATAAGCAGCAATGGCTGACCAGTACGCGCACGCGAGACAACTCTAACAATTGCCAACCCTGCACCGATTTTTCTGACGCTATAAAAGAGCCTGCTAACAGGGTGATAACAGGAAAGCGCTCGCCGAATGAACAGAGTAGCAGGCTGTGTCTGGGGGCATAATTTGGGGCATTATGAAAAATGCCTTTTCTCAAAGCTGCGCAAAATAAGCCTTTCAGCCCCTAGTTTAATAGTGCCGACACCAAGCACCTGTTTTTGTAGAACAACAGAAGCCGACTTGCCTGAAATGAAAGAGTGTCGGCTTTTTTGTGGCTCACGACATCTAGAATTTAGGGTTCCAGTGCGATCCAAGTTGGGGCATATTTGGGGGCAAGGAGCTAATTTCTAAAATCAATTTCCACAATTCTATATTCAAGCGAGTAGTGTCGTTTGCTATTTCAGGAATTGAAAAAGCTAAGTCTGCTCCAAAGATTTAAGCAAACCAGAATCAAATCCATTCAGGATCTATAAGTATTTGTCTCGATAAGCACTCTGGTTTTTGGAAGCCTGGCCGATATATTTTAATCTCTCCTATGCGCTAGCTTAGCCAAGATATGCACTGACAGAAATATGCACCACTTTGATCGTCATATTTTCGTAAGCCTTCAAACGTGATTTGGTAATTTATAAGAACACGAAAAAAACGTGATGAATTTCTTGTTGCAGGCATAATTTGAACAAATTCTATGCTAGATTCCGGTTCAACGAGGTAAGCGAGTTGTTGTATCGAAACTGTTTAACCTAAAAATTCGAGCTCCACCGGTCGTATCCAAAGGAAAGCTTCATGGCTGATACCCGACTGAAAGAAAAGGCAGTGGCCACTGCCTGTGAATACCAGCAAGGCAATATTGCAGGGCTGGACGATGCAACAACGCGAAGGCTTGTTGCATCAGTAGTATTAAATGAAAGCCGCGGTGGTGATCTGGCTATCACCAATCACGCAGGCTTCGTCGGCAGATACCAGGCAGGCGCCACATGGCTCGCTGCGGCTTCCTATATTGACCAGGATAAACTCACTTCGTCTCTATCAGAGCATCGGACCGAATGGGCGTGGGCAAAGTCCGGCGGCATGACACAATTTCTCGAAGATGGATCGAACTGGAAAAACGGTCTCAATCTCGATAACTATAAACAGTCCGCCGCGTTGCAAGATGGCGCCTTCAAGATCAATGCCGATGGCACTTACCATCGCGCAGTAAAACAGGGTGTGCTTGAAGGAGAGGAAAGTCAGTTGCGCATTGCCGGTTTTCTGAAAGCCGATCACATGATCGGTTATGGCGCCGCCGTTGCTGCCATAACCGGAGGCCGTGCGATCAGGGATGCGGGTGGTGTCAGTAATTACGATTACTTGCACGACATCACGCGCAATCGAGACGGTCTCAACGAGTTATTCTCACGCGCTCTGGCTCTTCAATCGCAAGGCATTGGCCCGCTGCATAAGACGGAAATTTCGCCGTTACTTTCGAATCCGAACCATCCCGATCATGAGCTATACAAACAAGCGCTCGTCGGAATTGAAAAACTTCCGGCAACCGCCTTCAGGAATGATCAGGAGCGCCAGAATGCGGCAGCCAGTCTGGCAGTCGAAGCGAAGATCAACGGACTGAATCAGATTGACCACGTCGCAGTCGGCGCCAATGGCGCGAGCCTGTTCGCCGTCCAGGGCAGGCTGGAAGACCCGGCCCATAGCCGAATTCATCAAGACCGAACGCTAGCGGCCGCACAACCAATAGAAAAAAGCACTGCGCTGATCGAGCAGGAAATGTCGCAAAGAAATACCCTGCAATTTCAGCAGGAACTTGTTCAGCGCGAAGGGCATAAACGCTGACAAGCCACTATCAAATCGAACATCGCAAATAACTTACCGCCCCCGAGGAAAGAAAAGATGAAACAAAAAAGAATTTTACTGCTCGCATCAATGGCTCTATTGATGTTTGGCTGCAAGGCGCAAACATCTGCAAATGAGCAGGCAGCCGTTGTCACCGCGCCAGTAGTTGCACAAGAAGTGCCGGAGAAAAAATTATCGGCATCGCAATTGCTTGAGCCGAAGCTCAAGAAAGACATGCCGTATGCTGATCTTCGGAAAATAGTACTGGCAGATGGTTGGTTGCCAGTCGTGACACCGGAGTGCAAGGAAAATGTCGGAGGCGAAGCCGACATCTGTGATCGCCAGCCGGAAGTGGAAGCGTGCAGTGGTGACGGGCATTGCAACATGTTTTTTATCTCGGGAGATGGCCAGACAAAATTGCGCGTTGGCACTTACGACGAGTCTGCAAGTTTCTGGGAGTTTTCCGCGCAAGGTGATTCGAACGCAGAAAAACCAAAATCATGGGATGAAGTCACGTCGCTTTCTGCAGAAGCCTGCACTCAAAAAGGTTATTCATCTTTTTTCGAAGCCTTCGTTAAATCAGATTCAATAAAAAAATCCCACACTGCGCCGCAAGTGAAAATATTCAGTTACTCCGGCGCAAAAGAAATTCCTGACAAATATGACGGATTTAAAATAGACCTTATCGACTACAGCTGGGTTTTAGTGGATGCAGCAAAAGAGGTTGGTGAATTTCAAACTTTGACTCTGAAAAAAACGGCGAAGGCTAATTCATTCAGGGTCGATTTTCAAAAAGCTGAATTTGGGGCCGATGAAGAGATTATTAAAACCTTCGGCGAGCCGGGCGCCTACTTATTTGAAATGCAGAACGGTTGCTGGCAGCTCACCCAGGAATTTATCTGAAATTGCAGAAAAACATAACCCTATAACGAGAAACAAAAAAAATGCGAAAGAATTTATTTTCTACATTGATTATTATCGGCACGCTTACAGCTGGCTGTACTGACAAAACTCCGGCTAACGCGGCGATTGTAACCCCGGCCTCTTCCGAAAAGAGCGTAGACTCAGGCAAAACTAGTGTTCTAATAACCACGGCGACACCAACTGAAAAAGTAGTGCTGGCCAATGTCTACAAGCAATTGGTGCAGGAAACTACAAATAGCCAATTAAGCGACGGTCGTTATGCTAGTTATTGGACTGGTCAGCAATTTTCTCGCGACGGTAAAAATTATTTTGTTGCTTTTACAGAAGCAACGCCACCTTCGGAAATTGAATATCCGGCGCCAGAAGACAAGGTCACTATTTCGCAGGTGACGTATGAACTTGCTAATAACCAATGGCAACTAAAAAGCGTGCAGGATGATGTAGGCCAGTTTGGCGGTAATAACAAAGCACCCACAGTTGATGCCGCTCGTAAAGCGGAAGTTTTTAACAATGTGCAGGGTAAATTGTTTCTTTCAGCACCTTCCGTGCTTTTTGCCAACATGGGCATTCAATTATTTTCCAGCGAGATTTTCGTCTTCTCGCCTGAAAATGGAAAATGGAAATATCTAGGTAGTGTCAAGACCGGTTCTGATAATACGGCAGGCTGTTCACATGAAGCCGATTCGGCAACGAAAACCAAATGTGCAAGCAGCAATGGAAAACTTCAATTTTCGGCCATTGAAAATTCTGACTGGCCAGAATTGAAGATTGTATTTGAAGGAACTGGATTGGACGATGGCGGCAATTTGATAACTTTGTCCGGTAAAAATTCGCTGATCTATCGATACGATGAAAAATCATCCGCTTATGTGGAAGTTAGCAAATGACATCTTTATTGAAGGAAATTATGATGATTCGCTACGTGAAATTAACGATGGTTTTGTTACTGGTCGCGGGATGTCAGAAAGAAGTACCTGCAGTAGCCAGGGATGTTGCAGTCGATAAAGTCGGCATCACTGCAGAAAGTGAGAGCACAGCTGCCGTGGCAGAAGGTATTTCCGACGATCAAATGGCGACAATCGTTAAGAATGTGATGGATGAGCAATACGGAAAAAGCTTCAATGAAAAATATCAATGCTGGGAATATGTCGCAAGCAATCTCGAAGACAAGCACTATTGCATGAAGGCTGGCAAGGCAACGCTGGTCGATGCGAATACACGCAAGTCCATCTATTTTCATGCGGCAAGCCGTGCGGATATTGCAGATGATCCTTCCTATGCATACAGCTCAGTAGATCCCGGCTTACTGGGTGCTTTCAAACTTTCAATGAGTGCTTCGGGAGCATGGAGTTCTGTTGCATCAATCAAGGCAATGGAATTTGGCTCCATCGGCAACTGTGGTTGTGATCGAGCGGAATTCGTAAAACTTGGGGAAGGCGATTTTTACGGCTGGACATTTTCCAGCGGAGGCACATGGCAAGGTATTACCGTGTTAAATTACGCAATCGTCGCCCCGCAAGGCAATGGTTTCGCTAACATCAGCAGTATCCCCGAGATACGGGAAGAAGATCAGGAGACTACCTACCAAATTAAGGTAGTCGATTCCGACGCAAATAAAAAAGTCTTTCCCATATTAGTCACGAAGCAAAGAAAGGGACAGGCCGCGCAGGAATCGCTCATTCCATTTGACGAAAGCAGCAAGGCCTATAAATTGCCCGAAAATTTCTAATTTTCGACCTAATCACGACACAGCCATTTCACACAGGAATTTTTATGTCCGATACGCCAATGGATAAACGTTTTGAAGTCGCCAAGCCACAATTGTTGGAAGCCGCCAATGCAGCCGGCATTGATGTAGGCATCATGGTCAAGATATCGGGCTTTGAATCGGGCTTCAACCCGGCAGCCCGGCCCATTGCCCGAGATGAAAGCAGAAATACCGTTACCCAGTTTGACGGTGTTAAAGCAATTTCAAGTGCCTACGGCTACGGCCAGTTTCTCAACGGGACGTGGCAAGACATGCTCAACAAGTATGGTGAAAAATATGGTGTTGAAAATGCCGGGCAGCTAAGTAAAGCCGAGGCGAATACACCAGAGCTCAGAAACAATACGGCCCTTCAGGCAGCCATGCTTGCAGAATTTACAAGAGAAAACACTCAAAAAGGTGCAAAGCTTGGTGGTGCGGATGCCGATGCGAATGTCTATGCGTTTCACAATCTTGGCGATGGCGATGCAACCCGCTTTTTGAATGCGCTGAAAGCAAATCCCGATCAACGCGCCGATCAGGTTCTTTCGGCTACGATCATCAGTGGAAACCCATCACTGTATGGCGATGGAAGCCGCTCACTGGCAGATTCCTATAAAGCAATGGGCCAGAAAATGGACGCCTATGAGAAATATGCTATCGAAGCCACGAAGGAAATTCCGGTAGCCCGCAACGCTGGAGTAAGTGCGGCGCCGGTTATCGCACTAGCTTCGCCCGGTGCGTTGAAACGCGAGGAAACCAATAACTGGCCTGCTCCCGGTAACTTCAAAATTAACGATGCCGATAGACCGGGCGAAGGCCACGGTGAATTTGGTACTCCGAGATCAAATCGCTCAGGCAGGCATTCCGGACTCGATATTCAGGGAAAGTTAGGTGATCCGATCGAAGCGTTCGCCGCTGGGAAGGTAGTGTACGCAGGGCAGGCAACAGGTTATGGAAATACTGTCGTCATTGAACACGGGAATGGGCAACGTACTTTGTATGCCCATTTAGACACGATCAACGTACAAAATGGCCAATCGGTAACGCCGGACACGAGAATTGCCACAATGGGACGCAGTGGCAATACACCAAGTTCCGGTGATACTCATTTACATTTTGAATTTCGTACGGGTGCAAGGAATGGTGAGCCGTTTTCGGGTCATGCCGTAGATCCAATGCCGTATTTGAATAGCGCCGCGAAAATTTCGCCAGCTCTGGGAAATCAAAATGCCATGGCCGATGGCGTTTTAAGACACGGCGAACACGGTCCGGATGTCAAGCAACTGCAAAAACAATTGAACGCATTGCACATCAAGGATAAAGACGGCAACGCGCTGGTGCTGGACGGCAATTTCGGCAAACACACCAAGGAAGCGGTTGCGGCTTTCCAGCGCGCGCATCATTTGACCGATGACGGTATTGTTGGAAAAGATACTTTAGCTGCGTTGAAAAAAGCCGAAGCTCCGGCAGTGACAACGCAGCCGGCGACACCGGCAAGAAGCGATCAGTCGCCTCTGCTTTCAAATCCGACCCATCCCGATCACAAGCTCTATCAGCAAGCGCTGGCCGGCATGGAAAAATTGCCTGCAGGGACTTTCAAAAGCGATCAGGAACGACAGAACGCAGCCGCTGCGGTGACCTTCGAAGCAAAAGTCAGCGGTATGTCGAAAATAGATACGGTGGCTTTAAGCACCAATGGCTCGGGTTTGTTTGCCGTGCAGGGTGCGATGAATGATCCGGGTCATAACCGTATTTACGTCGATAAAAACCAGGCCGCGGCACAACCGATAGAAAAAAGTAGCCAGCAACTGCAACAGGAAAATCTGTTGTCCGCACAACCGGTGCATGGACAGGATCAAGCAAGACGAGCCGTCCAGATGTAGAAGTTTTTAGGTATTGGTTTATTTTGTTCCGACGCAGGAAGCTGTATCGCGGCAACATTAAAGGAGGTATGCAGATGTACGAATACAGTCATCCGATTTTCATCAAGGGGCGCTACCGTGTGGTAGCGCTCACCGAAAACCAGGAATTCAATGAAGATCAGATAATGGCTTATGCGGTTTTGAATTCATCGGGTGCGAAACTGCGCCACGAGTTGTCGCTGGTAGACGCGAAAGAATGGATGGAAAAACTGGTTGAGGAAGATAACGTCGCCGTTGACGCACAGCAGCCTCAGGTAAAACCGAGACGCGTTCGGCGATAAGTAGACAGGCAACTCTCAAAAATAATGAAACTCGGGGAAGTAATTGGTGAATAAGAACAAAGTCATTTTCGCATTGGCAGTAGGACTGGTTGCTGCCGTGGCAGGCTTGTATTTTTCCGGCTATGTGACGCAACTGCTGCTCAAGCAGCAGAACACATCGGTTCAATGGAGTACTTATCCTGGCTACATTAAAGCGATTGATTTGCCGCAGTGGCAGCCCTACGTCAAGAAGATAAAAATTGGCGGCTTCGTCGGTTTCGGGTTGCCTGCAGCTGCCTACATGGCGTTGCTTGTTCTTATGTTGAAGCCAAGGCAGAAAACCTTGCACGGTGATGCGCGCTTCGCAAATTCGGGCGACCTCGGCAAGCACGGCATGCTGAAACCTTCGCCTAACGGTATTATCGTCGGAAAATTCAACGGCAATATCGTGCGATTGCCGGGTCAGCAATTCGTGATCCTTGCGGCGCCAACACGGTCCGGCAAGGGCGTGGGCGTAGTCATTCCGAATTTGCTCGACTATCAGGAATCCATGGTGGTGCTTGATATCAAGCAGGAAAACTACGAGTTGACCAGTGGTTGGCGAAAAAGCCAGGGACAGGAAGTATTTCTGTTCAACCCGTTTGCGGAGGATCGGAAATCGCATCGCTGGAATCCCTTGACCTATGTTTCGAGTGACGCCGCCTTCCGTGTATCGGATTTAATGAGCATTGCCGCAATGCTTTATCCGGACGGTTCCGACGACCAGAAATTCTGGGTAAGCCAGGCGCGCAATACCTTCATGGCCTTTTCCCTGTATTTGTTCGAAAACTGGGAAGACGAGCAAAGCATCGGCTTCCCAGGTTCGAATCCGCCGACGCTAGGGGCGATTTATCGTTTGTCGTCGGGTGATGGCAGTGAGTTGCGTCCTTATCTGCAGAAACTTTCGCAAAAAGGGTTTCTTAGTAATAACGCGCGTACCGCATTTGCAAATCTGTTATCGCAGGCCGATGAAACCTTTGCGTCCATCATGGGCACTTTTAAAGAACCGCTCAATGCCTGGATCAATCCGATTCTGGATGCCGTTACCAGCGCCGACGATTTCCTGCTGACCGATGTCCGCAAGAAAAAGATGACGATCTATATCGGCATCCAGCCCAACAAACTGGCGGAAAGCAGATTGATCGTGAATCTTTTCTTTAGCCAGCTGATCAATCTCAATACCAAGGAACTGCCGAAGAGCAATCCCGACCTGAAGTACCAATGCCTGTTGCTGATGGATGAATTTACGTCGATCGGAAAAGTCGACATTATCTCATCGGCGGTGTCGTACATGGCCGGCTACAACATCCGCTTGCTGCCCATTATTCAAAGCATGGCCCAGCTTGACGCCACTTATGGCAAGGATGTTTCGCGCACCATCATCACCAACCATGCGTTGCAGATTATTTATGCCCCTCGCGAACAGCAGGATGCGAACGATTATTCGGAAATGCTGGGTTACACGACTGTTCGCAAGGAGAACGTGACCCGCGGTCGCGATTACACGCGAAGCGAATCGGAAGAACGCCGTGCGCTGATGTTGCCGCAGGAACTGAAAGCGATGGGTTTCGATAAGGAAGTGTTCCTATATGAAGGGATTCCGCATCCGGTAATGTGTGACAAGATCAAGTATTACCAGGATAAGTACTTCACATCCAGATTGCTGCCGAAAGCAGAGGCGCCGATCTTGAGAATTTAGAAATCAGGTATCACCAAATATTATTTTCGTTTTTTGATAAACAAGGATGCCCGTGACACGATTTTTATTATTGCTATTTTTGTTGATTCCAGTCAGTACTGCCCATTCGGAAGAGTCTGCGGACAATACGACTTTGGAGTTGGTGAAAAAAGCGCTCTCTGCCGAAGCGGCGGGCGATTACAAAACCACTTATTCGATTTGGGAGTCACTCTATGAGAAAGGTGACTACAAGGCGGCTGTTTCAGCGGGCCTTATGCATCGCCAGGGAACGGGAATGCCGGTCGATTACGTCAAGGCCATGGACTGGTATTTGAGAGCCGTCAATTACAATGCCGATGCCATGAATAATATCGGTATCTTGTACCGCGACGGTTTGGGCATCAAGAAGAACAGGAAAATATCCTATTTGTTATTTTTGACCATACACATGGAAGGCATGGGCGATGAAGAAACCGTCATGCGGGCAAATCGGAACTTGCGGCAGGAAATAGACGAATTACCCTTGATCGAACGGCAGGAAGCGCTCTGCTATAGCTTGGGCTATATGGCCGCCTATGTCGAAAGCAGGGGCAATACCCAAAAGAGCCCAAGGGAAATTCGCGAAATCGGCAAGCAGCCACGAGTTCGCGACCTTGGTTGGTGGGCGCCAGGAGAAGTTGGTGAATTCACATGTCCGGTGAACACATAATTGTTTAAGAGGAGATCTGCGTGCAGCTTACAAACAGATTTATCGCCAACCTAATTGCCATTATTTTTCTATTTTCCATTTCAGGATGCCAATCCGCCATGACAACTAATAATTCCGGGAAAAACGGTAATCCGCCGTCAGATCAGGACATCAGCCGTCCATTTACATTTAAAGGCCACAATTTTGGTGCTCATTGTTTTGACACTATTGGCTGCAAGATTTTTTATGCGAACCGTTACGTTGTCTCGGACGAAGAAAATGAAGTGAGACCTTCACCGAAGAATTCTGATTACTTTGTGAACCTGTCTGCCAGTCATCTGGATATTCCAAATTTTCCCGCGCCAGCCGAGGTGAGTTGGAAGTCCAGGGATGGAAGCCAACTTCAAGCCAAAATCGATATGGCCGATATTTTCAGGGATCAAGTTATTCGTCACAACGTTGCCAGGGAAGATTTGCCAACGGAAACCATCGCAACGCTTGACGAGCCTGAAATCATCATGGTCGTTAATGATCGGACGATAAGCGTTTACATGCGTGCTGCCATTTTCCTGAAGGATACTCCGACGCGGAAAAGAGAAATTCGCGATGAAACCATCCTGGCATTCAAGCACACCTATTGAGGTAGAGAACCATGGGAAATCCATTCGGCTCAAGTGGTGATGATAAAAAGCCAGACGGGGTAACGACCTATCCTGCAAACGAACATGACTTGCAGAGCTATTCGGATGCGAGCCGACAATTGTCGCAACTTTCGGCGCCATTGCTTATTCGATCATCAAATCCGCACGAACGCATTTTCATCGCTGCGTTCGACGGCACCGGTAACGATATGTCCAAGGATAAAGCATCTGGACATATGACCAATGTGGCATTGATGACGGCACAGATACAAGCTGCATTTCCAAGCAGGAATGACCCCGTGCAGGTAGGTTATGTCGCTGGCCCCGGCACACAAGAAAACAGGATTGCCCGTACCGTGGACGGCGCCAGAGGTTATACCTATGAGCCGCGACTGGAGCAGATGTATGAGCAGTTGGCGTTACAAGCGGCTCGATGGATAAGAGAAGATCCCGCCGTACAGATAAGAGTAGTGAGTATCGGATTTAGCCGTGGTGCCGAACAGGCGGCAGGATTCAGCAGGCTGGTCGACGAACGCGGAATTCAGGATGTTACGGGTATTCGCAAAACACGAAACGATGAAGGTGAGCGTGTTGTTGAATACACAAAGCCGGCATTGGCGCAGCCCGGGCAGGTCGTGCAAGCCGTCGGTCTGTTTGACCCCGTCGGTACCGGCAATCCACGCGATCATGACCGCCGCTTGCCGCCTTCGGTAATTTCCGGGTTTCAAATTACTGCAGAAGACGAACGCCGAAATCAGTTCAAATCGACCAATATCATCGATCCCGGATTCAATGAAAACAATCATTTCTTGAATGTCACGGTGGGTGGCGCGCATAGCAACGTCGGCGGTAGTTACGCGCAGAACGGACTGGCGGTGCGCAGCAATAATTTAATGACCGATTATCTGAATTCACTAAGCGACAAGCCTTTCTTGAACAAGATGGCGGTGCCGACGGATCCCGCTATGAGCGTGGTGCATCGTTCCGAAGAACATCTGTTTATCTATGGCACAAGGGATTTCGAGCGCAATGGCGGACGCGTTCGCCTTGAAGAAGTGGCGCCAGGAAGCGTTGCCCGAAACGGCGTGGATATCAACAATAAAGAATTGCGCAACGAAGCCATGGCGCAGGGGTTTGAAGAACGTAAAGTACCGATTGCGCCCGAAGTTTCGGTGCCGGCAAGTCCGGCCAAATCGCAAGCGGTGCCGGATCCGACGCAGCCGGCACATCCTGATCACGTCTTGTATGTGCAAAGCCAGTCTGCCGTTCGCATGCTTGATCAAACCATGGGTCGTGTTCCGGACGCATCCAGTGAGCGAATGGCCGCGAGCTTGACTGTGCTGGCGAAACAGGAAGGTTTGCAGCGTATCGATAATATTGTTTTGAGCCGGGGCACCGATACCATCAAGCCCGGTGAAAACGTAATTGCCGTTCAAGGAAGGCTCGATGATCCGTCACATCTTCGCGCGCACATGAAAACACAAACCGCCATTGACACGCCGGTTGCGGAATCTTTCAAGCAGCTTGAAGTTGCCAGCGCACAGCAAAAAATACAGCCACAGAATGCACAACTGATGCGCGACAGTAATATTCCGGCACCTCAAATGCAGGATCAGGAAGTGCAAAGGCAGACCCTATCAAGGTAAGAAAATCGTAAGCTCGAGACGGAGTTCAGCTATGCGACAACGCGAAAGCACTTCAATATCGATTGGCATAAAGCTGAATTGGGTTCAGAAAATTATTTCGATTTAAATCGGGATTCAGTGCACACTATTCGACGTTTTCGACACCGAAGCATAGATTAGAGCAATTACTTTTGCGCACGTTTCGTCGATAGCGGAAGCGAGAATTGATAATTCGCATGTGGCTAATCGCCGCATCGCAATGTTATTGAGTCGCTTCGTGTGTATATTTTTATCAGTTGATGTAATTTTTGTGACTTGTTTGACATTCCTGCTTTATTCACTAGAATCGCCACTGGGGAATGGACGTTGTCAAGTGCAATTCGTTAAGTTGTAACAACTCTTAACATGAATTAGCCGCTCGCGATCCACTTTTGGTCAACTTTTTAAGGGTGAATCGTGAAAAGAACAGTCACTTTATCGTGGATAGCGTCCGTGCCTCTGCTGGTTTTGACGGCATGCGCCACACATCCGGCCCCGGATTTGGCCGGTCGCTGGAAGCCTGTCAACCGCTATGCGGTATCGCCGCAGGAAATTCCCCTGTATCAGTCTTACGTTTTTTTCGTGTCGCCGTTGGATGGCACGTTGAAAAACACCCTGGCGCGTTGGGCCAAGGATTCGAAGATGACGCTGTCTTATCTACACCCATCTGATTTCACCTTGCATGCCCAGGTGGCCGAAATCCGCACCAGCAATATGCAGGATGCACTAAACCAATTGTCTGCCGCCTATGCATCGCAGCATGTCGTCGTTGTGGCCGAGCAAAACCAGATTGTTGTCCGTTTGGCAGATGCATCTGCCACTGATGCAGGTGCAGCACCGACAAGTCCGTAGACAGGCGTTTTCATGGCCCGATTCAAAGCATCCTGCTTTGATGAAAAAGCCTTGCAGCCCTGGAATCAAGCTCTGCGTTGTAATCCCCCCGTAATCACGCAAGACGATAAAAATGACAATCCGAAATAAGGCGGTAACGCCGAATATAGAAAATGCCGTATCGAAGTCGATCAATTTTGAAGTCACCGTAGTCGATTTGGCCCGACGCAGCGAACGGCGCGCATGGTTCGTGGCATTTTCTGCGATCACCATGTCCCTGATCCTTGCAGGCGGCTACTTCTACATGTTGCCCCTGAAGAAAGAAGTGCCTTATCTGGTCATGGCGGATGCATATACTGGTACCAGCACCGTTGCACGGCTGCGTGACGACTTCGGCGCCAACAGCATCACCACCAGTGAAGCGATCAACGTCAGCAATGTCGCGCATTTCGTGTTGGCCCGTGAATCCTATGACGCCAATCTGATTGGACAGCGCGATTGGGATACGGTGTTCACGATGGCGGCGCCTGAAGTGGCGGCGGATTACCGCGCCCTGCATGCGTCGACCAATCCGAACAGCCCATTCAAGATTTACAACAAGGGTTCGTCGATCCGAATCAAGATTCTAAGCACGGCCTTGATTCGCGTCAGCAAGACCGCAATGCCGACCGGTGCCACTGTGCGTTTCCAGCGTATTTTGTTCAACAGGACGTCCGGCGTTTCGCAGGCGCTCGACAGCAAGATAGCAACGCTTCAATTTACCTATAAAGATAATTTGAAGATGGACGACCAGAAACGAATACTGAATCCGCTCGGATTTCAGGTCATGAGTTACCGCGTCGACAACGATTATTCCGCCGCGCCTCCGGTGGGAATCGAGCTGCAGCAATTGCCAGTGGCCACGCCGACACCGGCCGAAACAATTGTTCCTGGCGCAGTCGTCCCGAATCAGCAAGTGCCTGGCATGGAAAATCCCGCCGCTGCTCCGGCAGGAACGGCATTGCCGCAACAGAACCAACCCAATAATGGAAATGGAGTCATCCCCCGATGAATCGAGTGAGTAAAAACTATTTGGTGGGAGTGATTTTTTTCGCCATCGCTTGCCTGTCGTCTTCGGTTAGCGCCGAAGTGGTGCACGAGTATGTTTACGATGCGGGCCGCATCTACCAGGTCCGCACCGGTCTGGGCATTACCACGCAGATTGAATTGAGCCCCAGCGAAAAAATACTCGATTACAGCACCGGCTTCAGCAGCGGCTGGGAAATGACGAGGCGCGAGAACGTGTTTTATCTCAAGCCCAAGAATGTTGATGTCGATACCAACATGATGATTCGCACCGCGACCCACTCCTACATTCTGGAGTTGAAGGTGGTGGCGACCGATTGGACCACGCTCGAACAGGCGAAACAGGCGGGCGTGCAATACAAGGTGACGTTCAAATATCCGAATGACGCCGAATTCGCCGCGAAGACGGAAGATGTGCCGCAGATCAGTACGGCGCTGGAAAAAGACAGGCATTACAACTTCAATTATGACTACGCTACCAATCGCACTATCAGGACAAAACAATCCTGGCTGCTGCCGACCAGTGTTTATGACGATGGCCAGTTCACCTACGTGAAAATGAGTGATCTCAAAGACATTCCCACTGGAAATTTCCCGGCGGTATTTGCGCGTGAACGTGAAAGCGGTGAAGACTTTGTGGTGAATACCACGATTGAAAACAACACCATCATCGTCCATGGCATCTATCCATTTCTGGTTATCCGCCATGGCAAAAATGTCGTTGGCCTGCGCAGGAGCAAACAACCATGAATCAGAACCTTCCTCCGAACCAGCAAGAGCCGAACAATCCTTACATGCAGGGTTCCGGACAGGCATCCGAGCCGGGCGTCAGTTCCTATGGCTATCAACAACAATCTTCCGCGACTCCCGACCTGGACGCCAATGCGCCAAGTTTGAAAGCTAACGAGTTGCAACGCCTGAACAGGAAAGCGATGGTTTTTCTTGCGGGCATCATTGCGTTGTTGCTGGTGATGGCGATCTGGTTGGTCAACAGAGCGACATCCAGTGATGACGAATCGGCCAAGCCGCGCGAAGAAACCGTCGTCATTCCCGAGTTGCCGAAAGGCAGTGGCAATGATGTCGTTGCCGCGGAGCCCATTCAAATGGCCGAGCCCACGCTAATTCCGCCACCGCAATTGCCGCCACCGCCGGCTGAAGATTACATGCAGCCAAACCCGAGTATTCCGGCACAACAACAGTCATTCCCGCGCGAGCCAACACTTGCAGAGCGTCGCATGATGAACAGTGCTGGCGGAGAGTCTGGCGGCAATGGCCAGCAGGCTGCGAACGACCCCTACCTGCAGGCCATGATGGCATCGCTGCCGGGCAACAACCAGGATCGCAACAACAAATCCGAATCAGCGGACGCAACCAGCGCGCAATTTATCAATAACGCGGATTCGCTGTTGGTGCGTGGTACCTACATCCGTTGCGTACTCGAGACGCGAATCATCACCGATATTCCGGGCTTTACTTCGTGCGTCGTCACCGAGCCGGTCTACTCGATCAATGGCCGTCGTTTATTGTTGCCGAAAGGTTCAAAAATTTCCGGAAAGTACAATACCGAAGATCCGAAAATCCCTCGCGTGTCCGTGATTTGGGATCGCATCACTACTCCGAACGGCATCGATGTTTCGATGGCCAGTCCCGGTATCGACAACCTCGGCGGCGCAGGTGTTCCCGGCCAGTACAACGCACATTGGGGAAGCAAGCTCAGTTCAGCCTTGCTTATCAGTCTGGTCAGTGACGCGTTCAAGTTTGCCGGCGAAAAATATGGTCCCGAAACCGAGAGTGTCACTACCGGCGGCCAGGTAATTACTTCGCCGTTCAAAAGTAATACCGCACGCACTATGGAGCAGCTTGCTAGCCAGGCGGTAGAGCGCAACCTGAGTCGGCCAGCGACGGTCACCGTCAATCAGGGAAGCATCATCAATGTCTATGTTGCAAAAGACGTTGATTTCTCTGGCGTTGTGGCTCGCCGGTAGGGCGCCGGAACTATCGTGGATACCGATAACTCACCCGTCGCGAGGATTTCCAACGAATTCCTCGACTATCAATACGAAGTGCTCGGCATTCTCGAGCACATGGCGTCACCTGATGTGACCGAAATTTGTATTAACCGACCGGGTGAAATTTATCTTGAAACAAAATCGGGTTGGCAACGCATCGAAATGCCGACGCTGAATTTCGAGCGCGCACGCCAGTTCTGCACATCGGTGGTCAACGAGAGCAATACCGGTCAGCGGATTACCGACACGGATCCCGTCGTTTCGCTGACATTCCCCACCGGACAGCGCGCACAGTTCGTCATTCCGCCTGCCTGTGATGCCGGAAAAGTATCAATCACGATTCGCTTGCCGTCCAAGCACATGAAAACCCTCCAGCAGTATCAGGAAGACGGTTTTTTTGATCAGGTACTGGAACAAGCCGGTGCGCTTAGTGATCATGATCGCGAACTACTGGAACTGAAGCTTTCGCGGAATTACGCCGAGTTTTTCCGGAAGGCCGTGCTGTACAAGAAAAATATCGTGGTGTCGGGAGCGACCGGCAGCGGTAAAACCACATTCATGAAGTCGCTGGTGAACCACATTCCGGAAGACGAGCGTCTTGTCACTATCGAAGATGCGCGTGAGCTGTTCATAGCGCAACCGAATGCTGTCCATTTGCTGTATTCAAAAGGCGGCCAAAGTGCGAGCAACGTTACTGCCAAAAGTTGTATGGAAGCCTGTCTCCGCATGAAGCCGGACCGGATCATTCTGGCCGAGCTGCGCGGCGATGAAGCGTTCTATTTTATTCGTAACTGCGCATCGGGCCATCCCGGTTCGATTACCAGTTGCCATGCTGGCAGCACCACGCAAACCTGGGATCAGTTGGCCTTGATGGTGAAGGCATCCACCGAAGGTTCCGGGCTCGAATTTCAAACGATCAAGCGTTTGCTGATGATGACCATCGATGTGCTCGTGCACATCAAGGCGCATGCGGGTCGGCGATACATCACAGGGATCGATTTCGATCCCCAAAGAAAATTCAGCGAGTAAGTTTTGCAGTAAATGTTTTCGTAATTTGATTCATCGTTAACAGGAGAGGGGTCTTGCTACCAGGTTTGGAATTGCTGAACTGCCAAAACATGGCCGTATCGATGGATGTGATGCAGCATGTCGTGCATGTCGAATCGTCCTATAACCCATACGCCATCGGCGTAGTAGGCGGTCATCTGGTGCGTCAGCCCAAAAACCTGGCTGAAGCCCTGGCAACGGTTCGCATGCTGGAAACACGCGGTTATAACTTCTCGCTCGGACTGGCTCAGGTGAACCGTTTCAATCTTGGCAAATATGGCTTGGATTCCTACGAAAAAGCATTCCAGGAATGCCCCAACTTGCAAGCAGGCTCGAAAATCCTTGCCGAGTGCTACAAGCGCCTTGGCGGTAATTGGGGCAAATCATTCAGCTGCTACTACTCTGGCAACAGCGTCACCGGTTACCGCCACGGTTATGTCCAGAAAGTTTTTGCCTCCATGCGTCAAGGCGACGACTCTTCGGCAGGGAAGTCATTGGGCGCCGCAATTGAAGTGGTTGGCAAACCAACGCGCCGCATCGCCGGAATCAGCAGGCATCCCGTTTATGCGGTATCGGCACAGCCGCGGCTACAGCAAAGAATAGAGCCGGCAATGGCATCGGCAACACTATCGCCATCCATGCCTGCATTGGCAGCGGTGCAGCCATCGCAAGTGAAAATGCAAAACCAGATGCCGGTCGCCTTCAGCGAACAAAGGCCGCAGGCGGTTCCTGCCTTTGCAATGGCTTCGCAACAGGCGCAAGCGCCGGTACTCGTCAAAACATTAGAGTCAGCCAAGCAGGAGGCTGCATCGGGTTCCGATGAAGCTTTCGTTTTTTAAAGCAGTTTTTTTATGTTCCACCGTGTCAACGTTTAATTTTTGCCGTCACAACATCAAATAAAGGATTAACCATGAAATCAATCAAATCATCCCGCGCTCAATCAAGTCGTTTCCTGTCGGTTTTCACCGTTGTCTTTGCGATGTATGCCCTTTCATTTGCGTCCGGCGCCATGGCCCTGACCGGTAGCGAAGGTAAGGTTGAAGGCTTCTTTTCCAATATCCAGACTTTGCTGACCATCGCCTCCATTTCGGTCGTGACCATCGCGGTCATTTTCGCCGGCTATCAAATTGCTTTTGCCAACAAGCGCATCGCTGATGTGGCACCCATCTTGATCGGCGGTTTGTTGATTGGCGCGGCAGGTCAAATCGCCGGCATGTTGTTGGGCACTACCGCCTGATAACGACGACAGGATCATACTGAGTACCGAGAATCCCATGCGAAGAAACGTACTGTTTCGAGGTTGCACCCGTCCGGCCATGTTTATGGGCGTTCCCTATATTCCGTTTTTTATCGGAGCGGGCGGCGGCTTGTTGTTTTCGATGTATTTCAACCTGCTTTGGTTGCTCAGTATCCCGGTGGTCATTTTCATCATGCGCCAGATGGCAAGGCGCGATGAAATGATATTCAACCTGCTTGGCCTGCGCTGGCGTTTCAAATTCAGGGCCAAAAACCTGAAACACCACTCGGGTATGTGGGTGTTCACGCCGAATGCCTACATCGACAGGTCTGCAAAAGAAAACAAGTGAGCGTCTATCGCGGTGACGGAAAACGTCACCGCGGGTAGTTCACGCAAGCAACGGTTTTAGCGTTACGTACAAACTTGTTCACTCCTATTGGAATAAATCGATATATGTTTTCCCCAGATACCCCCGTCAGCGAATTTATCCAGCTTTCGACGCATGTTTCCCCTTCGGTGATCAAGACCACCGGCGGCGATTACCTGCTGACCTGGCATCTCGGTGGTTTGCCGTTCGTCGGAAGGGAAGAATGGGATATCGAGCATCGCCACAACACCTTCAACCGCATGCTGCAGACATTGCGGGCACCGGATTTCGTCAATCTGGCATTCTGGGTTCACGATGTTCGCCGCAAGCGCCGTATCACGAACAACAGCCGTTTTGACCATGCCTTCAACCAGCAATTGTCCGATACCTATTTCAATGCCTTGTCGGCGCAGAAGATCATGCAGAACGAACTGTATCTGACGATGATCTATCGCCCGGTCGTGTCCGGCAAGGGCATGATGGAGAAATCCGCAAACACCGATCAACTGCAATCCGAGCAGGACCAGGCGATTGCCAAGATCCAGGAATTGGCCGGTAACGTCGAAGCCGTGCTGAAAGATTATTCGCCTTACCGCCTGAGCATGTACGAAGTGAGTAACGGCATCGTGTTTTCCGAAACCCTCGAATTCTTCGGTTATCTGCTCAATCGTCTTGACGAAGCGGTACCGGTTTTGCAGGCACCTGTGCATAGCTATCTTCCTGTCAGCCGCCACATGTTCTCGGCCAAGACCGGTGATTTCATCATCAATACACCGAATGGCACCAACCATTTCGGCGCGATTTTGAATATCAAGGAATATACCGACGGTACTTATCCCGGCATTCTTAACGGATTGAAGTATCTCGATTTCGAATATGTGATTACGCATTCGTTCAGTCCGATGGGCAGGCAAGATGCGTTAAAAGTACTTGATCGCACCAAGGGCATGATGATTTCGTCGGGCGATAAAGCGGTCAGCCAGATTGTCGAGCTCGACCAGGCAATGGACGAACTAGCATCCGGCAACTTTGTACTTGGCCAGTATCACTTCATTATTGCCTTGTATGCCGATTCGCAGGAAAAGCTGGCACAGAATATTGCAAGCACGCGCGCTGAACTTTCGAATGCCGGTTTTGTATCGGCAAAAGAAGACTTGGCGGTAACGGCTTCGTTTTATTCACAATTTCCGGGCAACTGGAAATACCGCACGCGTCCAGCGAATGTCAGCTCGCTGAATTTCCTGGGCCTGTCGCCTTTGCATAACTTTGCCACCGGCAAAAAAGAGAACAATCCATGGGGCGAATGCATCACCACGCTGCAAACGACAAATGGCCAGCCCTATCATTTCAACTTCCATGCAACGCATCCGGCGGAAAACTCGCTCGGTGAAAAAGCGATCGCCAATACCATGGTTATCGGCAAATCCGGTACCGGTAAAACAGCGTTGATCAATTTCCTGTTGAGCCAGGCGCAAAAACTCAAACCATCACCAACTATTTTCTTTTTCGACAAAGACCGCGGCGCGGAAATTTTCGTGCGTGCCTGTGGTGGAAACTACATGGCGCTCGAAAATGGCCAGCCAACCGGGTTCAATCCCTTCCAGTGCGAACGCAGCGAAGCCAACGTGCAATTTCTGGGCGATTTGATCAAGGTCCTGGCGGGAAAATCCAGTTACACCTCGCGAGATGACGAAGACATCTTCCGCGCGGTCGAAAACATGCTGGACACCCCGATGCGCTTGCGAAACATGACCAACTTCCAGAAGAGCCTGCCCAATATGGGCGACGATGGCCTGTTCGCGCGCATGCGCAAATGGACTGCGGGAAATTCGTTGGGCTGGGTGTTCGACAATCCACTCGATACCATTGATCTGACCAAAGCCAATATAGTCGGCTTCGATTACACCGACATCATCGACAACCCCGAAGTCCGCGTACCGGTGATCAATTATTTGCTGCATCGCCTTGAAGCCTTGATTGATGGACGTCCCTTGATTTACGTGATGGACGAATTCTGGAAAATTCTCGATGGCAAGGGTGGCCTCAAGGAATTTGCCAAGAACAAGCAGAAGACCATCCGTAAACAAAACGGCATGGGAATCTTCGCAACCCAAAGTCCGGAAGACGCACTTCGCAGCGACATCGCTGCTGCCTTGATTGAACAAACCGCCACCATGATTCTGTTGCCCAACCCGAATGCCAGTCGCGATGATTACGTCAACGGGCTAAAGCTCACCGAGTCGGAATATCAGGTAGTCAAAAGCCTGGACGAGCGCTCGCGCTGTTTCTTGGTCAAGCAAGGGCATGCATCGAGTGTTTGTCAGCTCAACCTGCGCGGTATGGACGATGCTCTGGCCGTGATATCGGCCTCGACCGACAACATCGAAATCATGCACCGGGTATTGGAACAACGCGCGAAAGTCGAAGGCGTGTTACCGGATGAATTAACCCCCGAACAATGGCTGCAGCATTTTTACGATCAACGAAAAGGCTCGGGAAAAATCGCATCAGGTTCTGCCTCGGCGCGAGCAACCAGCTTTAGTGATGCATGATTCTTAGAGTAAATAGTTGGGGTTATTAGCCAAGCAACCGAAATAAACCAAGGAGTAGAGCAGTATGAAAACGAATAGCCGAATCAGATCGAAAAATACAACAAGTTTGAAACCCTGGAAAATTCTTGCATTGGCATGCACCATGATGGCCGGAAATGTGGATGCGCAACTTGCCGTCGCCGATTTTCCCCATACGATTCAGGCTTACGTCACACACCTCACGCGCCTGCAACAACAAATCCAGACCTACCAGTCGCAGATTGCTCACTACACACAGCAAGTTACGCATATGCAGCAACAGCTTATCTCCGTGGGTGGTTTGAGAGATGTCTCGATGCCGATGACCGACGAATTCAAGAAACGCCCGGATGATTATGGAATGAATGCTGCCTGTCCTGGCGCTGGGTCCATGAGTCTATCGAGTCTGATGAGCTCGTTTACTTTGGACATGTCGGGCAATATCAAAGAGCAGCAAAAGGAAATTTGCCAGCGCATCGTGCTCGCCAAGAACACCCAGTACAACGAAGCCGTAAAAATGCTGATGAACGTACGCGAGCAGGATTTGCAAATAAAGGCGATTGCCGATGAACGTGCCGCCGCAGGAACAAGTGAAGGCAAACTGGCTGCCAATGATAATAAATTGAACCAATTTCTAGCACGTTCGACCAGCAGCATGCAGTACTCGACCACGGTCATCGCAGCTTATGAGGCATACATAAAATCCCTGGAAGACAATCAGGAATTACTCACCAAGCAGGCGTTGACGGGTAATAACGGGTCGGAGACTTTTGCCGAAACGGTTACTCGCAAGTTTGTTCAGGGCGTAGCCCTTGAAGCCGCACTTCGTACAGTAAGTGATAGGGATCGTTAAAGGTATGAAATCCGGCTCCGCCATCAGGTTTGGATTTGAACCTTGTATGCACTAAAGATTGGCAGGATATATCCGCAGTTTTACGAAAGAAAATGGAAGCACTATGCAAAACACAATGGAAATCGCTACTGGACTACTCGGCTCGCATGGCGGCCTGGCGGCTCTGAAAAATTTGATGTCTGTTGATTTGGGTGATGTCACCAATCTTATTTTCTTCCAGCGGATTAGTGAATTCCTGAACCGGGAAATTGCCGAGTTCGGAGTAAATTTACTGGGTCGTACCATGGCCTGGGTAGGTAGTGTTGCACTAACCCTGATGACTATCTGGATAATGATTCAGGGTTATCGAATCATTACGGGCCAATCCCGCGACTCCATGATGGCTTTGGTCACCAATTCCCTGCGTGCAACGTTGATTGTCGGCGTCGCAACCGGGTGGGGGCTGGCGGGTCCCACGCTGTTTGACTGGATGGGTAACGGTCTGCAAAAGAATATCAATGAAGTGGTTACCGGTAGTGATGATGATGCGTATTCAAATATTGATAAAAGCCTGGGCTATATGCAGTTGGCATTTACCAGTATCGATGCCCTGCAGGATGGCGACAGTGCCCAGGTAGATGATGCGAAATCGCGTGCGATGTGGTTTACCGGAATCGGAACCGGCGGCCCGGCGATTACTGCCGGTGTCATGCTATTGCTGAATAAGATCGCAATGGCATTGTTCACCGGTCTAGGGCCGCTTTTTATTCTATGCCTGCTATTTGATCAAACAAAGCAGTTATTCGGACGATGGCTGTTTTATGGACTAGGCACTATGTTTTCGCTTGCCGTGCTCAGCGTAATGGTCGCGCTCGCACTGGACGTAGTCACAGCAGTCGCCGCTTCATTCTGGGTAAACAGTTTCCTCGGCGGCAGCAGTGAAGGCGTCAACAGCAGAGCCATGCAGCAGGGTGGTCTTGGTCTGATTCTGACGATGCTGATTATTAGTGCACCGCCTATGGCGGCAGCGTTTTTTCAAGGAACGTTGGGTAACTTCACTGCGTTTTCGCAGTTTGGTGGTGGGGCAGGGCATGCGCCAGGGGCACGTGGCGCTGGTTCGCCACCTACACCTACTTATGCTCATCAGGCTCCGCTAAATTCAAATAGACCGACAGATACGGGGTATCAATCTCCCCCGCAAAACATCCAGCCTTATACTGGTGCCTCCCCTGCAATTGCCAATGCCGATGTAGTACGCACCGCTGATCAAGCAGCGCGTGCGAACTCGCCACAAATTCCACCGACAGCGCCTCCACGTCCAACTGGTGGCAATAGCACATAAGGATATTGAGTGAATAAAAAAATATTATGGATGCTCGGCTTATTGACTTTTAGTGGGCTTGCATATGCAGAAGGCGGCTGCCCTCCGGGTGAATATCCTGCAAATCCACCGGCAGTAAATGTCTGTTATCCAATACCCGAAGATACACAGCCACAATACCAAGGCCGTTGGGAAACTCGCTGGGGCGCCATTGCGATAGGGAATACTAAAAATGGCGGTGGTCTAGGCTTGGTAAAGAATGCAAAAAGCAAGCGCCAAGCTGAAAAAGCTGCCTTAAATAAATGCAAAGATACTGGCGGTGGTAAAGAGTGCAAAATTAAACTGAAGTACTACAACCAGTGTGCAGTACTTGCGTGGGGGGATAATATGTATGTCACACAAGGCGCAGAAAACATTGAGGTGGCTACTAAGCTTGCAATGAAGAAATGTAGTGAAGGGACTACGAATTGCAAAATTTATTATGCGGATTGTAGTCTTGCCGAATGGATTCAATAGCTCGTTAGTAACGTCGGTGGAATTGCTTTGAAAATTGATAAAAAAGTACTTCAATTGTTTGAATGAGTATAGTGCCATTACTGGCGCGTTACCTCTGAGGTATTAGGTCAACAATAGAGGAAGCTAAAAAAGATGCATTATTAGCATGCACATCGGCGACTACAAAATGCGAAATTGTTTACGCAGCTTGCAGTCTGCCAGAACGTGTCCAGTAATCGAAATTAATACCAAGTGTCAGCGTCATTATCCTGGATAAGTGCAACATGGCTGATAAATGACGGAATAAAACAGCAGCGGCCACTGCTGAACTTCTTTAACTGAAGTCGAATTTCAGTGCTCGAAGAGTGGCAAGTGTTATGCAACGATATTTGAATTGGTTCAATTTCGTTTTCCGTATTCTCGATTCTTGAGATCGCGGCCTGTAAAAATTCGCAAAGTAAAAATAGTAGGTTCATCCAATAATTCCAGGGGTTTCCATGTTCAAGCGCTTATTTTGGCTGTCAATTTTCTTGGCAGTTTCGGCATTCGCCGGTCAAGTCGTCATCAAGTCAGGGGTTTTGGCACGCGAAGACATCGCGGTAGTCGGCGAAAGCACCTGGGACAAACTGGCAAACGCGGCCTCGCAAACTTCGCAGGAAATCTGGAATTCCGCCAAGTCGATGGCCAAATCGGCCAGTTTTCTGCTGCCGGATGCCGT
>Ga0209480_10000373_pt1 | contig 38200 bp, 32 predicted proteins | sample JI61114C2DNA_FD_187501 | JGI IMG/M metagenome (GOLD analysis project Ga0209480, IMG submission 187501) | Wastewater effluent complex algal communities from Wisconsin, to seasonally profile nutrient transformation and Carbon sequestration -... | ecosystem: Engineered > WWTP > Effluent > Algae... | reverse complement strand
AATTACAGGACCTCGAGTTGGCCGCACCGCGTCCCTCTCGAAGAGCCTGCGCCGCGCGAGGAACAGCTCGGGGGCTGGTTCGCGGCGAGGAACAGCTCGGGGGCTGGTTCGCGGCGGGGACGGTTCAGGGGTGCTGGTTCAGGGGCGCTGGCGCTGGGTCTTGCCAGTGGCGCAGCCAGGTCGCGCGGGCCGAGGTCGCCGGCATGGCGTGGCCGCCGAGCAGCGCCACGCAGGCCGGGTACAGCCACGCGGGGCCGCGGCGGCGGGCGGCGATGCAGGCGAGCAGGTCGGGGTGCTCGCGGCCGACGAGCAGCCGTCCGTGCGGACCCGCCGTCAGCTGCGGGCCGGCGCGTCCGGCACACAGCTCCACGGTCTCCGGCGCTCCAGGGCCGCCGCGCAGGGCGGCGCGCAGGTCGGCGAGCAATTGGCGCTCCTCGCCGGTGAGCGCCGCGTCGGCCAGAGGCGCGCCGGGGCCGAGGTGCAGCAGGCGGGCGAGGGCCTGGCCGCCGCGGTACAGGCCGTGACGCAGTGCGCCGCGCAGGCGGCTCAGCGCGTCGGCGTCGGCGCGCGGCGGCGGGGCCCGAAAGCGCAGGCCGAACAGCTCGGTCAGGACGCTGCGCTCGGCGGCGTCGAGGCGCAGCACGGGGGCGTCGGGCAGGGCGTAGTCGTCGGGCTTCTGCTCGGGGTAGAGGGCGAGCACGACGGGCGGCTCGCCGGCGGTGCGGGCCTGGTCGCTGGTCGGGAGGTCGGCGAGGCTGAGCCAGCGCGCGGGGCGGTCATGGGGGGGCTGGGAGAGCTGCGGGCTCTGGGCGGTCCAGCACGGCAGGAAGGGCACGGCCATCAGCTCGCGGAGGCGTCGGCGGGTGCGCACGGCCTGCAGGAGCAGGGTGACGACGCGGGCCTGGGTGGCGAGCTGCTCGAGGTCGGGGAGGCGGCGGGCGAGGTGGATGAGGAGGCCGACGCCGAGGTCGGCGAGGGCGCTGACGTGGGGGTTGACGGCGGCGCGCAGGTCCGCGGCGGTGGCCTGGAGCGGGACGACGGCGCCGAGCTCGACGACCGCGTCGAAGCAGGGGACGGAGGAGAGGCCGAGGTGGGTAGCGATCACGCCGCCGTGCAGCAGCCACACGCGGGCCTGCTCGCCGTGGGCGGCGACTGCGACGTGGCCGCGGAGGCGGGGCGGCTGGTCCTTCGGGCCGATCGCGAAGTTCTCGCTGGCGAGGTAGCTGCGCAGGCCGTGGTTGACCAGCTGGCCGTCGACGCGCAGCTCGCCCGGCACGAAGCGGCCGACGTCGCGCAGCCAGCTGCGCGCGCGGGCCGGGTCGAGCTCCGCGCCGCGCAGCAGCACCTCGGTGCCGCGGGGTCCGGGATCTGCAACTTCGGACAGGGTCGGATGGACATGTCGCGAAAGCCAGGTCAATTGCCGGCGCTTGCCCCCGCTGCGCGCGCGGACCTCGATCTGGGTCGCGCCGAGGCCGGCCAGCGCGAGCAGGGCCAGGCCGCCGGCGCCCTCGAGCGCGAGCAGGGCCCGGTGCCGGCGCTCGGCCGCGGCCCGCGGGTCGAGCATCGCCTGCAGCTCCGCGAGCTGCTCGGCCGCCAGCGGCTCGCCGTCGTCGCGGACGACGCAGCCCCCGCGCGAGAGCTCGACCTCGATCCGCCCGGCCCCGGCCCGCACCGCCCGGCGCACCAGCTCGGCCGGCAGCTGCCACGGACCCTGCAGCTGCGCGACCGTCAGCTTGCGCAGCTCCGCCTCGATGTCGATGCGCAGCAGCTCGCGCAGGTCGACGGGGACGGGGTCTCGGGGTGCGGATGACATGGTCTTTGGGTCAGGTCGAGGCCTCGCGCACGGCGGCCCGCGCGGCGGCGTGGAGCAGGCGGGCGCGCGGCTCGGCGGGCAGGTCGAGGCGGTCGGCGAGGTAGTCGAGGGCGGCGAACACGGCGGCGCGCGGGCGGTCCGACAACGCGGCGGCGGCGTCGCGCAGCCAGGGGTTGTCCTGACCGACGACGACGACGCGGCGGCCGTGCCAGGGGCTGCCGCGCAGGCGCAGCGGCTGGAGGTCGAGGCTGCGCACCTCCTCGCCGAGCCCGGCCGCGGCGATCACGACGATGCGCTCGCCGGCCGCCCGCAGCGCGGCGTTGACGGCCGTGAGCAGCGGGCTGTCGATGGCGGCCGCGAGCATCCGGTCCCAGGGGTCGAGGTCGATCGCGCCGAGGGCGTCGGCGACCGCGCGGGCCTCGGGCACGCTGTCCTCGAGCACGCGCGCGCCGCCGGCGACGGCGCGGCTGGCCAGGTCGCTGCCGCTGCGGCTGCGGTACAGGCGGCTCTTACCGGCGAGGGCGCGGGCGTCGTCGAGGGAGATCGCCGGGCCGCCGGCGGTCGGGACCAGCGGCCGCTGAAACACCGCCGGCACCGCCGCGAACGCCTCGGGCTGCTGCAGCGCGCCTTGCAACAAGCGCGAGAGGTCGTGGCCGACCTCGAGCGCGAGCTCGCGGCGGGTCCGACGAGCGAGCACCAGGCCGAGCCCGAGCAGCGCCCCGAGCCCGCTCATCAGCGCCAGACGACCGAGCCAGACCCGCAGCGCCGGGTCCAGCGGCGGACGGGATGGAGCTGTCGCTTGTGACATGTTCGTTGGGACAGGTGGTGGCGCGGCGGGGTCGAGCGCGCGGGGCAGCTGCTCGGGGTCGGCGGCCGGCGCGGGGGCGGTCGTCGGGTCCTCGTCCTGGCTGTCCCCGGGGACAGGTGATGTGTCGGCGGTGGAGTCGACGGGCGCGGGGGGGCCGGTCTCCGCGGCCGGGGTGTTCGCGGGGCCGACCAGGGCGAGCGGCCTGGCGCTGGCGCTGGCGTCGGCGATCTGCCAGGGGCCGAGGCCGTCGCGGTACTCGGCCCAGGCGTGCAGCCAGGCGTTGGTGCGGCCGTCCTGGCCGACGAAGCCGATCGCCATGCGCGCGGGCACGAGGGCCTCCTGCAGCAGGGCGACCAGCAGGGCGTTCTGCATGTCACAGTCGCCCGCGCCGATCGCCAGGGTGCGAGCGATGAAGTGCTGCCCCTGCAGCTCCGGCGCCTGATGGCGAGCGGCGACCTCGGGCGCGTTGCTGTAGGCCACCCGCTCCCGGGTCAGCTGGATCAGCGGCTGCACCCGCTCGCGCAGCGGGAGCCGTCGCAGCGCCCGCGCGGCCTTGCGCAGGTCGGCCGTCAACAGACCCGAGGGCCGCGGCTGGGCGCTGGCCACCGGCGGCGCGGCGGGCACGGTGGTGTAGCGCAGCGTGCCCCGGGTCGCGCCCGGCAGCAGCAGCGCCGGCTCGTCGGCGGCGGTCGCCAGCAGGGTCTGGTGCTCGTCGCCGAGCTGCACCGACGCGACGTCGACGCGGTGGCCGGTGGGCACCGGCAGGCGCAGCAGCCCGGCCTGCGACTCGACGACCAGAGCGACCCGGGTGCACGCCTCGCGCAGGCAGATGCCCGCGGGCGGCGCGGTGTAGCGCACGAGCGCGCCGGGCTCGTTGGCCACGGCTTGCCCGGCGGCGTCGAGGCGCTCGAGGATCAGCGCGGCGAAGTAATGGCGGGCGTCGGCGGGCTCGTACGCGAGCTCGATCGGCACGCCGCTGCCGCTGAGCACGTCGACCTGCGGGCCGCGATACAGCCGGCCGAGGTCGGTGTAGCGCGGCGACATGTCCCCGGCGGCGGCGACGGCGACGGCGTCGCCACCGGAGAGGAACGCCAGGTCGCCGCGCAGGCGGGCGAACACGTGGTCGCCCCACATCCCCCAGGCGATCGCCAGCGCGACCGCGGCCCCGAGTCCAGCCGCGAGCGCGGTGCGCCACACCAGCGAGTCGCGCAGGCGCATCCGCAGGTCGAGCCAGATCCTTCGCCACCACGCCAGCGGTCGCACGGCGTCGAGCTGCCGGGCGATCAGCCGCGCCAGCTCGCGCTCGGCCAGGCGCATCAGCTTGCGCAGCGCCTTGTTCTCGCGCGCGTCCGAGCGCGACAGCAGCAGCTCGAGCGCGTCGCTCTCGAGCAGGGCCTGCGGCGCGAGCCGCCCCGGCAGCTCGGTGAACTGCACCCGGCTGCGACCGGTGTGCCGACCGCCGCCCGCCGTGAAGTCGGCCAGCGAGGCGGCGGCCCGCACCCGCAGCCCGCGCGAGAACAGCTCGACCCTGGCGGCGCTGCCGAGGCCGACGACCCCGCGCACCGAGCCGCGGCGAAACGCCGAGCTCGGGGCCGGCAGCTCGAAGCGGGCGTTGACCGGCCGACCGTTGACGAAGATCTTGAGCGGCAGCTCGGGGCGGTCGCGGGTGACCAGGTAGCGGGCGTTCTGCCAGGCCGCCTCGAAGACCCGGCGCTCGAGCTCGGCGTCGGGGGCCGGGCGCTCGAGCAGGACCTCGGTGCCGGGCTCCATGCTCGGGCTGCGCTGCACCGCCGACTCGAGGTCGCCGGCGAGCTCGAGCTCCCAGGCGCCGCTGTCCCCCGGGACATGTCCCGAAGGATCGAGGCCGGGCGCCCGCGGCCGCGAGCGGATCACGATCCTGCTCGGCTCGAAGCGGAGGATCGACCAGAAGCCGACCCCGAAGCGGCCGACCTGATCGCGGCGCTCCTCCTTGCTCGAGGCGTAGAGCGCGAACAGGTAGCGCCGCGCGTGCGCGTAGCTCATGCCCTCGCCGTCGTCGCGGCATCGCAGCCGCCACAGCCCGCCGACGGTCTCGGCGTCGAAGGTCACGCGCGTCGCCCCGGCGTCGCGGGCGTTCTGCAGCAGCTCCCGCACGAACACCCAGGGGTCGGGTCCGTAGCGGTCGGCCTCGGCGCGGGCGCGGGCGCGAAAGCCCTCGGGCGCCGCGCTACCCATCTCGCCGGTCCTCGTGGCCTCGTTGCCGCACCGGGCCCCAGTGTACCGGCTCGCTGCCGGCTCGCACGGGGTGCGAGAGCTCGCGCCGGCCGCGCGTCCGGCCACCCGGGCCTCAGCCGTCCTGCTCGGGCGCCGGCATCCCGGCCGATTCGATCAGGAAGTGCGCGCTGGCGACCGCGATCGGGCGGCTGCGGTCGTCCTGCCAGGCGTCGACGCGGACGCAGGCGACGCGGCGGCCCTGGCGGGTCAGGACCCCGCGGGCGAAGGTGTCGACCGCCCGGCCCGAGCGCAGATAGTCGACGGTGAGGGTGATCGTCCTGGGCAGCAAGATCGCCTCGGTCTCCCACATCAGCTGGAAGATCGCCGTCGACTCGAGCAGCGCTCCGATCACCCCGCCGTGCAGGGCCGGCAGCATCGGGTTGCCGATCAGGTGCCCGGCGAATTGCAGGCGCCCGAGCAGCTCGCCCTCGACCACGACCGCGGAGATCCCCATGAACCTGGCGTAAGGGACAGCCTCGACCAGACGCGAGATGTCACCGGCCCGCCTGGCCGCGGCGATCAGCGCGATCAGCGGGCCCTGCGCGGTCACTCGCGCTCCGGCGCGCGGCGGCTGCTGGTGCCGAGCATGAAGGAGCCGGTGCCGCTGGCGATCGGGTCGGCCTCGTCGTCGTGAAACGCCAGGCCGCGCACGAAGGCGACGCTGCGGGTGACCTTGTAGCAGTGCGCCCGGATCGTCACGTCGCGCGGCGGCGTCGCCGGCTTGAGGTAGTCGATGCGCAGGTCCAGCGTGGCGATCACCATCGGCCGCGGCAGCGCCTGGAACACCGCGGTGCCGCAGGCCGCGTCCATCGCCGCGGTGATCGCCCCGCCGTGCAGCACCCCGGTCTCCGGGTTGCCGATCAGCTTGACGTCGTAGGGCAGCCGGAAGGTCGCGCGCGCGTGCTCGAGCGCCAGCACCTCGAGGTTCAGGGCCCGGTTGTGGGGCACCATTCGCTCGAAGCGGAGGTTCATCGCGCTGAGCTCGCGCAGGCGCTCGCTGTCGTCGTCGGCCACCGGGTCGAGCCCCGTGTCAGGCCCTGACGAGCACGATGAGCTCGGCCTGCGGGTTCAGGCCGGGGACCTCGGTCTCGGCGACCAGCTGGTAGCTGACGCTGCCCTCGCTGGGCGCGAGGTCGACGGGGAGGATCAGCTCGAAGGGCAGCTCCAGGACCTCGTGTTGCTTGAGGATGCGACCGTCCATGGCGATCTCCAGCGCGGCGACCTGCCGCCAGAACTGCCGCTCCGGGACGCCGGGAGCGGTGTACACCAGGCGCTGCTCGTCGAGGCGCACCTGCACGTCCTGGACGGGGGCGTCGTAGTCGCCGCCGCGCAGCAGCACCGTGCCGCGCAGCGGCTCGCCAGCGCGCGCGGGCCCCTGCACGCCGCCGAACGCCAGCGTCGCCTTGCCGATGCCCACCATGCTCTTGACCCTGTCGAAGATCTCCATGACCTCGTGCTCCTCACGCTGGTTTATCAACGATGGCGCATGTGCCGCTCACGCCGCGATGGCGACGGCGACGACTATAACGTAATTCCTCGCGTGCACGCTCCGCTCGTCCGTGCCCGATCCTGGCGATCGCTCGCGGCCAGTGATAATAGCCAAGCTGCCATGCGTCCACGCAGCCTCGCCTTGAGCCTTTGCGCAGTCCTTTCGCTCGCCTGTGGCCGCCGCTCCGGCGCGAGCGAACTCCCCGAGCCGCCGAGCGCCGGCCCCGGCTCCGACTCCTGCGCCGTGTACATCGAGCGGGTCGCCACCGGGGTCCGCTGCCAGGAGGTCGACGCTGCGCACTGCACCTGCGAGCTCGTCGCGGCCGCCGCTCCGACGGGTGGTGGCGACACGGTGCCGATGCTCGACACCACCAGGCCGGTCGAGGGCGCCGTGACCCCGCCGCAGCAGCCGCCCGCGGGCGCGATGGCCGTCCTGGTGTTCGGTCCCGGGCCGACGAACACGACCGTGACCTGCCTCGGCGGTCCGTGCCCGACGACGACGGCGGAGCTGATCAGCGCCCCGTATCCGCCAGTGCCGGCCGCCCCGAGCGGCACGCAGATCCAGCTCGAGTTCCGCGCGCCCGATCACAAGCCGCAGATCCGCAACTACACGCTCGTCCCGGGCACCAACCAGATCAGCTTCACCCTCGAGCCGACCAGCCCCTCCCGCCCCGACAGCGCGACCGTCGTGTTCCAGGGCGCCCCCTCGGGGACCACGGTCGAGTGCGTCAGCGGCCCGTGCCCCGACAAGAAGTCACACAGCCTCGACAGCTTCCCGCCGATCAAGCTCGAGCGCGACGAGGAGACCATGCTGCTCCGCTTCACCGCCCCCGGCTATCGCACCGGCATGAGCTCCTACAAGGTCACCCGCGGACCCAATGTGATGCCCGTGCTGCTCGAGCGGGCGCCCGCCGGCCGCTGAGCGCGGGCCCCGACGCCGGTCCGGTCGCCGAGCGCGGGGTCGCCAGGGCGCGCGCCGTCCTCTATGGTTGCCGCGCGTGACCGCCCCCCAGACCTCACCCTCGCTGCCCGCGCAGCTCGCCGACCCGGGCTTCACCCCGGGCAAGGCCGCGCTGCCCGCGGTGCTCGCCCTGCTCGCCAGCGACGACGAGGCCCTCGCCGAGCGCGCGGAGCAGGCCCTGCTGCGCGCCGGTGCGCCGGCCGGTCCGCTGCTGCGCGAGCTGTTGGCGGGCGCCACGGCGCCGCTGCGGGCCCGGGTGGTGCGCGTGCTCGGCCGCCTTGCGCTCGCGGACGCGGGCCTGCGTCCGGCGCTGCTCGCCTGTCTCGAGGACCAGGACCCGAAGGCCCGGCGCAACGCGATCGCCGCGCTCGGGAAGGTGGGCGACCCGGCGGTGGCCCCGGCGCTGCTCGAGCGGGCCGGCCGTGAGGCCAGCGTCCCGCACCTGCGCTCGCTGGTCGAGGCGCTGGGCAAGGTCGGCGACGTCGCGGCGCTGGCCTGGCTGGACGCGCTCGAGCACGCCGACCCGGAGCTGCAGCGCCTGCGCTCACGCGCCCAGATCATGCTGCGCCGCAGCCTCGGTCGCGAGGTGAGCGCCGCGGGCATCGCCGACGACGCGCTCGCCGCGGCCCCGCGCGACCTGCTGGCGACCTGCCGACCTGGCCTCGAGGACATCCTCGCGGGCTCGTTGCCCGCCGAGTCGGAGCCGCGGGCGCTCGGGCCGGGCCGCGTGGCCCTGCGCAGCGCCGGGCCGCTGCGCGCGCTCGGTCGGGTCCGCACCCTGCTGACCCTCGGCTTCCCGCTGACCCCGACCCCGCTGGCGCCCGGCCCCGAGGCGCTGGTCGCCGCGCTCACCCGCACGCTGACCGGCCCCGAGGCGCTGGAGATCTTTCGGACATGGTCGCTCGGACAGGTCCGCTACCGCCTGGCCTGGGCGCGCGGCGGGCACCGACGCTCGGTGGTCTGGCGGGTCGCGGAGGCGGTCGGCCGGGCCTGCCCGGAGCTGGTCAACGACCCGAGCGCGAGCCCCTGGGAGGTCGTCGTCGACGACATGCGCGGGGCCCTGACGGTCGAGCTGCGCCCGCGCTGGACCGACGAGCGCTTCGCCTACCGCCGCGGCGACGTGCCCGCGGCCTCGCACCCGACGATCGCCGCGGCCCTCGCCCAGCTCGCGGGCGTGCGCGCCGACGACGTCGTCTGGGACCCCTTCGTCGGCTCGGGCCTCGAGCTCGTCGAGCGCGGCCTGCTCGGCCCCCACGCCCTCCTGATCGGCAGCGACACCGACCCCCACGCCCTCGCGATCGCGGCCGCCAACCTCGCGGCCGCCGGCCTCGAGCGCGTGGAGCTCGTGCAGGCCGACGCGACCACCCATAGCCCCGCCGGGGTCACCCTGATCATCACCAACCCGCCGATGGGCCGCCGGGTCCAGCGCGGCGACGTCGCCCCGCTGCTGACCGCCTTCCTCACCAACGCCGGCGCCGTGCTGCAGCCGGGCGGCCGATTGGTGTGGATCTCCCCGTTGCCGCGGGTGACCCAGGCCGCGGCCCGGGCCGCCGGTCTGGTGTGCCGACGGGCCCAGCCGATCGACATGGGCGGCTTCAACGCCCAGCTCGAGGTCTGGAGCCGCCCGACCTGAGCATCGGCGCAAAGAAAAGAGGCCAGGAGCGAACTCCTGGCCTCTTCTCTGCTTCTCTCTACAGTGCCCAGGGACGGAATCGAACCGCCGACACGCGGATTTTCAGTCCACTGCTCTACCGACTGAGCTACCTGGGCGAGGGGACGCACTCTTACGGGAATCTCTCGCGGCCGTCAAGCACGACCACACGCTGGCTGCGCGCGTCCCGCTGGAGATCTTTCTCACCACATCATCAGCCACGCGCTAGCGCTTGCCGGCCCACAGCTTGGAGTTTCGCATCGCCGCCTGCACGTCGTTCATGAACGTGGCGCGCTCGCCCTGGCGGTCGGTCAGGACCTGGGAGAGGCCGTCGATCAGCAGCGGGAAGGTGTAGGGCGAGGGGTTGCAGCACAGCAGCCACTCGCGCATCTGCTCCCGCATCAGGACCGACGCGTCGTCGGTGTTCTTGCCGCCGTGCACGACGTAGGTGGTGAACACGGCCTGGACGTCGCGCAGCACCGGGCCGAGCTCGCCGGACATCAGGCGGTCGACCTCGTCCTCGGGCTCGCTGACGACGTTGTTGGAGGTGCTGCTCTCGCCGGCGCCGCCGGTGTTGAGCGACTGGCGCAGCCCGCCGATCCGGCTCTTGAGGGTCGAGCGGATCAGCGGGGCGGCCGTGTCGCGCTCGAGCATGATCGTCAGGGTCGCCTCCTCGCGGACCGGGACGATCATCATGCGCGCGCTGCCGAAGGTGATCACCAGCTCCTCGATCGCCGAGCCGACGGTCGCCGAGGCCACGACCATGCGCCGCACGGTCTTGGCGATGTCGGTCGCGGTCGCGGCGTCGAAGACCCCGCGCTCGCTGGCCTGGTAGGCCCCGTCGACGGTGGCGACCAGCGAGCCGCGCACGCCGGGCAGGCGGTCGAGCTCATCCAGGAGCGAGACTAAGGGACGGTTCGACTCGGAGCTCATCGCTTGCTTTCGACTCCCATGATCGCGTCGCGGATGACCTCGGGGTCGTGCCCGGGGGCGACCGAGAGCACCGCCGAGGTCGCGCCCATGCCCACCATGATCATCTGCTGACCGCTGGCGGCGCGGGCGATGACCCCGTCGAAGACGTTGTAGCCGAGCGTGCGGGCGATGCGGGCCGCGCCGCGCATGTAAAAGCCCGCGAGCGTGACCACGGTGGTGTTGTTGCGCATCTCCTCGGCGATCACCTTGCCGGTGCTGGAGATGATCGCCACGCCGTTGACGCCCTCGAACTGCCAGAACTGGCCGAGCATCAGCTCGCGCGTCTCGGGGTCGTCGAGCAGGTCGACGCTCGTGGCCTTCTTGATCGGCCTGGCGTCGGTGCGCACCGGCCTCGCGTTGGTGCCCGTCGGCCTGGGGACCGGCGTCGAGACCGGGGTTGCCCGGGCCGGCAGCGGGCCGGGCGTGCCACGCACGGGGATCGGCGCCGGGGTCGGGCGACCGCCGCCGACCGCGGGCATCGACACCGGCGTCGGGCGGCCGATCGGGCGCTCGAGCGTCTGCACCCGCCGTCGCAGCGTCGGCACGCCGTCGCCGCCGAGCTCCGTGCCGCCACGGGCGCGGTTGGCCTCGACCTCGTCGTCGTCGCTCGGCATCGTCAGCTCGTCGAAGCGCGCGATCGCCGAGTCGGCGACGCCCGCCATGTCGAGCCCCGCCGGGCGCTCCGAATCGGACCTCCGCCCCGCCGCGCTCGACGCCGAGGGCGGCGCGCTGACCGGCGGCGCGACGCTCGCGGGCGGCGGCTTCGCCGGCGTGCTCGGCTTGGGCATCGGCGCCCGGGTCCGCACCGGCTCGGGAGGGGGCGAGGCGCGCGCGGGCGGCGACAGCTCGGACAGGTCGTCCTCACCCATCATCGACAGCGACTCGTCGGGCTCGGGCTCGGGCTCGGGCTCGGGCCGCTTCTTGGGCTTCTTCTCCTCCTCGGCCTCGATGGTCTCGCTGTCGCCGAGGATGCCCTCATCCGCCTGGCGCGCCGCCTCCATCAACAGGTGCATGCTCGGGCGCACGATGGTGCGGGCGGGCGGGGGGCAGAAGAAGACCTCGCGGTAGGTGCCGCGGCCGGTGGAGAGCAGCTTGTAGAAGGCCTGCTCGCCGCGATAATCGCCGTACTGGGCGTGGACGATGTCGCCGTGCTCGAACCAGATGTAGCCGGTGCCGGCGCGGGTGTTGACGATCAGGGCCTTGTCGCGCGCCGAGACGGCGACCATCTGGACGTAGTCGAAGAACTCGATCTCGACCTGGTTGCCGAAGAAGCCCTTGTGGGGGCCACAGGACTCGATGATCTCGACCAGCTTGCGCAGGTCGATCGGCTTCTCGACGATGCGCACCGAGCCGCCGCCCTCGTACTGGCCGCGAAATTCCGGGCTCAGCGCCTCGCAGATCACCACCACCGGCGTCGAGGGGTAGTAGCTCCCCATGTACTGCATCAGCTCGGTGCCCTCGCTGCCGGAGGGGTGGAGCTCGCACAGGACCACGTCGAAGGGCTCACGCCGCAGGCGTTCGATCGCCTCGCGCACGCTGCCGGCCGACGCCGACGCGTGTCCCACCTGCTGCAACTGCCGCTCGATCGCCGCCTGCAAGAGCTGGTCGCCCACCACGACGAGGGTGTGAATCACCAAGGACGGGCTGTGCTTCGGGTTCTGCGACACGCGGCTTCCTATCTTACCCCGCCACCCGTGGCGACGGGCCTTTTACAACCTAGGACGGGGACCCCGGGCCTCGCCTCGGGGGGCTCCGGAACCACGTGGACGATCCGCCATGAAGGACCCGATCGTTCAGGCGGGCTGGAGCAGTTTTGCCGGTTTTCGGTTGGGGTCGGGACGCCACGGATGATAGTGCGACCGACCAGAAAATCCAGTTGTCAGCCTGCGGCCTACGGGCGGATTCGAACCTGTTTGCGGTGTCTTGTATCCATGAAAACAGTGTTATCGTTCAAAACGATAAAAACGAACATGGGCATTACAATGACGTTCTTTTGTAAAGCGCCCTTACAATTTCGTCCTTTCCTGTCTCGCGGTTTTCTCCTATCCTGCCCTCATGCGCCTCGTCCTCGAAGACTGGAACCTCAACGCCGCCGAACGACTGCTCTGCGTGGAAGCCCTGGCCACCGCCGGGAGCATCGTCGAAGCCGCTCAACTCCTCGGAATCACCCGCCACGCCCTCAAGCGTCGCATCATCAAGCACCGCATCGAGTGGCCGCGCTCGAGCGCCTCGGCCGGTGACTCGGCGACGGCGAACGCCAGCGCCTCCGCGTCGGTCACCGCCGAGTAAGATCGGGCCCAAACGGGCCCAATTCACCGCCACAGCGCGCATCAGGGTCTCCTCAACCCGGATGCGCGCTTCGGCTTTGGTTCATCTTGTGGAATTTTAGTAATGCAAACTGCGTTTTGAACGCGACTTGAGCGAGCCTGCTGTCGAGACTGGTGAGCGAAGCCGCGAGCTGCGGCGGCGCCGAGGTCGAGCAGCTGGGCCGACCGAAGTCGCGCGAGCTGGGCGCTCAAAACTACCATCGAGCCGCGGCGACGCGGGCGAACTCGGCCATCGGCTCGAGATCGGCGCGAACGGTACCGCGCCCTCTCCGCGCGCTTGTGGCCGCTCCACGCGACGAGACCGCGCCGGGTGGACCGACGTACTCGACTCGAGTCGTGGACCGGAAATACCCCCTGCGCAGGCCCAGGAGAGATCTCCGGCCGCGGGGAGGAGGGGAGCGCGCCGCTCGGCAAGGGACCATCCCACGGGCCCGGAGATCTCTCGAGAGATCTCGATTTTTCCTGCACGGCGCGGAATCGAACTTAGTTACGGAACATTGTTTGTGGGTTTTAGCCGCGGCGCCATTGGCGCGATCCTGGGCGACTTCGCGCCCCGCGGAGATCATGTTTGACAGCTTCGGACCCGCCGCAACTCCCTGCTTCGGGTCGAGGAACTGGGTGCATTCGGGCGACACCGCGCCCGCGAAAAACAGTTATGTATGTTTTTAATCGACCAAAATTAGTGAATTGCAGAATACAGTCCGATCAGAACAGGAACGACCGAACTGAAGTCGCGCACGCCTGGTGGACCCCCGCAACGTTGGGAGTGGATGTTTTGCGGACCCGCTCGAGCCTCCCGTGGGCCGGCGCTCAGGCGGGCGGATCTGAGCCTGCGTGCGCGAGGACGGCGGCGGCGGCGGGATCTCTCACAGCTCGGAAGGGGCGTCGTCGTCGCCGCCGAGCACGGTCGTCTGGGCGTCTTCGATCAGCTCGACCAGCTCGGCCAGGGCCGCCTGGACCTCCGGGGAGGCCCCGGGCAGGCACAGCTCGGGTCGCTTGAGCAGGTCGAGCAGGCTCGTCCACCCGCTGAGGAAGGCCGCGAGCTGCGGGGCTGTCAGTCCGTCGGTGCGCCCGAGGAGGAGCTGCTGGACCACGATGTGGAGGGGAAGAGACAGCGTCACGCCGCCGGAAGCTTAACCCGGGCGCGCAAACCGGCCAAAAAACGCATAAGCGGCGCGCCGGGCGGTCGGCCGGATGGTGAAGCGCGTGGCCGATGTTCTATGGTTGCCGGGTGAATGAGCATGAACGTCGGCTGGCGATGGTGGTCGAGGGGATCCTGGCGTCGTATCGCGAGCACGGGAACATCAACCATCTCGACGGCAGCAACCTGCCGGCGCGCAGCGAGGTGTCCGAGCTGCTCGACGACCTGATCTCGGTGGTCTTCCCGGGCTACTTCAACGGCGAGCAGCTCGACGGTCTGACCTCGCGCTACTTCGTGGGGGCGCGCTGCGCCCGGATCTTGCGCCGCATGGAGATGGTCACGGGGCGCGCGCTGGCCGTCCACTGCGAGGGTCAGGACCAGATGGGCGAGGCGATCGCGGCTCGCGCCCACGAGCACGCGCTCGAGCTGCTGCAGGCGATCCCGCAGATCCGCGAGCGCATCGCCTCCGACGTGCAGGCGGCGCTGGCCGGCGACCCGGCCGCGTGCAGCGACGCGGAGATCATCATGAGCTACCCGGGGGTCGCCGCGATCGCCGTGCACCGCGTCGCCCACTACCTGTACAGCCAGCGGGTGCCGCTGCTGCCGCGCATGATGTCCGAGCTGGTCCACAGCCGCACAGGCATCGACATCCACCCCGGGGCGACCATCGGCCACAGCTTCTTCATCGACCACGGCACCGGTGTCGTCGTCGGCGAGACCTGCAAGATCGGCCACCGCGTCAAGCTGTACCAGGGCGTCACCCTCGGCGCACACTCGGTGAAGGGCCGCGACAAGCACGCCGCGCCGGCGCAGCGCCACCCGACCATCGAGGACGATGTCACCGTCTACGCCGGCGCGACCATCCTCGGCGGTGACACGGTGATCGGCCGCGGCTCCACCATCGGCGGCAACGTCTGGCTGACGCGCAGCGTGCCCGCGGGCACCACGGTGGTGCTCGACACGCCCTCGCTGCGCTTCTTCAGCCTCGGCGACCGCCAGCCCTGAGCCCGAGCGTTCGGCCCGCAGCCGAGGCCGCGGAGGCCGAGCCCTCAGCCCTCGTCGGCGCGCGGCTGCGGGCTGCGGACCCGCTGGCGGATGCGTCCGGCCAGCGCGTCGCGGATGATCATCTTGGTGTCCTCCTCGAAGTTGCCGTCGAGGATCCATCGCATGTAGGTGCGCTCGGTCGGCTCGCTGGCGGCCCAGCGCAGCGACTTGCCCTTGAGCTTGCCGAAGTTGAACACCGGCTCGTTGTCCCGCCAGGAGAAGCGGCGACTGAGGTCGACGAAGCCGTTGTTGATCGCGTTCGAGACCTCGTGCAGGGCGTCGACCTCGAGCGCCAGGTCGGCGTAGCGCTCGAGCTGTCCGGCGAAGACCTCGACGGTGGCGAGCGTGTCGGCCTCGGCGCCGTGGGCGTTGGTGAGGTCCTTGGCGCAGTAGAAGCGCATCGCCGCGGTGAGGTTGCGGGGCTCCTTCTGGTGATAGATGACCTGGGCGTCGATGATGCGGACGCCGCTGAGGTCGAAGAGCTTGCCGCAGCGCATGAACTCGGTCTGCAGGACGCGGATGTCGAAGCGGCCGATGTTGAAGCCGGCGATGTCGCAGCCGGACAGGAAGGCGAGCAGCTCGTCGGCGACGGCGGCGAACATGGGGAGGGCGGCGACATCCTTGTTGTAGATGCCGTGGATCTCGCTGGCCTCGAGCGGGATGCGCATGCCGGGGTTGATCCGCCAGGTGCGGGCGGCGCCGATGCCGTCGGTCGGGGAGATCTTGATCATCGAGATCTCGACGACGCGATCGTTGGCGGGGTCGGTGCCCGTGGTCTCCGTGTCAAAGAAGATCAGCGGGCGCGTGAGCCTGGCGACGAAGTCCGCGAAGCGTGGACCGAGTTCCTCGACGGTCGGGAGGGGCATGCGTGAGCTCAACATACGGCGCGTGGGTTATACCCGGCCTTGGTCCGCCGCGGTACGCCTCCGCGTGATCTCGTCGAGAGCAAGTCGCAGGTCCGCGAGGGGCGCGCGCCGCTGCGATCATCCGGCCGCGGCGTCCGCGGCCGCGACGTCCGGAGCCGCGGCCCGCACGGGCGCAGCTTTCGAGGGCGGGGCCTTCGCGGCCGGGGCCGTCGATTTGGCGGGGACCGCGGGCGCACCGGGGGCGATGGTGGCCGCGGCTGTGGCCGCGGCCTCGTCGTCGGCGGTGCGCTGTGAGATCATGCGGCGGGCGAGGCTGGCGAGGCCGGGCATGTGGTTCTTCGCCAGTCGCTTGAGGTCCGGGAGGCGACGCACGGCGACCGGGTCGATGCGCTCGAGCGACATGAGCGCCTGCAGCCGGACCTGGGGGTGCTCGTCGGACAGCAGGCGCACGAGGCTGTCCCAGGCCGCGAGCACGCGCAGTTGCCCGAGGGCCTGGGCAGCGGCGGCTCGCATGTCCCAGTCGTCGTCGAAGCTGGCGGAGAGCAGCTCGGTGTAGAGCTCGATGCCGTCGCGGGCGAAGCCGGTGGTCCGGGCGGCGGCGACGCGGACGGTGATCTCCTCGTCGCGGAAGGCGGTGCGCAGGCTCTGGATGTTGTGGGGCGGCGGGACGTAGCGCAGCATCTCGACCAGCTTCTTGCGGACCAGGTCCGAGCCGTCGAGGCTGGCCAGCGCCGCGGCGCCCTCCTGCCAGTCGCCGCCGGTGGCCGGCAGGGCGTCGACGACGGCGAGGCGGACCGCGACCGGGTCGTTGCCGTTGAGCAGGCGCTTGAGCAGCACCGGCGCGGCGTAGGGCTCGGCGACGTCGGGCTGGGTGAAGATCATCTCGTTGCCGACCTTGCGGTTGGGCTGCACCGTCAACAGGCGCTCGTAGAGGATCGGCTCGCGCTCCTCCATCACGGCGAGGGCCAGCGAGGTCCGGCTGCGCCAGTCCTTCTTCGGCTCCGGCGGGGCCGGCTTGGGGGGGATGACGACCAGCAGCGGATTGGCCTCCCTCTTGACCGGCCGGACGACGGGGGCGCGCGGCGGCGGCGGACGGAGGATCGGTCGCGTCGTGAGAGGTCGCGTCCACTCGGTGCTGCCGGGTTGCGCGGGGGGCGGCGCCTGCTCGTGGGCGACGCAGGCCGACGACCCGACGAACAGAGCCAGTAACAGCGTACAGCGGCTTGATTTCATCGCAGGGCCTCCTCCACAACGGCCACCCTCAGGGTGGAGAAGGCGGGCCGGCATTGCAATACGCTGGTATTTCGTCAGCGCACTTGTGCGCGATCGTTCCACTGCGGCGGTGACGACGGCAGCGCGCGGAGCCGCGGCTGCGGCCGCGCACGCGGGCGCGGCGTCGGGCGATCGTCGCAGCTACACGGGCCGCGATTTCGTCGTCGTCCGGCGGTGATGCACGCACACACAGCGAGCGCCGCTCGATCGCGTCGACACTGGCACAATGGCGGGCGCGGCGGCGGCGGCTCGCGGCGATCGCGCTCGGAGGGAAGAGTCGTGGCGGTGCCGGACGCGAGCGTGGCGAGGGCCGCTGCTGTGAGCGGTCCCTCGCGGCGCGGGGCGCGGATCGTGGGCGCGGCGGCGCGCGCTCGCTAGGATGCGGGGAATGGCCACGGCCTACATCATCAAGCACAGGTACGACGCGCTGCGGGTGATCCTCTCCGGCTCGAAGTTGATCACCGGGATCGGTGACGACGCGGTGGTCCAGAGCTTCGCCAGCGGGCGGGCGGCGCGAGAGCACCTCGACCTGGTGCTGTCGCGACGGCGGCGCGAGGGCTACGCGATCGAGGAGCGCGAGCTCGAGGACGCCGACGAGGAGATTCTGGCCCACGCCGACGTCCAGCCGGACCCGCTGGCCGGCTGCGTCGCCTGGGACGCCGAGCAGCGCCGCCTGAAGATCACCTTCAAGGGCCAGGCGGTGCCCGCGGGGCGCTGCGAGGCGGTCGTCGAGCGGGCCGTCCAGCAGCAGCCGGTCAGCCTCCAGGTGATCTGCGACCTCGCCAGCCCGGGCGCGGCGCTGTCGGCCGCGCTCGCCCAGGTCCCGCTCGCGTCGGTCCACCACTTCATCTTCGACACCTACTTCCAGACCGTGACGCGCCAGCGCAGCAACTCGCCCGGCGACCTCGGCGAGCTGTTCACCGCGCTCCCCAACCTCGAGCGGGCCTTCCTCACCGGCGCCCTCGTGCTGACGCCGGTGACCGTGCCGCAGCTGCGCGAGCTGTACCTGCTCGGCGACCCGCTGAGTCCGGCGACCCTCGCCGCGCTCGGGGCCTGTCAGTTCCCGGCGCTCGAGACCCTGGGGATCGCGCTGTGCTCCGACGGCGGGCCGGCGGAGGAGCTGGAGGCCGCGCTGGCGCTGCGGCGCATGGCGGCGCCGAACCTGCGCAGCATCGACATCCACGGGGTCAGCGACCTGGTCGGTTTCCTGGACGCGCTGACGCAGTCCCCGCTGCCGCCGACCTGGTCGAGCCTGCGGATGGACGGTCGGGTCCACGACGAGGACGCGCTGCTGGCCCTGCTCGGCGAGCGGGCCCGGGCGATGGCGTCGCTGTCGCACCTGGGGCTGCCGCTGGGGGACGAGCTGTCGCTGGACGGGGAGGCGCGGGCGAAGGAGTGCATCGACGTCCTGGCGGACCGCGAGGAGCTGCGCGACCTGGTGACGCCCGGGGCCTACGACGCCTGGTGAGCCGGGGTCAGGGCCGGCGGTATGTTCACACTTTGTGGTGTGAACATATCGCGTAGGCCGCGGGTCACGGGGCCGCGCCGGGTCCGGGCGCCTCGCCGCGGATCATCCGGAGGAAGGCCTTGATGCCGGCGATGAGTTCGCGGTTGTCGGTGAGGCGGTCGAGGCTCTCCTCGAACTTGCGGGCGAGGGCGGCGAGGCGCTGCTCGAGCTCCTGGCGCTGGCGCTCGGACTGGGCGACGAGGGCGTCATGGCGGGCGTTCAGCTCGGCGAGGGCCTCCTCGTGGCGCAGGGTGGCGACCTCGTGGGCCTCGACCTGGCCGCGCAGCTTGAGCACATCGTCGCGGGGGAAGCGGGTCTCGGCGGAGATGGTCTCGAGGCGGCGGCGCAGCTGGACGATCGCTGCGGTGGCCGGACGGACGATGCAGCTGAGCAGGTAGAAGCCGGCGAAGGGGTAGCCGAGCGGGGCCTCGGCCCAGGCGGCGATCGCCAGCGCGACCGCGGCGGACAGGAGGTGGACGCCGAGGCTGGTCACCAGGGTCCAGCGCTTGACCCGCTGGGCGAAGGCCAGCTGCTCATCGGTGACGAGGATGCCGGCGGCCCGCGAGCGCCGCAGCTCGCCGAGCACCTCGCGGGCGCGAAAGTGCAGGTTCCACGGCAGCGTGACCAGCACGATCAGCCACAGCAGCGCCGCACCGCCGGCGCCCCAGGTCAGCAGCGTCTGCGGCGGGACGCCCGTCCACAGGGCGATGCCCAGCGCGGCGAGGTACGCGAGGATCAGGATTGCCAGCGCCGAACCGTGCACCGCAGGAGCATAACGCGGGCCGCTGAGCGAGGGCGCGCCGGGTGCACCGCCCGTTCTCGCGCGGTCCGGCGACCCGGGTCCTCACGCATGCCGCGGCCTGGGGCCCCCAGCCCGGGGAAGCTGCCACTTCCGCCGGGCTCGGCGACATTTCACGAGAATCCGACAAATTTTATCTGCGCTTCGTCGGTGATGTCGGGGCGAACGGTGTATGTTCGTGTGTAGATTTTATATCATCACAGTGATGATTGTCGGTGTATAAATAATGCGTGAGACGATTTGGAATGAGGTGGGGGCAGCAGGTCCCATGTGCATGACCCACGGACACGCACACCACTTCTTGCTCCTCTCACTGTCGCTAGTCATCGGCGCCGTCAGCACCGCTGCGTGCCAGACCGCGACGGGCCCGGTCGAGAGCCGACAATATCCAGGCGGCGACAGTGGCTATGAGAGCAGCAGCGGCGAGAGCAGCAGCACCGGCGAGGAGTGCAGCAGCAGCAGTGGCGGCGAGAGCAGCAGCGGCAGCAGCAGTGGCGGCGAGAGCAGCAGCGGCAGCTACGACAGCGGCTACGACAGCGGCTACGACAGCGGCGGCGACAGCTGCGAGTATGGTGATTACGGCTGCGAGACGAAGAGCTGCACCCTGACCCAGGGCTATTGGAAGAATCACAACATCAAGGCGCAGAACAAGAACCAGCAGCTGGCGTGGCCGGTGATCTACCCCGACAAGTGGCCGGTCAGCGAGTACACCGAGCTGGGCGGCAAGGGCGAGCAGTGGCTCTCCATCCTGGAGACCCCGCCGAAGGGCAACCCCTGGTACATCTGCGCGCACCAGTGGATCGCGGCGAAGCTCAACATCAAGTCCAACAATGGGGCCCCGGCGGAGGTCATCTCGGCGGTCACCGAGCTCGAGGCGTATCTGAAGGGGAATTACTATAGCCCCTGCAGCGGCAAGGAGCAGGCGCTGAAGCTGGCGAAGTTCCTCGACGACTACAACAACGGCAAGGTCGGCCCGCCGCACTGCGGCGAGATGGAGGACCCCGGCCAGATCGAGCCGTGCGACTACGAGGCCGACGTCTGCGGCGGCAAGGTCAAGACCAAGAACAACCTCGGGCTCAAGGCGAAGTGAGCCCGGAGGCGCCCGGGCCCGGCCGAGGCGAAGGGTGAGGGACCGGCGAAGCACGCTCCACGGCGTGGTCATGACGCCGACCGGCCGTCCGCGGTGAGAGGCGACGATCCACGTCGCCGCGCGGTCGAGCTGATCGGGCCGTCGCCGCGGCGTCGAAGAGGCGGGCCAGCAGCGGTCGCGGGCGCGGGGGAGCGACGGGGGGAGGAGCGCCGCGTATGGGCGCTCCTCCCCCCACGGGATCGGGGAAGGCTGGCACGGGCTCGATGGCGCGGCTCAGGGCTTCGACTCGCAGGCGAACGAGTAGTCGAAGCCGCAGTCGCGGTCGCGCCACTTGCCGCCGTCGCCGTTGGGCAAGGCGATGCAGCCGTCGTCGAGGTCGGCGAGGGCGAAGTTATTGAAGGTCAGCGGCGAGCCGTCGTACCAGGTGTAGTAGGCGTTCATCTTGGGGTCGCTGTCGCGGCCGCCGACCCACATCGGCGAGGCCGGGACCACGTTGCCGGCGAAGATGAAGTCGTTCTCGGGGGCGTCGTCGACGATCGGCAGGTCGACGGCGCCGAAGCTCTGGCAGAAGCTGCGGGCGGCGTCCCAGGCGGCCGTCTTCGTGCAGAACCAGTAGCTGTGTCCGGCGAACTCGGCGAGCGCGCAGTCGAGGCAGGTCGCATTGGCGGCCGAGAACTCGTCCTTCAGGCCGTCGCAGTCGTCGTCGCGCTGGTTGCAGAGCTCGCTCGCGCCCGGGAAGACCGCCTTGTCGGCGTCGTCGCAGTCGCCGTCCACTCCGGCGAAACCCGGGTCTCCGGGGCAGGCGAGCACCGCCGCGCCGGCGCCGAAGCCGTCGTCGTCGGCGTCGGGGAACAGTTGTTGGAGGGCGCAGCCGGTGGTGGCCGGGTCGGCGGTGGTGCTGCCAAAGGAGTCGCCGCCGGTGCCACCGAGGGTGGTGCCGGCGGCGTCGGTGGTGTCGGTGGCGTCGGTGGCGTCGGTGGCGTCGGTGGCGACCGGAACGCTGGTCGCGGCGCTGGAGCCGGTGGTCTGGAGATCCGTCGTGGAGCCGGCGTCGGCGGGGTCGAAGCCGGGGTTTTGGATCAGGCAGCCGGTGATCAGCGAGGCCGGAAGCAGGGCGAGGAGGCGCACGTTTTGGACGATATCAGAGGCGCGGGCTGGCGCGGGCTGGCGCGATCCCGCCAGCCCGCTGCGCGATTACATCCCTACAGGGCTTCGAGGACCGAGCGGATCTCCGCGAGGTCCTTGTCGCCGGGGAGGGCGGCCTCGGCGAGCGCGACGGCCTCGAGGGCGAGGGTCTTGCCGGTCAGGTCGCCGGTCTTGACGGCCTTGAGGCCCTCGGCGTACGCGAACACGGCGGCGCCCTTGAGCAGGTTGGCGGAGGGCAGGTTCAGCAGCTCGCTGATCTTGCGGGTCTCCTCGACCTCGCGGACCTCGAAGGTGACCGCGTCCTGGTAGCGGGTCGTGATCGTGAAGGTGGTCTCGGCGTCGACGAGCTCGGGGGCGCAGGTCTCGACGGTCTGATGGAAGACCATCGCGTCGTTCGGCGCCAGGTGCTGCGGCTCGATCTCGCTGGGGTCGGCGCTGAACTCCTCGCCCGAGAACTTGACGATCTCGAAGCCCGGCGGCATGTCGAGGCGGACGCGGACGTCGCGGGCGGCGACCATCATCGTCGAGATGAAGCGGTCCTTGAACATCTTGAGCGCCTCGGCCTTGTGCGGGATGAACAGCGACGCGCCCTTGCCGGCGTCGGTGACGGTGTCCATCAGCTGGTCCTGGTAGCTCTCGCTGCTGCCGACGCCGACGCCGACGAGGTAGATGCCGTCCTTGCCCTGGTCGCCGGCGCCCTGGGCGATGACGGCGATATCGGTCTCGCCCGCGTTGGCGCCGCCGTCGCTGACGAGGACCACGCGGTTGATGCGGCCCTTGCTGAAGTGCTCGGTGGCGAGCTTGTAGCCGGCGTTCAGGCCGCCGCTGAGGTCGGTGCCGCCGCCGGCCTCGAGGGCGTCGCACTCGCCGACGACCTTGGGGTCGCTGGGGCTCTTGACGACGTGGCCGGCGAGCTTGATGGCGTTGGTGGTGTCCCAGCCGACCATCGAGACGACGTCGCCCTCGCGGAGGCTGGCGGCGATGGTGCGGCAGACCTCGCGTTGCATGTCCATCGGGTGGCCGCTCATCGAGCCGGACTCGTCGAGGACGAGGGTGACGTTCATCAGCGGGCGGTCGGCGGCGGGGATGAGCTCGCTGCTGACGCCGATCTGCATGGTGAACTGGCCGTCGAGCTGGTCCTTGAAGCGGGCGAGCTCCGGGGTCACGCGGACCTGGCCGGGCTCGGCGGGGGCGTAGGAGAAGCTGTAGTAATTCAGGAACTCCCAGGTGCGGATCGGGATCCAGTTCAGGCTGCCGAAGTCGCCGAGCACCGCCTCGCGCGCCTGCACCGGCGAGCTCGTCGAGTTCGAGTCGTCGGGCGACAGGTAGAGCACGACGGGGGTCTCGATGTCACAGGCGGCCTCGCCCGTGGTGCCGCTGCTGCTGCTGCTGGCGTCGCCGGTGCTGGGCTCGCCGCCGGTGGTGTCGCCATTGGGCTCGCCGCCGGTGCTGCCGGCGCTGTCGGAGGCGGCGCTGGTGGCGGCCTCGGTGGCGCTGGCGGAGTCGCCGGAGTCGGTCCCCCAGGAGCCTTCGCCGCTGGTGGTGACGGGGCCGCCGGAGTCGCCGCCGGTCCAGCTCTCGCTGGCGGCGGCGGTGCCGGAGGCGGCGGTCGGCGAGGAGTTACTGCCGCCGTCTTCACCGAGGGTGGCGTCGGCCGAGCTGCAGGCGCCGGAGAGGGCGGCGAGCAGGGCGAGGGAGAGGGGAGCGATGCGGGGGTTTGAAGCGCGGTAATGCATAAGTCAGGCCTCGTGAATGGAGCCTGTCTTGCAACAACCGCGTCCGTGAAATTATCTTGGGATCTCGCGGGTCGGCGGGCGCGGCGGGGCGCGGGCGTCAGTGCGGTCTGACATGAATGCCGCGGGCGCGGACGACGTCGCGTGGGCCCCCGGGGGTCCGGCCGACGGTATTGATCAAAGGGTCGCGGCGGCCTGGCGGATGGCGGCGGCGGCGTCGGGGATGCCCTCGACCATGTGGTGGTGCGAGACGATCATGCGCCGCAGCTCGGGGGTGTCGGCGAGGCGCTCGAGGTCGGCGCGGAAGGCCGACTTGTCCTTGAGGATGCCGAGGCGAAACAGCCGGGACACGCGCGGGCCGCCGGTCGACTGGGTGACGTGGCGGAAGATCCAGCCGGTGAAGCCGCGGCCGTGCGGCATGTTGAAGATCGCGTCGTTGAAGACGAGGGTCGCGCCGTCGGCCGAGCGCACGAGCATCACGCCCTCCTGCTCCTTGACGCCGGCGAGCGTGTGCAGCTCGATCGTCGCGTCGGCGGGGAAGTCGGCGTAGCTGCCGTCGACGGGCACGACCTCCGCGACCTTGCGCGCCGCGCCGCGCGGGCAGTAGACCCGGGCCGCCGGGTAGCGCTGCTTGAAGACCCTGGCGTCGAGGCGGTGGTAGCCGTTAGGGACCAGCAGGGCGGTCACCGGGCCCCAGGCGTCGAGCTCGGCCATCGCGGCGTCGTCGAGGGCGATCGCGTTGTGGACCACGAGGCCGCCGTCGACGCGGCGTGCGACGGTCATCACGCGCTTGAGCGCCATGTTCTCGAGGCGGCCCTCGACGCGCCACAGGTTGTCGGCGAGGTGCTCGATCGGGCGGTGCGGGAGGACCTTCCACGTCTCATGTGCCTTGGCCATGCGCGCGGATATGCCGCGAAGCGCGGGCGGGCACAAGGGGCGGCGGATCGCGGTCAGGGGCGCTGTTCGGACGACGTTAGAGGTCCTCGAGGGCGACGCTGCTGCAGTCCGGCGGGGCGGTCACGGGGTTACAGCGGGCGGGGTTGCCGTCGGGGAGGTCCATCCAGTAGGCCTTGTTGGGGACCGCGGCGGGGAAGTCGTCCTTGAGCATGTGGATGCCGGCGGCCTTGGCGGTGTCGAGGGTGGCGAAGCAGGCGTCGTCGGCCTCACCGGCGCCGCAGACGTTGGTGGCGATCAGGAGGTGGGCGGCGTGGGCGGCGGTGATGTCGGCGGCGTCGCCGGCCCCGAGCTTGGCGATCGCGGCCCAGGGGAGGTTGAACTGTTTCGGCGTGGCGCGGGCGAACATGGCCCGACCGGCGAGGGTGGTGTAGTTGGCGGTGTAGTTGGCGGCGTGGGTGTCCTCGACGTTGAGGAGGACGAACAGGACCTGGCCGCGCACGCTGTCGATCAAGGGCCAGCCGTCGCCCGCGAGCGCGTCCTGCACGCTGGCGTGATCGCCCTGGATGTCGTCGGGGGTCAGCAGCTTGTCGGCCGGGAACACGCCGCGCACGACATCATCGAGGCCGTCGAGGTCGCCGGCGCCGATCGCCGAGCCGCCGGTCTGGTCCTTGATCTCGATCCATACGGTGATCGGGAGGTGCTGCGGGTGGGCGTCCGACCAGCCCTTGATCACGCCGAGGCAGCCGCCGAAGGTGTCGCAGGTGCTGACCGCGTCGATCACGGTGATGTGATAGACCTCGAGGCCGCCGAGGCCCTTGTGAACGTCGAGCTCGAAGGCCCGCACGCCCTGCGACTCGAGCTGCTCGTCGAGCGGGGCGTGGCTGTAATCGTGGCTCTTGTCGAAGGGGATCAGCGGCTTGAGGTGATAGCTGTTGTGCGTACCCTTGACCTGGATATGCTCGAGGGTCAGCTCGCTCGCCGCGCCGGTGCTGGAGTCCCCGGTGCTCGACGCGTCGGTGCTCGACGCGTCGGCGCTCGACGCATCCGTGGCGCTGCCGGGGTCGCCCGTGCTCGTCGTGCCGTCGGGGCCGGTCGTGGTGGTTCCCGGCGCGTCCGTGGTGCCCGGGCTCGTGGTCTGACCCTCGCTGGCGCTGCCGGCGGTGGTCGTGGTCGGCGCGGTCGTGGTCGGCGCGGTCGTGGTCGGTGAGGCCGAGGTCGCGGCCGTACCAGCGTCGCCGCTCGAGTCACCGGCGGCGCCAGTCAGGGCCGGGTCGGCGCCGCAAGCGAGGAACAGCGGCAGCAGCGAAGCGGCGGGCAGCGAGCGGAGGTGCATCGGCGCAGCTTCGCACGCCCGTGCCCGCCGCGAAAGCGCGAGGACGCGGCGCTATGGCTTCGGCGTGAAGCCGAGGCTGGCCGAGTTGATGCAGTAGCGCAGACCGGTCGGGCGCGGGCCGTCGGGGAACACGTGGCCGAGGTGGCCGCCGCAGCGGCGACACAGGACCTCGACGCGGCGCATGCCGAGGCTGCTGTCGACGCGCTCCTCGACGGCGGCGGGGTCGAGAGCCGCGTAGAAGCTGGGCCAGCCGCAGCCGGAGTCGAACTTGGTGTCGCTGGTGAACAGGGGGGCGTCACAGCCGGCGCAGGTGTACTGGCCGCTGCCCTTGTGGTCCCAGTAGACGCCGGTGAAGGGCCGCTCGGTGCCGGCTTGGCGCAGGACCCGGTACTGCTCGGGGCTCAGCTGTGCGCGCCACTCGGCGTCGGACTTGTCGATGTCAGACATGGCGCGAGTGTACTCGAGGCTGATAGATTCGCGGCGTGCACGCCCTGCAGGGTCTCTCGCCGCGCTCGCTCGAGCGTTTGTTTCCGGAGCTGAGCCCGGCGGAGGCGCGTCGGGTGGCGGCGGGGGTGGTGCGGCTGGGTCCGCAGCTGCTCGCGGGTCCGGTGCCGCAGCTGCGCCGTGCGGGGCTGGCGGCCCTGCGGGCGCGGGGTCACGTGCCGGCGCTGGCGCTGAGCTCGGAGCGCTGCAGCCCGGTGGATGCGTTCGTGAAGTATTTATTCGCGGCGGAGGACGGGGCGCTGCTCGAGAGCGTGAGGATCCCGCTGGCACACGCGGGCCGGTTCACGGTCTGCGTCAGCTCGCAGGTCGGCTGCGCGCTAGGCTGCGCGTTCTGTGCGACCGGACGCATGGGCCTGCGGCGCAACCTCGAGGCCTGGGAGATCGTCGAGCAGGTGCGCATGGTCCGGGCCCGACTGCCGGCCGGAGGACGGGTCCACGGGGTCGTGTTCCAGGGCATGGGCGAGCCGATGGCCAACCTCGACCGCGTGCTCGAGGCGATCGCGGTGCTCAGCGATCCCTCCGCCCTGGCGATCGATGCGCGGGCGATCACCGTGTGCACCTCGGGCCTGCCGACGGGGATCCGCCGCCTGGCCCGCGAGGCGCCCCGGGTGCGCCTCGGGCTGTCGATCGCCAGCGCGAGGCCGGCGCTGCGGCGCTCGCTGATGCCGATCGACGCCGCCCATCCGCTGCCCGAGGTGATCGCCGCGGCCGTCGAGCACGCGCGGCTCACCGGCCTCGCGCCGATGTTCGCGGTCACGCTGCTGCGCGGACACAACGACGGTGAGGCCGACGCCGAGGCCCTCGCCGCGCTGGTCCACGACTTCGTCGCCCAGGCCGGGCTGCGGCCGCGCCTCACGTTGATCGCCTATAACCCGATCGCGGTCAGCGACGACCCCTTCGCCCGCAGCGCGCCTGACAGTGAGACGGCGTTTCGCGACGCGCTCGCGGCCCGCGGGGTGTTCACGCATCGACGCTACAGCGGCGGCGGCGACGTCGACGCGGCCTGCGGTCAGCTCGCGGCGCGCGGCTGAGCCGAGCGCGGCGGCGGAGCTCAGACCGCGTCGGCGAGGCCGAGGTCGAGCTGGCGGTCTTGCTCCGCGGACCAGGGCGAGAGCAGCAGCTCGTAGCTGCGGGCCTGGACCTGCTCGCCGAAGGCGTCGCGTCGGCGGACGATGCGGCAGACGAAGCCGCTCGGGGTCAGCCGTCGATGGCCGAGCAGCGCCCAGATCCCCTCTTCGATCGACTCCACGGTGTGACCGCGGCCGACCAGCGCGTCGACGATCTGGCCCATGGGCACGCCGCGCACGCCCGCCTGGCCGGCCTGCTCGACGATCGCGTCTAGAAACGGGTCGCTCATCGGGGGCGGAGCATGGCCTGACTCGATCGCGCGCGCAACCCGCCAGAACGGCGAACCGAGGCCACCGGAGCGACTTCTTCGGGGAGACCGTGGCGCTCAGAGGTCGCCGAAGTTGATGCCGACGCCGCGGGCGTGCCGGACCAGCTGCGAGCCGGGATCGACGCGACGCACCCGACTACATGCCATGGTCAGCGGCACCATGCAGATGTCGGGCGGCTGCGAGGACACCAGCACGCCCGACTCGCCGCGCAGCGCGGCCTCGACGGCCTCGACGCCGAGCCGCGTCGCCAGCAGTCGGTCATAGGCGGTCGGGGTCCCGCCGCGCTGGACGTGCCCGAGCACGGTGACGCGCAGCTCGGCCTCGGGCAGGCGGGCGCCGAGGTCCAGGGCCGCGCGGTGGGCCGCGCCGCCCTGGATCCTGGCGCCCTGGTCGCGCGGCGAGCCGTCGTGCATCGCGGCCGGGAGCGCGCCCTCGGCGACGACGATCAGCGCGAAGCGCCGGCCGCTGGCCAGCACGCGCCGCAGGTGGGCGGCGACGCGCGCGGGGTCGTGGGGGATCTCGGGGATCAGCACCACGTCGGCGCCGCCGGCGATCCCGGCGTGCAGCGCGATCCATCCGGTGTCGCGGCCCATGACCTCGAGCAGCATGATGCGGTCGTGCGACTCCGCGGTGGTGCGCAGGCGGTCGAGCGCGTCGCTGGCGACCTGCACCGCGGTGCCGAAGCCGAAGGTCTCGACGGTCGCCTCGAGGTCGTTGTCGATGGTCTTGGGCACGCCGATCACCGGCAGGCCGAGCTCGTGCAGGCGCAGGGCGATCGCCTGCGAGCCGTCGCCGCCGACGGAGATCAGCAGGTCGATGCCGAGCTCGTGCGCCCGGGCCAGCAGCGCGGAGGAGAGGTCGTGGACCTGGCCGTCGTGGCCGCGGTAAGCGAAGGGGTCGCCGCGGTTGGTGGTGCCGAGGATGGTCCCGCCGCGCGGCAAGATCGGCCACACCTCGGCGGGGTTGAGCCGGCGGGCCATCGCCGGCTTGTTTGGCAGCAGGCCGTCGAGGCCGTCCTCGATCCCGATCACCTCGACGCCGCGCTGATGCGCGTGCAGCACCACCGCGCGGATCACCGCGTTGAGCCCCGGACAGTCGCCGCCGCCGGTGTTGATCGCTATTCGTCGGATCCTCATGGCGTCATCCTTGTGGCTCTTAAAACATGTACTTCAAGACATGTACTTCAGGGCATCATACCTGGCGCCTGCAGCGTCGGGTCCGCGGCCGGGAACCAGCGGGCGGCGATCCGCACCGCGTTGGTGGCCGCGCCGACCCGCAGGTTGTCGCCCGCGACGGTCAGGCACAGGCCGCGGCCCTCGGGGTCGCGAGGGTCCCGGCGCAGGCGTCCGACCAGGGCGCGGTCGCGCTCCTGCAGGCAGCTGAGCGCCGTCAGGCCGGCGCCCTCGGCCCCGGGGAACACATGCACGAAGGGCGCCTCGTGCGGGTCGGCGAGCAGGGCCTGGGCCTCGGCGGGGTCGACGGGCTGCTCGCACTCGATCCACACCTGCTCATAGTGGCCGACGGCGACCGGCACCCGGCAGCACTGCGCGGACACCCGCAGCTGCGGCGCCGCGAGGATCTTGCAGCTCTCGACCATCAGCTTGCGCTCCTCGGCGGAGAAGCCGGTCTCGTCGGTCTTCGCGCTGTGCGGCACGGTGTTGCCGACGTAGCCGCCGGGCGGCAGCTGCTGGCCGAGGCGGTCGCCGTGCTGGTAGCCGATGCGCGCGTCGAGCAAGAATTGGTCGAGGGTCGCGAGGCCCGCGCCGCTGATCGCCTGGTACGAGGCGACGGTCACCGAGCGCAGCCCGAAGCGCCGACGCAGCGGCGCGAGCACCAGCGCCAGCGGGATCGTCGTGCAGTTGGGGTTGGCCACCAGGTCGGTCCCCGCGTCGACCAGCCCGTCGTTCACCCCCGCGACCACCAGCGCGACCGCGGGGTCCAGGCGGTAGGTGTTGCTCTTGTCGACCACCTTGTAGCCGAGCTGTCGCAGCCGCGGTACGAAGCGCGCGCTGTGCTCGTCGTCCAGCGCCACGAAGGCCAGGTCGCCCCCGGTCGCGTCGACCGCCTCGAGCGTGTCCGCGGCCCGCACCGCGTAGCGCCGACCCTCGACCTCGAGCTCCTGGTCCCGGCTGGCATGCAGCTGCAGCTGCGCGCCCGGCCAGGCCCGCGGCAGCAGGTGCAGCAGCTCGCGACCGACCAGACCGGTGGCTCCCAGGATGCAGATCCGCATGGCGGCGGAGGGTAACAAGGGTCCGCCCGCCCCGTCGAGCGCGCGAGGCCCGCCCGGCTTCAGTCGACCAGCGTCCAGGCGACCTGCGAGCCGGCTCGCAGCGGCACGAGCAGGTCGTCCCCGAGCGCATAGCCGGCGGGGACCTCCTGGGACGTCTCGACCAGGCGCAGCCGCTCCTGGTTCAGCGGCAGCCCGTAGAAGCGGGGCCCGAACTCGCTGGCGAAGCCCTCGAGTCGGTCGAGCGCGCCGGCGGCCGCGAAGGCCTCCGCGTACAGCTCGATGGCCGCGTGGGCGGTGTACATGCCGGCGCAGCCGCAGGCCGACTCCTTGGCGGCGCGCGGGTGCGGGGCGCTGTCGGTGCCGAGGAAGAAGCGCGGCTCGCCGCTGATCGCCGCCTCGATGAGGGCCTCGCGGTGGCGCTCGCGCTTGAGCACGGGGAGGCAGTAGTGGTGCGGTCGCAGGCCGCCGGCGAACATCGCGTTGCGGCTGAGCAGCAGGTGGTGGGCGGTGATCGTCGCCGCGACCCGGTCGCCGGCCTGGCGCACGAAGTCGACGGCGTCGCGGGTGGTGACGTGCTCGAGCACCACGCGCAGCCGGGTGAAGCGCTCGAGCAGCGGCGCGAGCTGGCCGTGGAGGAAGGCGGCCTCGCGGTCGAAGACATCGACGTTGGGGTCGGTGACCTCGCCGTGGACCAGCAGGGGCATGTCGCAGTCCTGCATGGCCTCGAGGACAGCCTCGACGTGGGCCAGCGAGGTGACGCCGGCGGCCGAGTTGGTGGTCGCGCCGGCGGGATAGAGCTTGACGCCGTGGACCACGGCGCTGGCGCGGGCCAGCGAGATCTCGTCGGGCGTGGTCGCGTCGGTCAGGTACAGCGTCATCAGCGGCTCGAAGCGTCCGGTCGCCGACTCGGGCAGGGCCGCGAGGATCCGCTGGCGATACGCGAGCGCCTGCGCGGTGGTCGTCACCGGCGGTCGCAGGTTGGGCATGACGATCGCGCGGGCGAATTGCCGGGCGGTGTGCGGCAGCACGGCCGCGAGCGTCGCTCCGTCGCGAAGATGGAGGTGCCAGTCGTCGGGGCGCCGGATCTCGAGGGTGCGCATGAGCGGGCGGAGCGTACTGCAAGCGCGCGCGCGGCGTCCGGTCGCGGCCGCCGCCGGCTCGTCCGGGACCTGTCCCGAGGGTCACATGGTCTTCCGCGGGCCGCGATCGCTCCGCCGCAGATTCACCGAGATTTCTGCGTCATGCCCGGATCTGCGCCTTTTTGGGCACAATTACGGCGTTATCTGCCCATCGGCGGCCTGGCCTTGAGCTTGCGCACGCAACGACCCTCATCCGCGGGGATGTCTCGCGTCGCTCCTTGTACCGACCATGGACTCCGCCCGCATGGACGACCACGACGAGATCGTTTTGCTGCCCACCGAGACGCCGATCCCCGTCGGCCCCCGGCGGGCGATGCCCACCTCGATGCTGAGCACCGGCGGCGAGGACGTGATGGCCACCGACCACGCCCTCACCCTGAACGTGCTAAGCGGCGAGCTCCCGGCCGACATCTACGGCCACATGTTCGTCGCCGGCTCGATCGCCACGCCGGGCCGCCCGGCCTTCTCGGGCGAGGGCACCGTGTACCGCATCGACATCGAGCAGGGCGGCGTGGCGCTCAAGCAGGCGGTGTTCAAGCCGCCCTGCTTCCTCGCCGACCAGGCGCTGCAGGCCGAGCAGCAGAGCGGCCTGCTCGGCTTCCACGACCTCGGCCTCACCCGCCTCTCGCCGCTGCTCGGCGTGCGCACGGTGCTCAGCAATTCGCCGATCGCGCTGCGCGACCGGATGATCATCACGACCGACGCCGGCCGTCCGTGGGAGTTCGACCCGATCACGCTCGAGCTGGTGACGCCGATCGGCAAGTCGGACGAGTGGCTGGGCTCGATCCCCGCGCCCTGGGTGTTCCCGCTGTTCCTGACCTCGGCGCACCCGGCCGAGGACCGTCGCACCGGCGAGTTCTTCACCGCCAACTACGCCAACGCCGGCGCCGGCAACCCGGGCTTCACCCACCTGATCCGCTGGGACAAGGGGGGCGCGCTCGAGCACTTCCAGATCATCGACGAGAACGGCGATCCGGTGGTCATCGAGCAGTGCATTCATCAGATCGCGCTGACCAAGAACCACGTGATCCTGCAGGACTCGGCGTTCGTGGTCGAGATGCGGCAGATGGTCTTCGACGCCGCCGCGCTGCTGCTGCCGGGTCTGCCGGTCCGCGACCTGTTGTTCGGCGGCGCGAACATGCGGGCGCAGCGGCCGACGACGGTGCTCTACCTGATCCCCCGCACGGCCCTGCGCCCGCGCAGCGGCGGCCACGCGGAGGAGCCGACGCCGGTCCGCGCCATCCGCGTCGAGATCCCGGGCGAGTCCGTGCACTTCTTCGCCCAGTTCGACGACAGCGAGACGCTCGAGCTGATCATCCCGCACACCCCGACCCTCGACGTCTCCGAGTGGGTCCACGAGGGCGAGTTGATGGTCGACGGCTCGCGCGCGGCCTCCGACATCGCCGGCATGCAGATCCCCTGCGCGCTCACCCAGGGCAGCATCGCGGTCCATACGATCAACCCGCGCACCGGCCAGCTGCTCGGCGCCCGGCTGCTGCGCAACGAGGAGACCTGGGGCCTCGCCCTCGGGACGCACGCCCCCGTCTCGCAGGAGCAGCGCGTCGAGGTGCTGTACTTCAACACCAGCGGCTTCGCCCCCGAGCTGGTCCCGCAGCGGGTGCTCAAGACCTATCAAGATCGCATCGACGCGGCGTTGATGCCGGTCAAGACCGGCCGCGCCCCGCGACTCCTCGCCTTCGAGGTCGCCAGCGGCGAGCTGATCAGCTACGAGTGCCCGCGCGGCTGGAGCCTGCTGTCCCCGACCTTCGTCCCGCGGCGCGACGGCGCCGGTCCGCGCGACGGCTACATCGTTTGCCTCGCGCACTCCGCCGAGTCCGTGCCGCGCCCCCAGGGCACCAGCGGCGAGGAGCTGTGGGTCTTCGACGCCGCCGACATCACCGCCGGCCCGCTCTGCCGCCTCGGCCACCCCGCGCTGGACTTCGCGTTCACCGTCCACAGCACCTGGGTCCCCGAGCTGCGCCCGAGCCCCCGCAACTACCACGTCTCGATCGCCAACGACCTCGACCTCACCGGCGTGTCCCACCGATCCTTCGGTCAACTCGCGTTCTGGGACCTGTTCGCCGCCGCCGTCGCCGGCGCCATGCAGCACAGCGCCGTCCAGAAGCTGCTCGACGACGACGTCCTGCCCTTCTTCGACCGCTGAGCGCCCGCGCCCGATGTGCTAGCGTCGCGCGCCCATGGCCCCGCCTCGCGCCGCGCCGTCGCTGCACACCCGCGCCGCCGGCGTCGGCCCGCTGCTGCTCGCGCTCGCGCTGTTGGCCGCCTGCCTCGCGCTCGTCCACCACCGCCTCGAGCCCCCGCCCGCGCTGCCCGTCGACGCGCCCGCGGAGCGCTTCTCGGCCGGACGCGCGCTCGAGCGCCTCGCGCGGCTCGTCGGCGACGACCAGCCGCACCCGGTCGGCTCGGCCGCCGCGGAGCGGGTGCGCGGCCAGCTGCTCGCCGAGTTCACCGCGCTGGGCCTCGCCGGCGAGGCCCAGCGGGCGCTCGCTTGCAGCGCGCGGGGGGCCAGCTGCGGCGCGGTCGGCAACGTGCTCGCGCGCCTGCCGGGCCGGGTCGAGGGGCCCGCGGTGCTGGTCTCGGCGCACCACGACTCGGTGCCGGCGGGACCTGGCGCGGGTGACGACGGGGCCGGGGTCGCGGCGGTGCTCGAGCTCGCGCGGGCCCTGTCTCTTGGGCCAGCCCCGCGCAACCCGGTGGTCTTCCTGCTGGTCGACGGCGAGGAGGCCGGCCTGCTCGGCGCGCAGGCCTTCGTCGACGAGCATCGGTGGGCGAAGCACATCGGCGTCGCGGTCAACCTCGACGCCGGCGGCACCCGCGGGGTCACATCGATCACCCGGACCAGCCCCGGCAACGCGCTGATGCTCGACGCCTTCGCGGAGGTCGCCGTCCCTTACGGCGCCTCGGTCATCGGCGCGGTCTACGGCCTCACCCCCTACGACACCGACTTCAGCGTCTACAACCGCGCCGAGATCCGCAGCATCGACCTCGGCTTCGGCGAGGACAAGGCCCACTACCACACCCCCCTCGACCGCCTCGGCAACCTCGACCCCGCCAGCGTCCAGCACCTCGGTGACACCGCCCTCGCGCTGGTCCGGCGCCTCGCCGACGCCGACCTCGACGCCGCGCCGGACGGCGAGCGCGTGTTCCTCGACGCGCTCGGCCTCGCCATGATCGCCTGGCCCGCGCCATGGACCGCAGGCCTCGCGCTGCTCGCCGTCCTGCTCATGGCTTTTGCGACATGGCGCTTGCGACATGTCTTTGGGGACATTATTGAGCGGGCACCATCGCCAGACCTTGCGACACCTGCCGCGGCGGACGGCAAGGTCGAGCGTCTCGCGGTCGGCCCCGCGACCGCCAAGGTCGCGCTCCGCCGGCGCCTGCTCGCGGTCCTCGCGCTCCCACTGCTGATCGCCGTCCCGGCCGCGGCCGCCAGCGGCCTGGCCTGGCTGCTGGCCTGGCTGACCGGCGCCGAGGCCCCCGGCCACGCGCAGCCATGGCCGGCGCGCCTGGCGGTGTGGTCGACGCTGCTGCTCGCCAGCGGCCTCGTGGCGGCCTGGCTGCGCGTGCGCCTCGGACCGGCGCGCCTGAACCTCGCGCTGTGGTGGCCGCTCACGCTGCTGGCCGCGCTGCTCGCGCTGGCCGCGCCGGCCGCGAGCGTCGGCGCGCTGCCGCCGGTCCTGCTCGCCGCCGCGATCATCGCCTGGTCTTCAAGACATGCGTGTAAAGACATGTCGAAATGGCCAGGCCCGGCGACCGCGCTGCTGTGTCTGCTGCTCCCGGCCCTGATGTGGCTGCAGGCGGCCACCCGGGTCGAGGCGATCTTCGGCATCGGTCCGGTGGCGAGCGTCGTGCTGGCGCTGCTGCTGGCGCTGCTGGCCCCGCTGTGGCCGACCCGCGCCCGCGCCTGCTTCGTGCTGCTCGCCGTGCTCGGCGCGAGCGCCAGCGCCTGGACGGTCGCGGTCCCGGCCTACACGGAGGCCCGTCCGCGCCGGCTGAGCCTCGTGTTTCATCAGGACGTCGACAGCGGGGCCGCGCGCTGGCTGGTCGACGGCGACCTGCCGCTGCCACCCGCGCTGCGCGAGGCCGGGGCCTTCGCCGCCGACCGGGAGCTGGCCTTCGCGTGGACGCCGGCCGACGAGCCGAGCTGGACCGCCCCCGCCGCGCCGGTCCCCGCGCTCGCGCCGACGCTGACGCTCGAACCGGAGGTCCCCGAGGTCCGCGGCGCGTGGGGCCGCCATTTAAAATTGCGCCTGAGATCGCCCCGCGGGGCTCGCAGCGCGGCCCTGGTGATCCCCGACGCGGCGGGCGTGCGCTGGCTGGCGATCGCCGGCAAGACGGTCCCGCGGTATCCCGAGCATCGCCGCGAATGGTACCGCGACGTCCGCCACCACCCGATCGTCGCCATCCCGCCGGAGGGCCTCGTCGTCGAGCTCGTCATTCAAGAGCAGGCCCCCGTCGAGCTCACCATCCTCGACGTCAGCGAGGGCCTCCCGCCCGCGGGGGCGCCGCTCGAGCTGGCCCGCCCGGCCTGGGCCGTGCCCTCGCACGCGGGCGACCGCACGGTGCTCAGCCGTCGCCTCAGCTTCTGAACGGACCCCGGAGCGCCGCCGCAGTCACACGGTTCGCCGCGGACTCAGCGGCGGACCCACGCGTTGTCGGTGCGCTGGTACTTCTCGCTGTACTGCTCGTCGTCGGCCGGGGCGACCTCGCGCTCGATCGAGCCGTCGGCGGCGATCGTCCACTTCTCGTCCCACTTCTCGTCGCGGTCGAGGTCGATCTTCACGCGATTCCAGCGCAGGCGGTCGTCGCTGTAGAGGTTCACCTTGTAGGGCGTGCTGCCGGTCGCGTCCTTGATCTTCTCCTGCGCGGGGGCCTCGAGCGCGCGCAGCACGGCGTCGTCGAGCGGCCGCCCGGTCGGCGTGGCTGCGGCGACCGGCGCCGCATCGCCTGCTCCCGGCCCAGCGACCGCCGCGCCGGCCTCGAACCACGCGTCGCCGAGGCGCCGCAGCTCGCGGGTGTAATTGTCGTCGTCGTCCGGGGCGATCTGGCGGACGACGATGGCGCCGTCGAGCGACCACTTCTCGTCCCACTTCTCGTCGCGGTCGTGGTCGACCTTGGCGCGCGCCCACTTGCCGCCCTCGTTGTACACGTTGATCTTCGAGCCGCGCCCGCCGGTGACGTCCTTGAGCTTCTCCTCGCTGGCGGCGCCGCCGAGGGTGGCGAGCAGGTAGGCCTCGGGCGTCTGGCCGCCGACGGTGCCGGCGAGGCCCGGGATATCACCGGCCCCCGACCCGCCGGACCCAGCCGCCACTTGCCGCGGTCCTTGCGACGTCCCGGCGTTCCTCTGCTCGAGGGCCCGGTCCTGGTCCGCGAGCATGGCCCCATACGTGTCCTGCGCCTGGTCCGCGCGCATGCACTGCCAGAACCCGAGCCCGACGAGCATCGCCGCGCCTGTCAACACCAGCGCCCGAAACGTCTTGTACTTCATTCCCCGGCCTCCATCAGCGCCGCGCGCACGGCGACGTCGTCGGCCGCCTCGCGCGGCATCATCCCGCGAGAGATCGGCACGGTGCAGTTGCAATAACGATAGCGACACGGCGTCGGCCCGGTGTTGAGCGCGAAGCTGCCGTCGAGCAGGTTCCCGAGCCGCTCGACCCGGTAGCGCCGCGCCGGATAGCAGCGGTACGCCTCGCCGCGGTCGTCGACGATGAAGTAGCGCGACCCGGCCCAGCACGGCTGGCCGCCGAAGTCCGGCGCGACCTGGCCGGTCCGGTTGTGCCCGCCCAGCGCGACCAGCTGGCGCAGCTGCGCGGGCTCGTAGTCGACGACCGCGCGGCCCTGCTTCTCCGGCTGGACCTTGAAGGTCACGCCGGCATTCTTAAAGCTGTCCGCGAGGCCAGGTAGCAACGGGAGAGCCTCGTGCGTCGCCACGCAGGTGACGCACAGCGATGCGCCGGCCGGCAGACGACCGAGGACATACTGACAGCGGGCGATGAACTGCGTGAGGGTGTCGGGCTTGCGGGGTGTGTTGGAGGCGTCGTCGATCGCCACGTAATCGAGGTGCAGCGAGGCGCTGAGGACCCCGAGCCGCGGTCCGGCGGCGTCGAGGAAGGCCGCGAGCTTGTCCGGCTTCGCGGAGAAGTTGGTGACGACGCTGACGGTCCAGCCGAGCTCGGCGAGGGCGCGCACGGCGGTCAAGAATTCGGGGTGCACGAAGGGCTCGCCGCCGGAGAGCTTGATCTCCCAGGCGCCGGGCAGGCGGGCGAAGGCGGCGAGGAAGCGCGGGAGGTCGCTCGCCCAGCGGCCGCGGTCGTCGAGGAAGCGCTGCGTGCAGTAGCCGCAGCGGTAGTTGCAGCTGGTGTTCATGTTCCAGGAGATCACGCCGCGCGCGGGCTCGGGCGGGGCCGGCCAGATCGGGCGCTCCGGCAGCGGGGGCAGCGGCTCGGGCTTCACGCGCCCTCCTCCGCGCCGACGCTCCAGCGCATCGGCACGCCCTCGATCATGCCGCGGTTGGCCGGCACCGCGCAGGGGCAGATCGCGTAGCCGCAGCGGCGTGGACCTGTCCGAAGCGCCAGGTCATCGGTATACACCGCACCGAGCGCGCCCTCGCCGTGGCGCCGCGCCGAGCGGCACGACCAGGCCGTGCCGTCCTGCAGCAGCACGAAGTAGCGGGCGCCCGAGTAGCAGGCCCGGCCGGTGTAGGCGGGCGCGAGGTTGGCGCTGCGCTGCTGGGCCGCGAGCTCGAGGTCGCCGACGATGCGCCGCACCCACACCATGTCGTCCGCGTCGTAGTCGTGGCGGGCGCCCTTGACCTTGAGCCACTGCGGGAAGAAGCGAAAGCCGGCGGCCTCGACCTGCTGCTTGGCCTCGGCGATCGCCGGCAGGCGGCCGGGCACGAGCACGCTGTTGACGACGATGCGCGCGTCCGGGTGGACCGCGGCGCGCAGGACCCGGAGGCGATCGAGGAATTCGCCGGGCTGCGTGAACTCGAGGTGCAGGCTGGCCGAGACGACGCCGAGGCGGCCGTGGGTGAGCGCGGCGAAGCGCTCGAGCGCGCGCGGCGGGGCCGAGAGGTTGGTGAGGGTGCTGACGGTGTGCGGCGTGCGCATCAGGCCGGGCAGCACGTGGCGCAGGAACCGCGGCGAGGCGAAGGGCTCGCCGCCGGTCATCTTTACCTCCCAGCGGCCGGGCAGCGCCGCGAGCACTGCGAGCGCGCGCTCGATCTGCGGGTCCTCCGGGTAGCCGACGCGGTGCTTGCGGCTCTGGATGCAGTAGCTGCAGTCGTAGTTGCAGTGCCCGCAGATCTGCCACTCGACGGTCGGCGCGTGCGGCCACGCCGGCGCGGCCGGCCAGTCTTCGAGGACATGTTCGTTGGGACCTGACCGATCGGACAGCAGCGGGAGCCGCCTCATGGCAGCACCCGCAGCGCGGTCCGATGAGGGGACGCGACGGAGGACGCGATGCTGGACGCGACGCTGGGTGCGCCGCCTGGGCCGCGGCCGGTGACCTCGAGCCAGCGGGCCTCGCCGTGGAGCTGGCGGAAGCGGGCCGAGAGCTTGACGTTCTGGTTGAACTTCCCGCACTGCGCGCAGCCGGCGAAGTATTGGCCGGCGCGCAGGCGCTCGCGCAGGGCGGTCCAGGCCGGGCCGCGCCACAGTTTTGAGAAGCCCTCGCGCAGGTGGCCGACCTCGACCTCGGTGTTGCAGCAGTAGAGCACTGTGCCCTCGACGGTGACGCGGCTGTAGTGATAGCCGAGGAAGCAGCCGACCTCGGCGATCGGCGCGGTCGCCTCGCCGCCGGCGCGGAGC